>TARA_R110001606_G_scaffold141321_2_pt1 | contig 34691 bp, 56 predicted proteins | sample TARA_R110001606 | Tara Oceans TARA_R110001606 (sample SAMEA4398315) | marine metagenome | biome: Polar Biome; feature: [SRF] surface water layer (ENVO:00010504); material: water (ENVO:00002006), including particulate matter (ENVO:01000060) such as... | depth 5 m
ATCACCTCTCTCCTGCTTTTTCTATCTATTATATTATTACAATAAAGATAAGCAAGATTGCTATCAGTTATCAATTGTCTGATACTTTTCCTGTCTTTTACATCTCTGCAATATAAAAGAGCATCATCGCTATTAGTTATCACCTCTCTCATACTTTTTCTGTCTTTTACATCTCTGCAATATAAATAAGCATCATCGCTATTAGTTATCACCTCTCTCATACTTTTTCTGTCTTTTACATCTCTGCAATATAAATAAGCATCATCGCTATTAGTTATCAACTTTCTTATACTCTTTCTATCTTTTATATTATTACAGTAAAAATAAGCATTATTGCTATCAGTTATCAACTTTCTCATGCTTTTTCTATCTTTTATATTATTACAGTAAAAATAAGCATCATCGTTATCATTTATCAATTGTCTAATTTCTTTAGTATCTTTAACATCTCTACAATATACATATGCTTCATAACTTGTCATATTTTCTTTCATTTTTATTTGTCCTTTTTATCTAATTTCTTAAATTCTTATCTATATTATAGCGTACTATATAATATAAGTCAATATTTTATAGATTATTTAAGAATTTAAAAAGGTATATCATCATCATTAAAATTATTAGAATCAAACTTTGGTTGTTGTGATTTTTGTTGTCTTTGCTGTGGTTGGATACTATTATCACTCCAAAACACCTTAGCATTACCAAGTATAGCACCTTTCTCAGTACCATCTTTTTTCTTTGATTGAGTTATCATACCATTATTACCATATTGATCTTCTTGTACAAGATTAACAAATACAGTCATATCAAGATACTTAGCTCCATTTCTACCTTCAAATAACTTACTCTTATCTATCTTAGTTACATCAATCTTCGCATTAATCCCAATTCTCATTTTATATCTCCGTTTTATCAATTAAATTTATCATTATAATATATATCAATATTTTTCTGTATTTCTTGTATCGCTAAATCAGTACATTCTTTAATATTACTTATTATATTCTCATCTCTCATCACTCTTATAATATGTATAGGGTTTTCAAAATCTTCATTGTAACTAACGAAATCACACCATTTGCGATCCATGACAAGCATTTGATGCTGCATCTGGTAGATATATGCTTTTTTTATATCATTAATTCCACCAACAACGACGCTTAGATGACCCTTAGCCTTAGGGCACTTAATTTCTAACAACCCATCATAACCGACCAAACCATCAGGACTACTGCCAACAAAATCATTAATAGTTGCTATACCTATTTCTATAACCTCAATATTTCTTATAAATGAGTATAAGTCTCTAGCTATTGTCTCAAAATCGATACCCCTTTGCATGTCTCTAGTAATAAATATTTCATCACTCTTGCCAGTTAATTTTTCACAAACTTTTTCTAAACAGTATGTTTTGCGACCAAGTGAAGTACCGCATATTGATAAAATATTAGAGCTTGTAATCAATCCAATTCTAATAGACTTCCACTCATCAGAACCCTGTTGATAATCATAAATTATCATTTCTTTACCACCTTCTTTTTGTTATCATACCCAAAATCAGTAATTAGTTTTTTTCTTAAACATTTTATTTATCTCCATATTTTTTACTTAAATAAACCTGACCCTTAGGCGTAACATATATAGTGCTTACAGCTATTGAATTCTTCATTATTGATTATATTTTTTGTGATTTGTATATTCATTTTGATATTCCTAAATTAATTGAGAGGGTTGGATAGCTATTTAGGAAAGCTCCTCTCAAAACTGATTTGATAAACAAAGATCCAACACCTTGCTTCATCAACTAATTTGATAATTACTATTGTACATGAATTATTTTAAATTTCAACCTTTTCTTTTACTATTATTTCAATTCTTGGATTAATTTTGTCTTGCTCAATTACACGGCTAGATACATTGCAGCAATGCTTAACATTATCATTACTTACTATTTTTAAATCTTGTAAAGCATCTTGAAAAAATTTATCAATTACAGAAACAACATTCATTAAGTCGCATGAGCTATTCTTGTAATATATATTATATTCTACACAATACCTTTCAAACACTGTCTTATCTCCTCTAAGCTTCAAAAATATTTCTCGGGTATAAAGCTTCTTAATTTTATTTAATTCATGATAGTGGGCATTTCTGTACCAATTAAGACCTATTAATACAGTCTTATCCTTAATTGCTTGATATATAGGTAGTGTGATACTGATTGTTTTCATCTTAAATTAGCCATTTTATTTCCCTAGTATTTTTTTCCTGACTCATTTATTATGAGTGATATGGATGATGTGTGTTGCTAATAATTTCCGTGAATTTAGCTTTAGAACTTTCAAATGTAAGATTGGAACTATAACCTGTTATTCCCATCCTATTTTTAAGCACTCGTAGACTAACAGTTTTATTATCTAACCGCTTCCAAGTATTAATCAAGTCCATATTGAATACACCTTTTTTATTGTCAAATATTGGCATACCATCGCAAGTATCGTCTCTACTCGGCTCAATAGATAAAATCATCTCAGCGGAGTATTCCAGATTACCAGAACCCTTTAACGAACTCATAGTAATACCACGCTCATAACTTGCACGGCTCAAACTTGATATAGCGATGATATAAGCACCTGTCTCTTGTATGATATTTTTAAGCTCTGATATAATCTCGTTAATAGCCACCAACTCATTACCATTAGCTCTTGAATCTGCTATAGATGGCAATATCTGTAGATAGTCAATAAATACAACTGGTGGCTTATCATTGTTAATCTTGGTTAATTCTTTAATGTATTTTCTAAGCTCAGTATTCCAAAATTTACTAGCTTGGGTAATAACAATATTATCCGAAAATGTATTATAGTCTTCTATTGAGTTTACAAAGCTATCAACTTTAGGCATAAACTGACAATCTTTAATATTCAAAATATCATAAAATGATAGCTGATGATACTTTCCTGATAGTCTAGTAATACTTTTACTAAAAATATGACTGTCCTGCATCTCAGCATTAAGATATATAACTTTATTTCCAGCCATAGCTATCTGATCAGCAAGCTGTGAACACATGCTGCTTTTTCCAAGACTCGAGAGAGCTGTGATTATAGTCAATCCGCTAGATATACCACCTATCTCATCATCAAATTGAGTAAAACCAGTCATTACTTTATTTTTTCTTTCTCTGTTTAAAGATTTTAAATAGCTCTGATATTTGTTTTTAGCCGTTAGCTTAGATATGTCGAAAGAAACCATACTATCAGCCCTAGCATTGTAGATCTTCGATAATTCTTTATGCTTAGTAACATACTCAGTAATATGTAATTTATCAGTTATAGAGCTTAAAACATCGTTTACGGTAGCATTTATAACTTCATTAATAGTTTTTCTAAACTCAACATCATTAATTAATCCTTCATCAAGGTTTTCATTAGCAATATTAATACTAGCTTCAAGTGCATTGAACCCTGCTTGTATTTCATCATCTATATTATAATTTTCGTTAGTCATTATTTAACCTCGCAAATACTTGAAACATACAGCTGACCTTTAGGAAGTAATTTAGTAGTTGAAACTAATTTAGAACCTTTAGGTGTCATTATAGAACTTTCAATAACCTCAAAATAACCTCTATCCATACCGAGTTGAGTTGGTTCTGTACTCTTAGATAAAATCATTCCTTTTTCTCTTAACAACTCATATAGCTTATTCTGTCCTATTTTCAACCCAAGTACCTTACTGCACTCTCTTATCAGTATTGAATCGCTAGAGCTAGCCACCGCTTCGGCAAATGCTACTAAAGGAGCATTAGTACTAATAATCATATCTTTCTTATCTAGTTCTATTTGCTGCAATTCTATTTTCTCTAGGCTTGCAACATAATTTCTAGCCATTTCTAAAGCAGTTAATGGCTTAGCTTCTTCAAGCTTAATAACTAGCTTCATCAAAAGAGCATTGTTTAATCTTGCCCCAACTGCGATAGCTTGCATCTTAGTAAATGAGTATGTTTTGATTGTTTGTCCTTTTTTATTATACACGATACTCATTTCTCGTAGCGTACCAAAACTAGGCTCTTGAGATAATCTCAACACTTTAGTCATAGCATCGTTATGCCTAACTTCAAGTATTTCACATATTTCTTTTAATGTTATTACTGTGTTGTTTTCTATTGTTTGTATATTCATTTTGATTATCCTTGATGGAGGTGGTTAGACTGGCTAGGATAAAAGCCACACCTCCAAACTTTAATATTGATGAAAGGGTCTAACACCTTGTTATCAACTAAATTTGATACTGTTATTATACAACTTTTAAATAAAATGTAAAGTATTTTTTTATTTTATCTCTAATATTAACCTTTTAATCATTACAATAACTTTATTAGTATTGTCTCTGCTAGCTATCTTAATATCACTTATATTCCCCATATATCTCGATAGTAATCTTTTAAAATTTATCCCTACATAATCAGCTTCACATGTATAAATTGATTCAAGATAAGCCCATGTGTGGCTATAAGCATCTGAAATATAAGTAATATCATTAAGACTTACATTTGAATATATTTCTTTTAAGATTCTTCTAGCTTCAATCTTTTCATTTTTAGTTATCATCATATGAATATCTTTAGTGATAATGTCACCATCTATTTTTAACATATTAATCCTTAAGCTTAATGTGACCATCATGAATAAGTTCGTACTTATTATTCTGAATTTCATTCCATTTATCGAATGTTTCTTGGCTAGTAAATCTCATTCTAGATATATCTTTAATATCTGGTTTATGATTAACTTTATCAAAAATATCTCCAATCATTGGCAGTGTAGGATATTTCTTTTCTCTCATGACCTGTATGATAGCATCAACATATTGCTGGTTTGTTAGATGTTTAAGGCTCTCATAATAAAATTTACTAGTCTCATTCAATAAAGTCTTTCCAGACATATCTTGAGCTATTAACATATACTTCCAGAATATCTCTTTAGATAGATTTACTTCATTATTATTATTTTTAATTATTTGATTCATTGTTTATGTCCTTATGTGTTGTTTAAATGTCTTTTAATCCACCTATACTTAACTTTAATTAATTATCTATACCAATCTATACTTTTATTGTTTTCGTCTCTCAAGAACCCTGTATCGTCATTATTATTTATTTCTTCAGAAAAGAATTCTAAAGTTGAGTTCTTTAATTGTTGATGCTTAAAGTTTAATGGTCCGTTGTTTTGTTTTGATTTATTATCATTCTCAACAAAAGTACTATACCTAGATTTAAATACAAATGACTTTTTCTTTTCAGCTAAAAACTTACTATCTCCATCGTTATAACCTGTCCAATAATTAATGAAGTTTACAAATATATAATCATGTCCATTTTCTACATTAATATTATTCTTAGCTGTTTCTATCCATCTATTTATTCTTTCATCAATAGATATATTATTAGAAGAAGTGTTGTTGGATGTTTTATTATTATTTTGTTTATTATCTTTTTCGTTATTCTTATTGCATATTGCTACTTCTATCTGTCTATTATGATTGGTATCTGGTTTACTATATGGTTTACTATCTGGTATAGGTTGGCTGTTTTGATCTTTTCCATTGTCCAAAATGACCAAATGGATATCATACAATTGAACTATGGATTTATCAGTAACAGAATACCATTTTGTTCTATCATACTTACTATCGTTATAGTTATTAGATTTTATAATACTTATGTCTTCAAGATTTTTTAAAACCCTCTTAATCTTTGACTCTGACATATACGGGAATAACTCTTTAAATGAACTTATAGAATTATATGTCCAATACATACCATCTTTAAGATTTTTATTATTAGCTTTATTTTTTTTAATCCAAAAGCATAAGTTTTTGATTATTATAGCCTCTTCTATTCCGTATAGTTTTGCTATATTTATGTCGAATTGATGTTCCATGAATTATTCCTAAATTAATGGCGGGGTAGTACAGGGAATTAGGAAACCCTCCCGCCAAACTGATTTGAAAGCATAAGGTACTACTCCTATGCTACCAATAAAATTTGATAAGTATATTATAACATATTTTTACTTTTATTAATTGAGTTATTTGTAAATTGCTCTGCCATTGCTTTTGCTATACCAGGAAAAGTTTTGCTTTTTGTTTTGCTATCACGGTGCTTAGTTCCTTTATTCTTACGAGCGTTACCATGATTGTCTTTACTTCCTCCGCTAACCCAACTAATGATATTATCAGTTACAATATTTGTAGGTTGTAGCATTGGTAAGCCTTTAATCCATAAGCAAGTTTTTTTGGAATACGGGTGTCCATGCTCATAAGGTTGAATTATTTGTGTATATTTTGGCATATTAAAAACTTTTGACTGCACTGGGTTTTCAATAACTATTCTTTCGCAATCAGCGTTATAGAAGAGCATAAAAAACTCTTTAGCTTTTAATCCTTTTTGGTATCTATCGTTGTCAATATTTCCCTTTGTTGGGTATAATCTACAAGCTCCTGCATTTGATAAATATGTGCATGGCGGGAATGCTATTATCATATCCCATTTCATTTTAAGCAATTCTGTTACATCTGTTTGTAAATGCCACTCGGAATGCCCACCACTACATTCTTCAATATCGCATGAATATGCTTCATGCCCCAATTTTCTTAATTCAATAGTTACAGCTTGACTTTCTTCGCACGCGACTAAAATTCTCATTTGTTATCCTTTTTGTATAAGTTAATCATCATCAACAAAGCTTCTTGCATATTAATATTCACTACTTATATTCTTTCATTAATTTATCTAACATTTCTAACATGCTAATACCTTGTTGTGCAGCTAATATTTTTAATTTCATTCTAATTTCTTTCGTTACTCTTATGTGTGTATAATCGTTATTCATTTTACTTGTCCTTTTTTATTTGTTGTTTAATTTATATACATAGTATAACAAAAGTTATACATAATGCAATAAATAAAGTGAATATTTTTACTTATTATTTGCTTTACATTTACGAAAAATATGATATTATATATATTTTAACAACAAGGATATTAATAAATGAAAGAAAAAAGTATTGTAGATATTATCAATGCTATTAAAATTCTTCACGGTATAAATAAGTCAGCTATAGCTAGATATCTAGGTATATCAAGGCAATTATTAAAATATTATGAGGATAATGATAGCTTTACTGATGAACATATTGAGAAAATAAGTATTCTAATTTCTAACCCTGAAAAAATATTTACAAATAAATAAAAATAATTCTTTACTTTTTGTAAAATACATAATATAATACTCTTACAACTTAAGCGAATGATGCTAAGTTTATGATATTTAATAACATATTCAAATCTGTGAGATAAAACTAAGATGTTCCTATGATACATAATTTGGGGCGTATCACATTAAAGTTTGAAGTAGCAGAATAATTATATTATATGATAGCTTTAGTAAAGAGTTATCATATAATGTAGATAATTAATAAAAGGAGATAGTTATGAAATACGATTTAGATTTAAGTAAAGCTTACCTAGAAGAATTAAATGATTGTTGCGATGAATGTATAGTCAATGCAACTTATGATAATGACGGATATTTATTAAGCGGTAATCTTGATGATGAAGCTATGAATACATTCTTATTTGAGTGCTTCTGTGATGATGACACAGTTTCAGATGTTTGGGAGTCAATACAAGAGAATTATTTCCGCGATTCACTATATAACGAATGGCAATGTATTGACTTCGATAGCCAATGGTTTGATAAAAGACATTGGAGTGGTGAATATCCAACAATCAATATCTATATTAGCGAAAACATAACTTTAGAAGTTGCTGTTAATATTTTCTTTGATGTTGATTGGAATATTAATAAAGGTGAATACGATGCTTATTGTTACCACGATTATCAAGCATCAGTGATACATATCGAAAATATTAAAAGACTTTAATTAAAAAGGAGAGGTTATGATGAAATTAATTAGAAAAATATTAGGTATAAGTAAGTGGGTAACAGTTACAAGTGTTACCGAAGTTAGAGAAAATAATATCCGTTATATGGAAATATACGAAAATGGAAAAACTAGTTTAATAGCACTTTAGGGTAGTTAATATGAATTTGTATGAATTAAACAAAGAGTTTGAAAAGGCAATTATTAATATATCTAACATAGATGATGATTTAGTTGTAGATGAAACTACTGGCTAAGTTATAACTCAAGATGTTTATGCTAATATGCTTAATACTATAAAGCTTAGCTGTGTGGCAGGTCTTGAGAGTGTTCAAGTTGATGTAGATGCTCAAGTACCACAAGAGTACTGCACCATTAAAGTTACACCAAACAAAACTGAGTTAAAGAAAGCCTTAAAAGGTGGTATTGAGATAGCTGGTGTATCGATTGTGAAGCTAGAAAAAAGATTAATAATTAAATAGGAGTTAAGTTATGTTAATTTTAGAACCAGCAAGCCCAATGTTTGTGATGCCGACATTTAGGCAGTTAAGAGAGTTAAGCAAAGAAGACTTTAAAAAGTTTGCTAAAGAATATAGGGAGTATAACTCATGAGTGAAAGTAAAAGTGTGTTTAGTATTTTATCACAGATAAATGTAAGTGATAAGTATGGCAGTTTAATAATAATTAAAGAGATTGAACCTCATTTTACTCGTTAAGGATAATGAATTACCTAATAAATTAAACTTTAAATAACAAGGAGAAATAAAATGAAAACTTTAATAGCAAAAATAAGTGATATACAAGCTAAACTAAATGCACCTAAAGGTCAATACAACTCTTTTGGTAAATATAATTATAGAAGCTGTGAAGACATACTTGTAGCATTAAAACCTTTATTGGCACAACATGGAATAATTCAAACTATCAGCGATAGTATGCAGGTGCATGGCGATAGATTCTATATCAAAGCTACTGCTACAGTTACTGATGGAGAATACACTATATGCACACATGCTTTAGCTCGTGAGTCTTTATCTAAGAAAGGTATGGATGACAGCATGATAACAGGAACAGCAAGCTCATACGCTCGTAAATATGCTCTAAACGGTATGTGGCTCATAGATGATAGCAAAGATGCAGATACTGAAGAATTTAGGAAGCAAAGTACTGAGAAAGCACAAAAAGAGATTATCAGTAAAAGCAAAGAGTATATCAGCAAAGACCAAAAAGAAGAGTTAGAAGAGTTATTAATCAAGGCAAAAGTTAATAATAAAGCTTTTATGCAGTTCTGCAAGGTTTCTAAGCTAGATGATATAGAGGTATCAAACTATGATTCAATTTATCAAAAAGTTAATAGAAAGTTAATAGAAAGTTAAATGAGTAGGTTACGAAAAAATATGAATTAACAAAAGAATTTAAATTACACAAGTAAGGATAGAAAATGGGAAATTTTCTTAAAGAAAATAACTACAAACATGACCAAGCAAAAGTAGTACCTTTGAGCATGGTTATTAAGCATCATAGCGATAAAACATTACAAGAGCTTACTAATCGTATAGATGAGCTTAATCTGTTAACTATAGTGCTTAAAAGAGAGATAAATATTGATGAACATGGGTTCGAGATAATTTTATACACTTGTGTCGACAATTATGATTTGTTAACATTAAGAATACTACAAGGTGTTAAAGTAGTACATGCTGTGGTTTTATAAAACTAAGAGGAGTGAATAAAATGAAAAAATATGAATTAATAAAAGAATTTAAATATATAAAGCTTGAAATAAATTAATAATCAAATAATATAAATATATTAATTAATATATTTGTATAATAGATGCATAAAATTAAAAAAAATAATACATATACTCAAATATTGAAAAAAAAAATAATATATAAATTTTATATAGAATTACTTTTTTTGTTGTTAAAATTGGGTAATTTAATAAATATAATAAGGAAAATAATGAAAAATAATATGAGCAGAAATATGATGATTTCAAGCATTGGAACTATAGTTTTATTGTGGTGTTGTTTCGCAATACATGATTATGATAAATATACAATTTTAGAAACTATAATTGCAATTGCTTTTGATCCGTTAATAATAGTATTATCGGTAATATCTATAATTAAAGAAAAATACTATCAAAAAGTTAAAAACTATTTATTAATTTCAACTTTTGCTTTAGGATTCTATAGTTTATTTTGGGGATTTGTATGTTTATCGTCAAGAAAAGAATATAATGACTTAATATTTTCTTCAAGTGAATTTATTTCTTTCTTTTCTTTCTTCACTGGAATATTTTTATGTTGGGGAACTTTCAAGCTTAAATACGAGGATAAATAATGTATCAAACTGCTCTAAATTTGTTTTGTGTTTCATTAATAGTATTGATTTGTTTTTGGCTTGCATCTTGCGGAATGTTACCTAATGCAACAAATCCAACCTTAGAATTTTCAAAAGGAGACAAAATAGAGGGAGGTGGTCAAGGAACTCAAGGCGTAGGTGAAGGTAAATTAGATTTAAATTTTAGCGATAACAATTCAAAAAATTATGAAAGGTCTACTCTTAAAAACAAGGATACTTCTAATCAGCTTAAAGCAAGCCAAGACAAAACTATTTTTTCTATTGGTGGTGAACATACTGATTTAAGCAAAAGAACGCTTAAAACAGATACTAGAAGCAATACAGCAGATGATTATGTAAAAGGTGACCAAAATAATAATGTTTTTAATATAGGTATTAAAAGATTAGACTTATTATTAATGATGCTATTTGCTTTTTTAATTCCTTCGCCCCTAAGCCCAATTTATAGAGCCATAAAGAAAAAAATAATAAGTTGGATTGATGATAGAAAAAGCCGTAATTAAAATAGTTTTTGTACTTGCTGGAATTGGTATACTCGTATACATGATATTTGCAATGGCAGAGCTATCAGCACAGAATAAACAGCTCATTAATGTTATGGCAAAGATGCAACAATCGTGGCTAGATAGTAATGAAATGACTATATCAAATCTAAAAGACACTGACAAAATAAAAGAAATATATTCCAATAATTTTTATAAAGTTCTTGAAATGATTAAAAAAGATAATGGAATATTAGAAGAAGATACTCCAAAGAGCATTAAGAAATATTTACAAGTCCCACCGAAAGGAATCGATATATATGATTAAGATATTAGTTTTGATATTGTTATCAATATGTATCTCATCATGCGGATTATTTGATACTTTCTATGTATCGCCAAAATCTACTCCTTACCTAACACAACAAGTTAAGCCAGCATACCGTAATACGAATACGATAGGCGATGTGTATTTAAGTTTCTTAAGTACATCAGAAGCACTTGATATATGTAATTCAAAATTAATTAGCATTAGAGAGTTGCAAAATAAAAACCAAGATATGTAATTTATATCATTTTCAAAAATCTTTTTACTTATTAGATAGAGTACGCTATAATAATATAAAAGTTAAGAAATTAAATAAAAAGGACAAACAAAATGAGAGTATTTAAAGATTATAAAGATTTTTTAAAAAATAAAAATGTATGCGAGAATGGAGTTACTCAATACCATCTTGATAAATACTATAATGGCAATCTTGAGTTAGCTGAAAAAGATAATGAAAGTAACGTGAATTGCTTCAATTGCTATAAATGCAATGAATGCGAAGACTGCAAAGACTGCAAAGACTGCAATAACTGCGAAGACTGCTATAAATGCAATTACTGCGAAGACTGCTATAAATGCAATTACTGCAATAACTGCTATAACTGCGATTACTGTAATAAATGCGATAACTTAAATGATCGCAATAGATTATATGCAACATTTAACCACTCAAATATTAAGGAAAAAGATAATGAATAGTGAAAATATAAATATGATGCTTATGAAAGAAGAGATGAAAAGCAAAATGACAGCGTGGTTACTTGCTTATTTTTTAGGTTTCTTTGGAGCTCATTGTTTTTACATTGGTAGAAATAAACTTGCATGGGCTATATTATTAACTTTCTGTAGTTTTATTTTATCGCCAATAGCTATAATATTATTTTTGTATAGTTTATTTCAAGTAAATACAGAAATAAGTAATTACAATAGAAGAGTTTTAATAAAATACAAAAATAAGGGTTAATTATGTTAACAGCTATTTTTTTCGCATATGCTATAAGCAATCAAACTTTAAGTTGTGTTAAACATTGCTATCCAGTTGCGTCTGGACAAACAGTAGAAAAAGTGAAAGAAGATTTAAAATTAATCAAAGTTCACGATCAAATGATGGATAATGATGTTTCTTATTTAATCGTTAAAGAACAATCTAAAAAGGTTGCAAATAATGTTTAATACAATCACATGGATAGCTTTATCAGTATCTAATTTTTTCAATTTTTATGATAATAAAGATTATTACTTAGATAAAGAAAAACCTAACTATCAAGCAATGGTGGGAAGAGAACACAAAAAAGCCCACAAAAGTGAGCTATTAAAAGAAAATAATAAAGAGAAGATTGTCGACTATAAATAGTACGGCAATAAAAGTTATTTAGATAATTATTGAGCTTTGAAAGCTTCTGTAAGTGCATTACCAACTTTAACAAGGTTAGCGTTAGTTTCAGCCTTATCAGCAGCATGAGCAGCTTCAATTTCTACATCTTTAGCAGCTCTTGAAGTTTGCTCAGCAGATAAAGCCGCAGTTCTTGCAGCAGACTCAGCAGCAATAGCAGAATCAAGTTCAGATTTTTCTAAGTCATGTTTAGCTTCTAAAGCAACTAAAGTAGCTTGTCTTGCAGCAACTTCCGCAGCAAGTTCGTTGTCATGTTTAGTTTCAGCAGCTGTAATTACTGTTTGTAGTGAAGTTTGTAGTGCAGCAAGTTCTGCATCATGTTTAGCTTCTAAAGCAGTTGTGATATTAAGAATATCAGTTTTATCTGTTTGTGCTTTTGTTAGGATTTCAGTTAGTGAATCGATAGCAGCTGGGTCTGTGTTATCTTGCACAAACTCAATAAGGCTTCTATTTGAAGCATTATCAGCGATTGATTGATGATGTCTAGTATTGAATGCAGTTGCAGATACTAGTATTGTGTCTAAATCATTTGAAATTGACATATTGTATTCTCCTGTTTTTTTTGTTAATATAAATTTGTTGTTAGCATTCAACCAGTCGATCTCAATTCTTATTGGTTGTTTGTTACTTCACTATTTCATTAATTACTTCTGATATTTTATTATCAATACTTTCAAGGTTCTGAATATCGTTTTTTACCTTGTTTATTTGAGAATCTTCTAACAAAAGTATAGTCTCTTTTTTTTCTTGTGGTTGTACATTTACAGTAAACTCATTTATATTTCTATAAATATTAATTATATATTGCTCTGATGTGCTTTTATTTTCAATAATTAATACAGTATTTTCATTCATATTATAAGTCGCTTATATCAGTAATGCTTTTGATAATATCTAACTCGAGCCTTACGGGAACTTTTGAGTCTCCATTTGCAAATAACAAAACTAAATCACCAACTAGATAACTTAAATTATTTAGGCTATTATCTTGTTGGTCTTTTAAGGTTATTTTCAAACTAAATTTACCGTTAATAGCATCATCAATATATATACCTTCGCCAATATTAAATCTCATCACAGTAATAGAATTTGTACTTGTCTTGAAGTCTATTTTTGCTTTTGTTAAGTTTTCTAAGTTTATTGGTGTTATATTGTCACTCAAACGCCAGTTGAAAACTAGCTCAAACAACTCACCAATTTGCAAAGTTTCTCTATACCTAGCACTCATTGTTACACCTCATTTAAGAAATAGTTTCAACACACAAATGTGAACTCCACATTAAAGCTCCCGAAGACCCTCCAGTATAGCGTACACCTACCTTAACATACCCATCTGGTTTTGAAAATCCATTAAAATTACTAATAAACTGAGCTGTTGGCATTGCTCCGTTTGCCGTATTTCCATTTGTAGATTCAAGGATAACTTCTGGAGTATATGCAATTACATTACCATTATCAAAATCTGTAAATTGAAAAACAGCAAAAGAAGTTGTTACAGGATCTTGAAACCTAAGAGATACAAGTATTTTATGATAGACTCCTATTTTGCATTTAAAATATCCAGCTTGCAAATTGCTTACACTAAATCCTCTATTTGCTAATATTGATTCTCCAAATGTAGGCTGAGTGTCTCCCCATATAATATAATCATTAATATTAAGAACCGTTGCTCTACCTTTTGTAACAGATAATAATGACGGCGTAGTTCTTTCGACAAGTTTATTAATTGTACTTTGAAGATCTGTAGTATCAAGATTTCCAGTGATCAAATTGGCTACTTGTGCTGCGGTATAGTCATTATTTTGTGCAGTAATCGCACCTAGCCTACCAAAAACGCTTGTAACTTCATCGTTATTATCAAGCTTTGCCCAATTTCCAGCGTAAACAGTTTCACTTGCGTTGTCTACAATTGATATAAGACGATCATTAACGACAAAATCAACACCATCAACAGTGCCAGCGACTGATACATAATATACATCATTTTGTTTTGTGTTAGCTGGAAATAAGTTTAAAGAAGCGTTCCAAGTCCCTTTATTTTTAATCGAAGTTGATAACGCATTAAGTATTGCATTATTAACTGCATTGACAGTTGTAAGGGTAACATCACTATTTACATTTGTAATATTATCAGGTGCAACCCTTGATGCGTCAATTAAAGCACCAGCAGTTTTATCAATTATGTTTTGGTCTGTTGCTATTTTAGCGTTTATATTACCAAAAGTTAGATTACTACTCATATATGTACCTCAAGTTGACCAGGCAATTCATGAGAATAAACCCAAATCCCTTTGCCATTTTCTGCTTTGTGGTCCAGCCAAGAAACAATGCCATCTTTTGCTTGTTTAACTCCTAAAGAATAAGGCTCTACATTTGGAACAACACCACTATTTTGAGTTGTAACAACTTGCAATACAGAGTTACCTTCATTACTAGTAGTATAAGAAACATTATCTGTTAACCCTAATAAAGCCTTAACATCAACCCAGCTATTTGCTGGAATAACAACTCTAGCCATTTTTATACTCCTATATCTATTTTGTATTCTTGAACTTGCTTATCAGTCATATTATTAATTTCTTTCTCTATTTCAAACTGCTTATTAATAAGTTTTTGTATTGATACAGCTTTTATATTTATTATATTTTTCAAACCTTCATTACTAATTAAAACTTTATTATTATTAGCATCACGCCAATAAATATTACCAGTTAGAGATAATGCTTTTCTCATTCTTAATATTGATTTGCTATCTGTTTGATATGTATTTACATTGTATTCAATCAAATCTAACTTTATAATTTCATTATTAATAACATCTTTAAGTTCTTCAAGCTTAGTTTCTTTATTTAAAACCCATTTTCCATTGAAAAAATTAATATCATATATACTTGTAGGCTCAATCAATGTAAATCCTTCTTTAATTTCACCTATATAGTCAACAGTAGAAGACTGTCTGTCTAGAATGTTATACACAGTCTTGCCTCTGTTATCCTCGCAATTATTCCATTTTTGTTTTTCTTCATCAAAAATAGCAACTTCATTTGCTTTCGTTTTGGGCGGTGATAACTCAGTAGCGTTAGCTGGTATTAGATATACATCTTTTTCTAGTGGCGATTCTTGTGCTTCTTCTGTGCTTAAATATTCTTTTTTTTCAGCATCATAGTTGTATATTTCCATATTAAAGTCCTTAGTATTTGATTATATAGTTAAGAGCTATGTTTATTGGGCGCGTTTCATTTCCACCAACATAACCCGTGTACACAGTACTATAAATAGAAGAGTTAGAAGCAAATGTATTTGTTGTACCGCTTGCTCCTCGAGGACCATACCAACCCGATGTATGCCTATGAGACTTAAGTTCATCTAATTGAGTCACCCCTAAAGCTAATGAATTACCACCCACGCCACGAGTGAACTTCCCTCGTAAATCGGGTAAATTAAAAGTAGTCGATCCATCTCCAGAGCCATAAATTGTACCAATTGTAGCAAAAAGTTTAGGATATACTATTCTTGATATAGATGAACCATTACACAACAGATATCCAACAGGTATAGAGTGAGATGCAAACATTATAATAGATCCAACAGGGTTAATTGTGTCAGTACCGCCAGAGATATCTCTCCAACCACTCCATACATTTAAGAAATACCCGCGAGTATATATTCTATTAGAATATATACCTCCTGAACCATAAACAGTATAAGTCTGAGATACTTGGGAAGCACTTATTGATACAAGCAAACTCCCAGCAAATGGTACTGGGTAATGATTGTTAGGAGTACTTATATCATTTCCTTGAAAATAAAAACCTGCATCAGATATTGATGAAAGAGAGTTTAAATCAGTAGTAAGCAAACTTCTTGCACTTTTTGGTGTATTACCGACAAGCTCATTATCGATTAATTTACCAGAAACAAAAGGATTCATCCATTTATTTGTCTCAGTCCTTGCAATCGCTTCTGCTTCACTAGCAAAATCTAAAGTTTGAAATAAACTCCATTTTGTAGCATCTGTAGGTAAAGCTGTATTATTATTAACTTTAGACAAATAAACACCATTATTATATCTTACAGCAGAATGTATTTTATATTCCACAGGGTTACCATTATTGTCAACTTGATAATAATCTGGGTAACATTGATCTAACCATTGTTTAGTATTAGATGTTATTTTATTAAATACACCATTCATATTAGATCTGCTTAGAGGTAGAGCTGTAGGGTCTGTAGCTACATCTCTATCATATAATTCAGTCCAACCTTGCTCTTGAGAAACAGAGCCGTCTCCCTGAGCATCAATAGGTACACTACTTACATCACCATTTTCAGCCCATACCCTATCTAAATAATTTGACATAAAATAATTCCTTTTTTATATTTAAATCCACACATAATTCACACTAACTCCAGCAGGTATTGGTAATAATTCATAGTCTATCATAGCATTATATTTAATTGGATTAGCATTAATACTATCTACATATATTGTAACACTCATATTCAAGTTATCAATAGCATAAGAATTATCTCCTAATATTAACTTAGCAACTCTATTAACTTCAACTATAGAGTTTGGAGAAAAAAAACTTTGATATTTTAATTTCACTACTAATCTCTTTATTTCTACAGATAAACTATTATCATCTCCGATAACTGGAGCGAAATTTGAATTAAAAAAATTATTATTAAAACTACCAAAACCAAAAATATTATTTGTTCGTCGTGGTTTGGGCGGTACAGTAAAATCAATATTGAGTATAATTTCCCATATGCGTAAACCAAAATCGTTAGCAGTATCAACATTAAAAACATTTTTGTAAAAATCATCAAGAAAACCTATAACATTTGCATTTAAAAAATCTTGATTGTTTTGTATTAATTTATTTAAATGTTTTGCTTCATTATATTGCCATATTATATTTTGTAATAAATCTATTGATACATCAAAATTTTGAATATCACTCATATAAGTACCACTTCTATTAAAGTTTCACTAGTAAATGGCTTCTCATATATTTCTATTGCTATAGTTTCTCTTTGAAATACATCTACAGATACTTTAGTTATTTGACAATCAGAAACAAAAGACCCTATATCTACTGCTACATTTGCAGATAACTCAAGTGTAGATATATTAACACCAACCTTGAAACCATTATTCCTAACTTCTGAATTAACATATTCCAATATTGAATTTTTAATTTCTTCCGTAGTATCAATTGCACTTGATCCAACTTTAACAGTTATTTTAATTTTTATAGGTATTATGTTTGGTCTATCAAACAATACAGTATAAGGTTGCCCAGTATCTTCACTTGTGAAAGTAACAGTTTGATTTATTCCACCACCGTGATTATAAGCACACCCAATCGACTTATACTCCTCTAATGCTTTAGCTATTTCTTCATTACCACCGCCATCTATACATATATATAGTGATTTAGGTAATAAAGTTACATTGTGTATAACCTCAGAAGTACTAGCATCATTTTTCCTAAAAATCAAAGAATTAACATCTGTTATTGCATATAACCCTGATATTATAGAATTTACAGCTCCTTTAGAGACTTTGGATAATGTTAATATTCTATCAGCCCTAGCTGATATATCTGATTGTATATTAACACCAAGCACTCCTGCTGATGAATTATTAATAGTTTCCCAACCAAGAACACCACCGTCTCCGATTGATGTTAATGAATTTACTGGGCATGGTATTGAACCCTTTGTTTCGCTAGCAAAATTAGCTTGTATACTACCTGAAACTGGAATATTTATACTTCCAACTAGAATAAATCTATAACCATCAGTAGTAACTGCGACTGACCCATCATGTATAATAGTACCCGCAATACCTCCAATAGTAGCCACAACAGTAGTACTAGTTGCTTGGCTTCTTTCACCATCTGTTAAAGCCCAAATAGAATCAAGAAATTTTCCACCAGCAATTTTAGGGTTTATCTGATTTGCAAACAATGCTAAAACTTGCTGTGTTTTTGACCTTGCTGTAGTATCTGATGATATTAATATATCAGCAATAGTACCATCTTTAGTATCTAAATCACTGCCGAAATTAATTAAATATTCTTGTGTTACTTCATCTTTAATATTTGATGTATCAGCAATAACAACACCACTCTGTTGTATGTAATTATATAACATTATTAATATTACCTGACCCAAAAGTAGTTTTTATACTAGAAGTATACTTAAATTCATTATCTGTTGCAACAAAATTAAAATTAGAAACTTCAATAACATTATCTACTTTTTGTATTATGTCAATTATTGCAAGTCTTGCTTGTGCTAAGTTTGGAGTGCCATTCCAGATAATGTTAAATGCAGGTATACCATCGTCTTGGTTATATATTTTTTCACCTAAAATTGTAGAAACTGCACTTTCGCAAGATTGTAGGCAAGCATCTAATCCTGTATTCATAGATATATCATTTTTTGAATTTAAAAATAAATCATTATTACTATATCTTGAAAATGAAATCATAAATTATCCTTAATTATCATTAATTATTGTGGTGCTGATGTAGGTTGACCGTTATGATCAATATGCACGTGTGTACTACCAACATTTACATTATTATTTTCCAATGTCCCAGTCGTTGAAACATTACCCTCTATATTAACATTACCATTAATATTAATTGTAGGAGCTTTTATATTTATATTATCACTTCCTAAACTAATTTTTACAGAATTATCAAAAGATTGTAAAACTAAATTATTATCGTCTTCACTATCTATTGTATAATTATTATAATTAATAGTATCAGGAATAAAAATAGAATCTTCAAATGTTATTTTTCTTTTAGTGTTAGGTATACTTTCACTAAAACTTTGCTTAAATAAGCTTATATCTCTATCGCATGACCTTATATATCCAAAGTCTCCTACTTTAACGGGCATATGGATTATAAAACCACCAGCTGATAAATGTTGTATCGGCACATTGAATATTTTAGCTCTTTGTATATTTTCAGAATTAGCTAGTATTATTTTAATTAGAGGTAATACATTAACACTATTCTTATCTTTATTTACATTTAATACAACACATGGTAGTCTAATATTCATGCTCTGCTTAAACTTATCTAAAACAGTTTTAAAAACTCCTTCAAGAGTATTCTCATTACTTTCACTTGTATTTATTTTGTTAGACATTGTTTAAATTCCTTATTCCATCAATTGAGACATAAAAAGGATTGCCTCTATTTTGCAAATCATAAGTAAGCCTATTAATTAACCACGAACCATTTGCATTTGGATTGAGTGAGCTTTCAACATTAACTGTACCACCAATTTTGATATCAGTATTAAAAAGTGTCTTAACTAAAACGCCTCTTTCATTAATCTCAGGTATTCCCACCATCCCATTTCTTTTAGAAATATTATATACATATCTAGTTAAAGCGGTATTTTTATTTCTTACAATTAGGTTATTATCATCAATATAAGCATTAATATTTATTAATTCATTAAGCTTTTCTACTTCCTTTAGTTTACTTCCCGAATACGAATAACTGCCAATATTTCTATCGGACGCCTCAAATATTAAGTTCAAACCAAGATCATTTGCTATTTGCTTACTTAATACTGATAATTTTATTAACTCTCCGCCACTGCGAATACTTGTTTCAACTTTCTGTAATTCTCCCGTGAAAGTTTGCAATATTATTTCTATGTTTGGCGGTTGTGATACTGATACCATCCTTATACCACCAAAATAAATTAATGAATAGCCTGTACTTTCTCTTCCAGCATATACATATACTTTCTTGTTAATTATTTTCCTATCTAAAACATTAGTCTCAGTTAATATTTGATTTCTAGTATCCTCACTTAGATTAGATATTTTTATATTAAATTCGTTAGGTATTTCATTTGAAGATTTTGAACCTGTTGCCGATATATCTAAATCAGTATAACTTTTAATTTGATCTCCGATTTCTATATCAATTTTTAATAATCTTTTATCCATTTGCCAACTCTTTATTTGTAGCATAATATAAAAACTGATTAACATTAAATTTATTATAATCAGGAAACTCATTAGATATTGAATAAAATATAAAATTACCATTTGTTTGTTGATATTTTGATTGTATAAGAAGAGTATTAGCAATCAATATCTGATTACTTATTATCTCAACTTGATTACGAAAAACACTATAAAAAGTAGACTTGCTTGTAGTTCTAATTACAATCTCATATAATTCTTGATCATTCTGATATTTAAGAGATTGGTTAGGCTGAACATCTAAATTTAATTTAATCATTATACAACACCTACTATTTTTTGTAATATTGTTGATTGTTGTTGTGGAGAAACAGCAATACCATTTTGAATACCTTTTTTAGATGTTGATTTGTCTTCATTAAATTTAGGATTATAAACAGTATCAGTACTCAATACATTGAATTGAGTTAAATCTAAATTTATTATAATACCACTTTGAGAGCCTTCTACATGTGGCTTACTTTCAATAAGCATATTTTTATATACATTAACTTTTGTTTGTATTGTAAGTAATGTACTACTTCTATATGCTGTATCTATATTTTCAAAAACTATATTATAATTAATTTTAGATACTTGTAATATCATTGATATTTTTATCAAATCAAAAACTTGATGGTCCGCTGTTTTGCTTCCGTCTTCTAAAGGGTGCGTCATTAGCTGACTGGTATCTTTAACATTTAGTGATGTACATATAGCATCAGTAAAAAGTTGATCGTATGTATCGTTGTCAAATATTCCTGTTAATTGCTCGCTACTGGATAAAAAACCTTCTATAAACATATCTAAGCCTCTATTCCGTCTTCAAAAGTTGCTGTAGTACGCTTTAATTGATTTTGTAAACTAGCACCAATTTGGTTACTAATACTGTCAACATCTGTAGCCTGTGTACTAACCTCTATTTTATCTATATTAATATTTCTTGTAGTTTGATTATTTGATGATTTTGAATTTGATATAGAATTGCTCGTCATATTATTAAGTGGTGATGTTTGTTGTTTTCTTAAATCTTCAATTTCATCTTTAGTATAATATTGTATATTTTCAGCAGTAACTCCATTGGGTAAATTTTTTACAAAATCTTTTTGTTTTTTAAATCTTTCTTTTTGATTTTTTTCTGCTTCTCCATCTTTCAATAAACCCATGAAAACAAGAGCTTTTTTAATATTATCAATTAAACCATTAACAATCCCAAATACACTATTAATCGCTTTTGTAAGAATAACAGAAAAGAAGTTAAGCAAAGGTTTAAAAGCGTTCAATACATCTCCAGCAACCTTTATAGCAAGCTTAGAAAACTCTTGAATAAAATAAATTGCAAATCTAAGAGCATTTGATATTGCACTCCCAAGAGCTTTTATTGTATCTCTTATCGCTTGTATTTCCTCATTAGAAAAACCAAGCCACTTAAGTAAATCACCAAAAGCACTTGATGAACCATTTAAAAAAGCAGCTATATCTTCATAAAGTATTCCAAATGTTACTATAAGACCAGCTACAACTGCACCTATTAAATAAAATGGTGCAAATGCAGTTACACTTACAATCGCAAAGCTAATCATAGCAGGTAAAGCATAAGCAGTTATTGCTACACCTAATCCTATGAATATACCGTTCATCAAATCTTTATGTTTCGTCATTAATTGTACGCCATCTTGTAACTTACTGAGTAAATAGCCTACCACTGGCAATATTTCAGCACCTAAAGTTACAAATAAACCCCTAAAAGCTGTTTTACTGTCAGAAACTCTATCGTTAAATTTTTGAAAAATATCTGATTGTTCTTTCGTAATACTGAATAATTTTTTTTGTGCGGAAACTTGCTTTTCAACTTCAATTCTACCTTCTTGTAATAATCTGATAGTAGCTTCATCTAAACCTAGTTTTTGCCCTATCCCAGCACTCTCTTCCTTTGACATATGAGAAAAAGCATCGGCAAGCTCAGGCAAGGTATCAAGTACACTTTTAGCTTTACCATTAGAATCAATCATGCTAATACCTAATCGTTGCATATACGGTAATATCCCAGTATTACCAGTAGTTACAAATTCATTAAAGCTACCATTAAGACTTTTAACTATACCTTGAAAACCACTTACAGAGCCACCAGCCTTTACTACAACTTCCTGATATGAAGCTAAAGCGTTTACATTTTCGCCGTACATCTCCGCAGTCTTTGCTAAATTATCAATATAATCAGATGTTTGCGATATACCTTTAGATAAAGCTGCGAAGCTTAATAATGCAGTTAATGCACCTCCAGCCGTAGCTATAAGTGTGCCAAAACTACCAGCTATAGTATTAGCTGTTTTATCAGTTGCTTTGAGTCCAGCGTCTAATTTCTTGTTTTGTTCTTCTGCTTCTTTTTCGCCCTTAATTAAAGATGAAGTATCAGCTTGAAATAAATATAGAAAACTTTCTGCAATTGCCATTATTAAATAACCTTAATTTATATAATTACATTATACAATATTTTATTAATTTATATAATTATTTATTTTTTTTTGCTTTATCCTGTGCGTAAATTTCTTTTGAAATATTAACTTGTATAATCTCGAGCATATTTGAATAGTCTTCATAATCATATATTGTACTAAGCTCATACAATGTTGCGAACTTATTTGTCGTTATAGAAGCAACTCCAGAATCAATATTTACATATTTATATGGTGATTCATCAGTACCGTTGTATAATCTACACTTTTTCCTAGTTTTCATAAATTCTATATTATATAGAATTAACTGTGTCTCTATTCTTAAAAGAGTCTCAGCATCAGTAATATATTTATTAATTTTATATTCATCATCTAAAATAATATAACTAGCACCATCACAGTAAGATACATATCTCAATAAACTTAATAGTGTTTCATTATCTATTCTTGGAATATTTTTACTATCGAAAGGATATATTTTCAAAATATCAATAAAATGAATCGCAGGTATTCTGCTAATTTTGTATTTTAATTCAATATCATCAATATCTTTAATTTGTATAATCTTAGGCTTAATTAACATGTTTGTCCCTATTATGTTAAATTAAAGACAAGTGATATTATTTTTTTATTTTAGTATAAATATCGAAAGCAGCAACTTTAAACTTATTAACACAACTATCAACAAAACTATCATCTTTCATTTTGCTTACAAAAGAAGATAAAAACCCTCTGCTTTTTTCAAATTTTAAGAAAGGGAAATTATACTTAAACATTTCTAGCTCTATTAACATTAGCGTAGTAGTATCAGCAACATATGAGTTTATGACATGATAACTATTTAGAGCTATTGGCTCATCGTTACCATTAAATCCCTCTACATAACTCATCAATTTAATCATTAAAGATTCATTGACTTTATACTCGCCAACTTTGGGAATTAGAGAAGATGGATATCCAGCCAAAATCTCTCTTCCAACAATCGCAGGCAAACGACTAATGTTAAATTTTAAAATGTCGCCATCGATATTAGTTATCTCTATTAATTTAGGTTTTATTAGCATTCTATTTGTCCTTTTTAAATATTATAATTAGCCTACTTTATTTTCAAACTTAAAAGTATAACTCTTTGATTTAATTCTGCCACTGCTTGCAATAGAAGTTCCAGCACTACCAGTTATTATAACACCATTTCTAAGTACAATTGGTCTTAGATTAGGATATATAATAGTAACAGTGATAGAATCTTTAGCTGATGCTTTGCCTTTAGCACCTCGATTTGCTTCATGCAATACACTTAGAGCTATATCATCAACACCATTTGGAACTACAGCAAGAGTAAACTCTATTGGTTGAGGTGTGGTCCATGATACCATATCACCATTCACACCCATAGCTGTTTCTGTTAATTGTAAATCTGCGAAATCAATAGGGTCTACATCATCCGCAAGTTGAGTTATTGGAAATCCTGCAGGAAAAGTCTTGCTTCCTGCGACAATCATTGTAACGCCATTACCTGAAATATCTGCCATTTTATATCTTCCTTATATTAAATTAGTATGTGTGAACCAGTAATTTTATTTATAGAATCTGATTTACTGTATATAATTGTGTAATTAGCTAAGTATTCCACAACACCATTAACTGTTTCAGATGTAAGCTCAACATTTAGCCAAAAACCTTGTTCTTCAACATTTCTATAAGCATTATCATCATTAGCTATTACACCTATATATAATTTTTGAGTGTTAGTTAATGGCTTACCTACAGATATAACACCATTTTTTAAAGCTTCTTCTATAATATTTTGCAGTGTTAATGATATTTGACCAGCTCCGCTAGCGTTCCAAGGTATTTGCTCTAATGCTAGTTGTAGTTCAATTAGAGCTGAACCGCACGAACCTTTGAACCAAGCTTCATTTACTAATATATTTTCATAACTAGGGTCGACAGCAAGACCCATCAAATTACCTCTTTGATAAAAAGATATATTTTGACCTGCTGTTTGAGTTTGACCATAGTAATTTATTCTTAAGCTATCTAAAAAATTAGACTGTGTAGTCTCTGTAACAGACGGAGTTAAACTAGCTTGCTGATACATATAATTCTTAACTGAGTTAACTTTGTAATAATCAGTTGACGCAGCAATACAAGCGGGCATCATTTCATGGTACTCATTAGATACAATAGAAGCTAAAATAACATCTACACCGCCATAGATATTTAGATCATCATAATGAGCTTGTGCATCATCATAGTTTGTTGAAGTTAAGTATAAATGTCTATTGTTTTGTAATTTAACCCATTTAGCAACTTCTAATTTACTATCAATAGTAAATGTATGAGTAAATAAGAATGTAATAAAATTAGAGCTTACATTAACAGTATTATCAAGTGTTTCTGTTATTGTTTTTTCACTTAAACCATCAGAGAATATAGCTGAAGCATTCCATTCTAAAATATTTACAATATCAGTACCATTTAAAGAAGATGATACGCTAATCGTAGCAGTTGAAGCATCACCACTGACCAAGTCAAAAGACCCTCTAGTAGCATTGTACGATACTGTAGCAGTTGCAAATTGAGTATCTGTTACTAATTGTATCTGTGTTTGTATTAATAATGCCACCTCCGCTAAACTAGTAGCGTTTGCTAAATCAGTAGAGATTAAATTAGTAACTCCACCTATCTCTAGATTAAATCTAGCATCTGAAATAGCAGTAAAATCAGTTAATACTTTTTGAGTTTTACCGCCAAAAATCAAAGCATTAGAATCTGTTGAATTATACTTATAAAAACTGATTTTATTCGGGGATGTTATGCTTTTAGATACAAAGCTAAAATAAAAAGAAGCTCTTTTATATTCTTCTGAGCTAGTACCAAAATACAAACCAACTTCTGAAGCAGAATTAAACTCTACAACTGTGCTAGTTGGTATCATTGTGTTGCTACTAATAATTCTAAGAATTGGCTCTACTCGTGCTACAGAAGCACCAGCACCAACGCCTGATGTTATATCAACGTATTTTATGAAATTAATCGCCATATTAAACCTCTTTTACTGTTTGGTTAACTTTATCTATTTTATTTATATTATATTCTAATTCTTGAGTATGTATAATAACAAAATCAAAACTAGGATTATATTGATAATTATCTGCCCCATTTGTGAAAGGAGTATTGATAATATTACTTATTCTTAATATTTCTAAGTTATTTACTTTTAGTATATTAATTGTTTCTGTACTTTGCAATATCATTTTAACATAATTACATAAATCTTTCGCTGTTATAGTAAGATTTTCTATGCCTTGCTTTAATATTGTGTTTATTTGAAATGTTGTTTGAGATACTTGCAACTCTTTATATATTAATTTATCTTGGTCTTTATCATATTTTGAGTTTCTGCCCATGAAGCCAATATCATTATCGCCAACATTGAAGAGATAAACGGTATTTTCGTTTATACCTTGTTTTGTTGGTTGATAATTAAGAAGCACATTAGCATCAATATTAAGCGATGTTAAACCGTTAATAATTATAGGTCTTATAATTCTTACAATATCATAATCTAACACAAAGCACGCCACTCCAACCGTTGTATCTATACCAATCCTCTTTATCTAGGACTTGGTAAGTATCATCACCGTACAATATCCGATCGCTCGATGTATTATTGTCAATTTCTGTAATTTCTGTATTAGTATATAAAATTCTATAATGTTTGTTAGTATCCAATCCACGCTGTGCATATAAGCTTGATGACACAACTTGAAAGCTACCATTTATTTGAATTGGGTCTTCATAACTTGGAATTAGGATACCAACATCATTACTTATATTGCCCAAAAACTTTTTATAAAAAATAACTTCTTTACCTATTGCACCGCCTATAGCATTAGAAGCAATATTATATAAGTTGCCAATCATTTGCTCACCTCATAATTAACAGAATCGAGCATATAACCACTATCTTTACCTATAAGAGGTTTAGAAAATCCCTTTTGGTCAATAGTTGACTGTGCTAATGCTGGGGATGTTAGCTCTTTTATTGATATTTGTATATCGCCTTTAACAACAGACCCCAAAGTATCGAATGAAGTCTTAAAATCGCCCCCACGGGAAAAGTCCTTCTGAGCCATAAAATCAAAAGTCTTCTTCCATTCCCCAGACTTTTTTAATGCCTGCCTCATAAATGGTCGTGGAGGTTGTCTTTTTTGTGGAACGCCATACTCGTTAGACATTGCTACTTGAGCAACTCTTGTGCCATCCTCATATTTAGCACTTGAAAGAAAACCAACCTGTACTTTCATTTTGTCTAATTCCTTAGCCATTTTTTCAATGTCAATACCTATTTTATTACTTACTTTCATTATCTTTTAAATCCTAATGTAGCGTTTGAACCACCAACATAATATCCACCAACAGACCACAAACTAAATAATGCCAAAATCTCTTCACCATAAATAGTTTTATTTAAAAAATATTGAAATGCTGTATTGTTTAATCTATCTTCAAAAGATACTGATATCTTATCAATACTAGTACTAGATACAATACCAGCACTACCACCACCATTAGAAGCGGTATCAACTCCAATTTGGATGATGTGTGCAGTCATTATATATAAAACATATTTAAGCCTACTCTCATTCAAATAATAACTAGTATTATTTGATACAAACATTTCGGCACTTTCAAATGCTCTCAATACAACATCATTAGATATACCATCAAATCTTGGATATCTAATTCTGAATTCTGCTATATCAAATACTATGCTAGACATATTATTCTTCTACCACTTCAGCTTTTAAGTTTTTAAAATCTTCTTTTTTATTTTGAGCTGATTTATCTTTTTTTGTCATATCTTTTGCAACTTTTTCTTCTTCAAAATGCTTGCTTTCAACAGTCAAAAATCCATTTGCTAAATGTTTTTTAAAATGGCTATTTTCTTTTAATAAATCGTATTCATTTTCATTAATACTAGTCAATAACCCAGCCTTAGTAATTAATGTAACTTTATTTGCAACATTAGCCTTACCAGCTATTGTTATTTTACCTTTAGCAATACCATTATCATAATTAATATAGTCATTGTCAGAACTCATTGTAGAGTAAACATAAAATTTTGCCATTTCTAAAAATATCCTTTAGTTATTATTATAGTTACTATTATAGCAGTAAATTAATATTCACCACTATAATAATTATATTATACTCCAGTCGCTCTGTAAATACCCCAAGGACGCTTAACAATTACGCCAGCAACAGCATTCATAAAACCTTCTTGATATCCACCAACTACTTGACCACGACCAATAGACATGAATTTCTCAGAAATTAAACCATCTATGATTTTCCCATCGTCAGTAGAATCGCCACGAATACTATCAGCATACATATAAAATACATTAGCACCGCCATTAGCACCATCAAATTCAGGTACTAATTCAATTCCACATTTCGGATATGTTTCATTAATCCATTTTTGAACTGATATTCCAAACTCATTAACATTTGTCAATGTTCCAGCAACAGCTAAAGAAATTGCAAAAGTAAATGAATCCATTGTCGGGTCAAAGTTACCACCACTTGAAAGTTGCAATGCTGTAATAGCATTAACAACATCTAGTTGCTTTTCTTGGAATGTCTTAGTTGACCATTCAGGAGTAGCATTCGCACCGTTAGGCAATGTTTGATAAGCAGGTAGGTTAGGATCGTTCAATAAACCATAAGTTTTATTGTTAACACTATTATAACCAAAGAAACCAACTGTATTACGAGCTATTTCTAAAGCAGTAACAGCTGATGACATTCTTGCCTCTTCAGGGTTACCACCAGATTTTGTTATTCTAGCATCAGCAAGAAGTTGTGACTGTGTTCCTACAACAAAACGAACTACACTTCTTCTTTCATAATCCATGTTGTAAGAAGTAAAAGGAATATTGACATCATCACTATAGCCGATAGCTGTAGCAGTACGATTTTGAATCATTTGAATAATTTCTTCATCTGACCAATCACCAATCATTGTTTGACCAACAAGCGTGTCAATCTTTCTAACTGTAGTTAAGTCTTTAACTATACCAGGTAAATAATTTCTTAAATTAGAAATATTAGCTGATACACCACCGCTAATGAAAGACTCTTGTGCATCCATACCATAAACATTTTCGTTAATACCGAAAGCTGTAAGCATTCTCATGTGATCAACATCATTACAATCAAAAGAATTTACTTGTTTCAATTCTTTTGATAAAAAACTCGCTTTAATTTTACTCATAATTTTAAACCTTTTTTTTAATTAATTAAGTAATTCTAGTACACATAAACCATTAGAGGTCGCAGGGTAATAAAATATTTTACAATTTTCGATTTGCGTTTGACCAGCACCAGCAGCACCAACACCTAAAGCACCAGTAGCATTAACGAAATAAATACTATCTCCAACACTACCAGCACCGCCAACATTAGCCCATACTCTACCCATTTTAGATAATGAAGCTTGAGTTGAGTTAGCGACTAAATTAGTATCACCTAAACCAATATTGTAATTAGCGTACTGTTTTGGATTTACTAACATGCCAACAAAAAGACCAGTATTACCTGCAACAGCAATACCCTCAGATGATGAAGTGTAAGCATGACCTACAACATTATCAACAGCACCACTTTCTAGGATATAAGTATCTACTTTTTTTGGACTATTGTCGTAGAATTCTCCTACGACACCATTTGCTAAATTTTTATTTATTTGTGTTTGCATATTATTTCCTTTTCTTATTTAAAGATATTATAACTTGGTATAAATTTACTATTTTGAACTTGTGAGTCCATAGCGACAGTATTATTTACCTTGCTAGAACCTGCAAGATACCCTTTTAATGTAGCAAGCCCTTGACCTTTATCTGCTTTAATGTTTAATTTTTTAAGACCGTAGCCAACAACTTCTCTAAAGTCCATGTCTAAATGGTCGAAAGAGCCAACAACTTTTGAAATTTCACTAGCTAATTTATCTCTGCTTTTGAACTCTTCTTTTAAAGCTATTTTAGCATCTATTGCATCTTGAGCCATTGCTTTCTTTTCTTCTTCGATATCAACAGCTTTTTCATCTTCATTTTCTTCTGAATCTTCATTTTCATTTACATCTGGATCTTCATCCTCGTTGCAATCGTCCTCAGTTTCTTCTTCGGAAGATCCTTTGCCATCTATTTTATCAGATAGCTCATTTATTTTTTCCATAATTGGCTTTATCATTTCTTCTAAAGCTTTTAATAGTTCATCATTCATTATAGGTATTTCTCCTGTTGTTATGTCATTATTATCAAATGTTATTATTGCCGAATCGCAAACACTAACCTCTTTACCCATACGACCATGATCTACAAGTGCTATATGGTTACCTTTTAAGTCTGTTTGTATAGCATCGTATACTTCACCGTTAAAACTTCCTGGTTCAAATTTATATTTACATTTATAACCCAAACTTAAATCTTTCTTCCCGTTATCTATAAGATTATTAAGTACATCACTATAAACTTTTAAGTTTCCATATAATGTATCATTTTCAAAATATATATCTTCTCCAGTTGTTCCTTGAATTCCTTTGTCTTCCGCTGGCGTTGCATCAGTACCAAGCATTTCATGATCATCAATTAATGGAACTAACTTAAAAGAATCAATAGTTTCTTTATTTGATAGTTCCTCAGCTGGTCGATATACTTTATAAATTCTATCAGGGTCTTCTGCACCTATAGAACTTCCTAAATATTCAAAAATACCAGCCTTAGAAATAGGGCGTTTATTAACAAGAACATACCCATTATAATCTTTTTCTAATTTATTCATAATTAATATTATAAACCTTATTTAATTTTAAGATACATAAATGTTTTAATATTGTCAACAATTAACCCTAATAATTTAAAATAATCAACTAAATTCAATAATTGGAGTTTTAAAACATCTGCAATAAGGCAGCTGTGCTGGCATTACTTTTTGTTTTGCATCCCTATCGTATGGCGGGTCGTTAAGGTCATATATTTGCCCATCAAATTCTATATGCGTTTGCCTTTGTGTCTTTCCAGCACCTGAATGATTCCATCTAAATTTAGTTATTCCATTTTGCCTCATTCTTGCTTCATCAAGTGTAGCATTTGTTTTTCTTGTTTGATCTAATGCTAATAATTTAGCATTTCTTAAAGTCTTACCACTCAACAACTGTAGCTGTGGAATTAAGTCTTTGAGACCCTCGCCTTTGGTTATGCTTCGATAAGTAAAACCTGCTGCTGCATCAAGATAATCAGCTTGTATACTTCTTATATAACTAGCTGCTTGACTTGAACTAGCTTTCAATGATTCTTTTGTCTCAGCACTTAAATCTTTAACATTAATTGATAATCCACCACTCAACTTATTAAGGCTATTTTTTATTTGTGATTTTGAATGTTTATTAACCGAACTTACCATATAATCAGCTATGTTATTACCTTCCAACTTGAACATATTATAAAACTTATCTTCTAATTTATTTAATAGTATTCTAGCTTGGCTGGATATACTCGCATCTTGAGCAAAGTAAGCAGGGCTTTCTTTTTTAAATAACTTAATAAATTCTCTTTCAAGTTCTTTAATCATTATATTGGTTAGTTTTTCAACTTTTCTAACTGTCCTTTTTTCGATGTCATGGTTATTAGTTAATGGCTCACCGACAATAATATCAGGTTTAAATTGTTTAGCCCATTTTTGTTTTTTGTTTGATAGCTTTATTTTTTTTTCCATCTTCTAAATTTCTTCGATAGGTTTATCATCATTAAAATCATCATTAAAATCATCACTACAATCATCATCCGTAATCAAGCCAAAATATGGCGAATTTTCATCGTCTGTTAGTTTTTTATTTATAGTTTCTTGCCCAAGTATTCCAGCATTTGTATAATTAATATCGGTTCTTGATTTAATTTCATCAATCTCAGCTCTTTCTTTTTCTGTAATAGCGTCTAATTCATTCCATTGAATATAAGCATTAAAATCAACATTAAATTTAGGTTTTATTTCTGATTTAATTAATAATTGATAATGTCTATCTAGCAATGGCTCAAGAATCAAATCTTGTATATTCTCAAGCTCTTCATGATAACTTGATTGCTCTGTATCTCCGCTTGAGAAACCTTTCATAGGAGAGTTTAATAATTTATATGATGGTATATTTGCAATACTACAAACCAATTGATATTGTGTCATCACATTGACATCAAGATCACCTAATGAAGTCTCTAACTGCTCAATACTATCATTAGTATCTGCGAATCTTATGCCATAATTATCTCTTAGCTCTACCCATTTTTGCATGGAATCATTGAAAGAATTATAGTCTGCTATTTTATCTCCCATGCCTTCCATTTTGTAAACATTCAAACGCTTAGATTGTACTAGCATCGGTATTTCATTAGCTGTTTTTTCTGCACCGTATAAACGATTATATATTTTCTGTGTAAGAGATATTCCCGCGTATTGATAAGTTGGCTTAAGGATGTCAGATACTTCATCACCTCGAGTTATCACTAAATGACTTTTATGATATTTTTTACCATTGATTTGCCAGTAAGTAGGCTCATAATAATTTAAGCTTGCAGGGTCTGAAACATTATCTGAAGTGTTAATAGGTATACACCATTGAGGGTCTATCTGTGAGATTCCTTTATAACTTCCATCTTTTACTCCATCAATGTTAAAAGGTTTTTCGTAGTACTTAGGGTCTGTACTTTCTACAACAAATAAAGCAACACGAATACCAAAAACTTTAGTAAATTGCGATTGATTAATAAGCTTATCCTTTATTTTATATTTATGCTTATCTAAATTTCTTATTTCATCAAATATTTTGCTATCTATTTTTTCATTGTCGATAGTTGAAACTTTCCAACCTTTACGAATCGCATCTTTAGCTGGTAAATTACAAGCTTTAGAAATTAAACCATTTTGAGCAATAATTGACATTGCACCAAAACCAATAAAACTATCACTAGCAAACCAATCAAAAGCTATAGGATTAACTCCATAATCATTACCCATGCTATAAGCATTATTGAAGCATATAGAATCCATACCTGTATATTGAATGCTTGGCTTTGATTTAATTGATTTATTAAAAGCATTATCTATTATTTGATTTTTATTTGGCTTATGTAAGCGTCTACCCAAAAATAAACTCTTTTCTTTTATTTTATTTTCTTCAACTTGAGTATCAATTACTACTTTTTTTTTCTTAAATATATTAAACATAAATGAACCTTAATAATTTATATAAATTTATTTTATCATATTTTGATAAATATTAACCAAAAAATGAAGATGCTTTTTTTGCTAATTCCGATATACCATCATTCAATACATCTACTTGGTCATCGTGTTTAGCCTTAGGGAATGTTAAAAGCTCTGGTATTAAGTCAGATATATAACTAGCACCATCTAAAAAGTAAACTCTACCGCTGGCAATATATGGGACCGCATCATATGCTCTTGTTATTTTATCCGTGTTTCTTTGTATGGCTTTAACTGGTATATTATTTTCTCTTTTGATTGATTGTATTAAACCAGTTCCACTAGCTTTATCCTCAACACATAAATTTCTTAACGAACCGCTAGATAAATTCTTATGCTTCTCCCAAAATGAGCAAGTCATTTGCTTAAGCTCTGGAGCTTCCCATTTTCCTCTTAACTGATCTATAAGATAAGCATCTTTATTTTCTGTGTATCCCCAAACTTGTAACACACTATAATCATTTGCCTCTTTAGTTTTCATGGCAGTATCGGCAAACATTAGTCTATACTTAAATTTAGGCTCTACTTGATAATATTTAAACCAGTCTTGCTTATATAATCCACCGCCTTTAGGTGCAGGTGTCTGCATATATTGCCCAGCGAATACATAAGGATTAGCACTTTCAAGTCTTTTCAAATCTTCTATACTGTGTTTGTATTCCCACAAAGGCAACTCATTATCATCAATAGCTGGGATATTAAGGTGTGTCCACTCTTCCCCATTACCACCATTTAATAAGAAACCGCTCAAGTCTTCTTCGTGCAGTCTTTGCATAATTAAAATAATTGGCGTATCTTTTGAGTTTGTTCTGCTTTCTATAGTAGTTGAAAACCAGTCTATTACATTATTACGCATAGTATCGCTATTTGCTTCTCCTGCCTTGTGAGGATCATCAATTATTATAGCTCCCTTAAAATTGGTTGACATACCGCCAGCACCGTACCCAGTAATAGTACCATCTGCACCAGTAGCATATACACAACCACCATCATTAGTACGCCATTCGTCTTTAGCGTTACTATCGTTTCTTAGCCCTACTTCACCAAATATTTCTTCAAATGTTTCGCCCTCAACTATTGCTCTAGCATTCCATGTATTATTAGTTGCTAATCTCTTCGAATAACTTGCATGGATAAATTCACTATCTGGATAATTACCAATACACCAAGCAATAAAATTTATCACTGCTAGCTCTGTCTTTGAATACCTAGGGGGAATATTGATTATAAGTCTCTTAATATCACCTATAACAACTCTTTCTAAGTGTTCGCATATAACCTTATGATGCCAGTTTTCTACCCAATCGATACCTTTACGACTTTTGAAAATAGCTTTTGAAAAAGTTAGTAGGTCTGTTCTACAATTAAC
>TARA_R110001606_G_scaffold261206_15_pt1 | contig 34664 bp, 37 predicted proteins | sample TARA_R110001606 | Tara Oceans TARA_R110001606 (sample SAMEA4398315) | marine metagenome | biome: Polar Biome; feature: [SRF] surface water layer (ENVO:00010504); material: water (ENVO:00002006), including particulate matter (ENVO:01000060) such as... | depth 5 m
AAGTCGCCGGCGGCCACCAACCGGTCCAGGTCCACGCCGGTGTTCAGGCCCAGACCTTCGAACAGGTACACCAGCTCCTCGCTGGCCACGTTGCCGGTGGCGCCGGGCGAATAGGGGCAGCCGCCCAAACCGGACACCGAGCTGTCGAACACGCGCACGCCCTGTTCCAGGGCGGCGAGGCAGTTGGCCACCGCCATGCCCTGGGTGTCATGAAAGTGCACCGCCAGTTGGTCCAGCGGCAGTTCCGTGGCGCAGGCCGAGAGCAGTTGTCTCACCGCCGAGGGCACGCCGGCGCCGATGGTATCGCCGAGGCTGATTTCATGGCAGCCCAACCGCGCCAACCCGGATGCGGCGCGCACCACCTGCGCCACCGGCACGTCGCCCTGGTAAGGGCAGCCGAGCACGCAGGACACATAGCCGCGCACCGGCACGCCGTGCGCCCGGGCCTGTGCCAGCACCGGCTCGAACCGGGCCAGGCTTTCGGCGATGGAGCAGTTGATATTGCGTTGGTTGAACGCCTCCGAGGCGGCGGTGAAGACCGCCACCTCATCGGCGCCGGCGGCCAGCGCCGCGCTCAGGCCGCGCTCGTTGGGCACCAACACGCTATAAGTCAGACCCGGACGCTTCGGCAGCCGGGCCAGCACCTGGTCGGTGCCGGCCATTTGCGGCACCCAGCGCGGCGACACGAAGGCGCCCGCCTCGATGTGCGTTAAGCCGGCGTCGGCCAGGCGCTCGATCAACCCGGCGCGCACCGACGCCGGCAGAGAGCGGGCTTCGTTCTGAAGCCCGTCCCGGGCGCCGACCTCCACCAGCCGGACCGCCTCGCTCATTGGTCGCGCAACGCTTTCAGCAGCGCTTCCGCGCGGTCCGCGCGCACGTCGTGGTTCTCCACCATCTGCCGCACCAGCTGATCCACTTCATCGCCCCGAGCGCCGGCGGACAGCGCGATATTGCGCGCGTGCAGCGCCATATGGCCGCGTTGAATGCCTTCGGTGGCCAGCGCGCGCAGGGCGCCCAGATTCTGCGCCAGGCCCACCGCCACGGCGATCTCCGACAGCTCCTGGGAGGTCTTCACGCCGAGCAGTCGCAGGGACAATTGCGCCAGCGGGTGGGTTTTGGTGGCGCCGCCCACCAGGCCCACCGGCATGGGCATTTCGATGGTGCCGACCAGATGCCCGCGGGCGTCCTTCTCCCAGGTGGTCAGGGAACCGTAATGGCCGTTGCGGCAGGCCCAGGCGTGGGCGCCGGCCTCCACCGCCCGCCAGTCGTTGCCGGTGGCGACGATCAGCGGATCGATGCCGTTCATGATGCCCTTGTTGTGAGTCGCGGCCCGGTACGGGTCGATGGCGGCGAAGGTATAGGCGTCGATGATACGGTCGATCACGTCGGCGCCAGCAAAGGCATCTGTTTCAAAGTGTTCGGGGGCGATGGAGACCTGGGCGCGTGCCAGCCGCAGATCGGCCAGATTGGACAGGATGCGCAGCCGTACCTTGCCGCCGGTGATTTCCTCCATCAGCGGCGCCACCGCCTCGGCCATGGTGTTGACCGTGTTGGCGCCCATGGCGTCGCGCACGTCCACCACCAGATGCGCCACCACCATGGGGCCGCGCGGGCTGTCGGTGAACAGATGAACTTCCAGATCCCGACAACCGCCGCCCAGCGTGTTGAGCAGGGCGTCCTTGCTATTGGCCAGCTCGATGATCCGCTGACGATGGCGCAGCAGGCTCAGGCGGGCATGGGCGGGATTGTCCAGGCCGATGATTTGAATCTGGGCACGCATCAACGGCGCGCTGCTGGACGTCAGGAAGCCACCCCCCGGCCGGGCCAGCTTGGCCATGTAGGAGGCCGCCGCCACCACGGACGGCTCTTCCACCGCCATCGGCACCACCACGTCTCGACCGTTGATCATGAAGTTGCCGGCCAGCCCCAGGGGCAACTCGAACTTGCCGATCACGTTCTCGATCATGCCGTCGGCGATGTCCATGGGCAGCGCGCCCTGGTCGCGCAGCAATGCGGTGTCCTCTTCGCTCAGCCCGAACTGTCGGCGCAGCACTTCCAGGCGCTCGGACGGAGAAAGATCGCGGAAACCGGGGAGTTGGGAACTGGCAGTCACTGAAGACCTCTTCTGGGCAGCGTTGTTGTTAGAGGGCGCGTGTGATCGCGCCGGTTTCGATCTAACATATCGGCGCCTGTACCCATGAAAAAGGTACAGTTGGCGTGAACAGTGGGTGCATCCAGGAGGACGGGGGAAAATGCGACGGCAAACCCTTTCACAGAACATCGCGTCCGATATCGCGGGCCAGATCGCTGGCGGTATCCTGCGCGAGGGCGACAAGCTGCCGTCCCTGCGCGAGTACATGCGGCTGCACGGGCACTCCAAGAACACCGTCATCACCGCCTATGAATACCTGGCCGCCGACGGCCTGGTGGAGGCCCGCCACGGGCGCGGTTTCTTTGTGCGCGCGGTACCCGCCGTCGGCGAGGGCGACCAGACGCCGCCGCCCTACGCCCGCGCCCTGGACACCATCTGGATGATGCGCCAGCAGCTGGTCCGTGAACCGGGTCATTCTCATCTGGGGGAAGGGTTTCCGCCGGTGGACTGGCTGATGGACATGCGGCTGGACCGGTTTCATCGCCAGGTGGTGCGCGGGGGCGTTACCACCCTGTTTCGCTACGGCAATCGCTACGGCAATGCCAGCTTGCGCGAGCAACTGGTAAAAAAGCTGGCCGGCTATGGCATCAATTCGGCGCCGGCACAGATTCTCACCACCTTCGGCGCCAACCATGGCATGGATCTGATCATCCGCCGCTTCGTCAAACCCGGTGACCCGGTGCTGGTGGAAAGCCCCGGCTATTACCCCCTGTTCGGCAAGCTGCAACTGCAAGGCGCGCGCATGTTGCCGGTGCCCCGCCGCATCGACGGCCCGGACCTGAACGCGCTGCAACGCTGGCTGGAACGGGAAAAGCCCGCCCTGTTTTTCATGCAATCGGTGGGGCACAACCCCACCGGCACCGACCTGTCCGAGGTGAAAGCCCGGCGCATTCTGGCGCTGGCGGAAAAGCACAATCTGCTGGTGGTGGAAAACGACGCCATGGCCGACTTCAAGCTCAATACCTGTACCAAGCTCTCCAACCTGGACCAGCTCAAGCGGACCCTCTATGTGGGCAGTTTCTCAAAGCCGATTTCCGCTGCCCTGCGTGTTGGCTTCGTGGCCGGCGACGAAGGCCTGATCAGTGAACTGGCGGACGTGAAAATGCTGCTGCACATCGGCGGCACCGAATACGCCGAACGCACCGTGGACGTGATTCTGCGAGAAGGGAATTATCTGCGCCATCTGTCGCGGCTGCAGGAAAAGCTGCGCGCCGCCACCGTCACCGGCCTGCGCGTACTCGACGAACTGGGCGCGGACGTGTTCCATCGACCGGAACAGAGCCTCTATCTTTGGGCCCGCTTCCCTGGCATTGCCGACGCCAACGACCTGACCCGCCGCTGTCTGGAGCGGGGCGTGATGCTTGCCCCCGGCTCGATTTTCTCGGTGGACCGCCGCGACCGGGTGCCCTGGACCCGGCTCAATGTGGCCTATCTGGATGACCCGGCGTTCCGGGCCAGCCTGGGCCGATGACTCGAATCAGCGGCCTGCTCGGCGGCGACTGTGTATTTTAGTGATTCAGCCATCGCGTTATTTCCCGAGTGTGGCTTTCCGGGACTGAATCGTGAACTCGGCCATGGCCGACCAGTCGCTATCGCCAAAACCCGCCTCGACGGTGTCGCGCATGCGATCATGCACCGCGGCCAGCATCGGTAACGAACCGCCGGCCTGCTCGGCGGCTTCGCTGGCCAGGCGCAGATCCTTGAGGCCGAGCGTCGCCTTGAAGCCCGGCTGGTAGTCTCCCGCCAGAATGTTGGCCGAGTAGACGTGATAAGAGCGGGCGCCGAACAGGGTGTCGAGGATCAATTCAAAGAAGTGATCGCGTTCCACGCCGTTGGCTTCGGTCAGCACCACCGCTTCCGCCATCGCCTCGATCGCCATGGTGATCATCATGTTGCAGGCGATCTTGGCGGCATTGGCGGCGGGCGCGCTCTCTCCCATGGCCCACACCCGCTTGCCAATCGCCTCGAAGACGGGGCGCATGCGTTTAATGGTTGCCGGCGCGCCGCCGGCGAGAATATTGAGCTCGCCTTTGGCCGCCACATCCGGCCTGCCCAACACCGGCGCGGCAATGTAATCGACACCGGCCCGGGCATGCAGCGCGACCAGCTGGTGCGAAAACGCCACCGAGATGGTCGAGGTCATGACATGCGTCAGCCCCGGCTTCGCCCGCTCCAGCACACCGGCATCCAGCAGCACCTCGCGCACCGCCGCGTCATCGGAGAGCATGGTCAGCACCGCATCGCCCTGAAAAGCCTCCTCCGGTGTGGAGGCCATCGTCACGCCGTCGAGCTCGCCGCCGGAGCGGTTCCAGGCCGTCACCGTGTGCCCGGCGGTAACCAGATTGCGCGCCATGGCGCGGCCCATTGCGCCCAGGCCGATCAATCCAATCTTCATGGCGCCACCTCTGCTGTTGGTCCGTAGTCGGTATCAATGGCGACAGACCGCCAGGCTTCCATGTCCGAGCGGAACGCTTCGAGCTTGCGCTCGGCGATGCCGTAGGCGACCGGCCCCAGCGGTAAATGGAGCGGCGGATGGTCCGCATCGACCGCCCGCAGGATGACCGCCGCGGCCTTCTCCGGATCGCCGGCCTGCCTGCCGTCATTACTCTCCCGATAAGCACGCCGCTGGCCCGCCGTCCCGGCGTAGACCTCCATCTCTCTCTCGGCGGTGGCGATGGAGCGCCCCAGAAACCCGGTACGAAACGGGCCGGGCTCGACGATGATCACGCGCACACCCAGCGGCGCCACTTCCCTGGCCAGCGCCTCCGAGAGGCCTTCCACCGCGAACTTGGTGGCACTGTAGTGGCCGGAACCGGCGCCTCCAGAAATTCCCGCCCCGGACGACAGGTTGACGATGCGGGCTCCGCGCCTGCGGCGCAGCACCGGCAAGGCCCGCCGCGTGGTTTCGATCAGGCCGAAAACATTGACCTCGAACATGGGGCGGTACTCCTCCGGCTCCGCCTCTTCCAGCGCGCCGATCAGGCCATACCCAGCGTTGTTGACCAGCACATCGAAGCCGCCGAAGTCGCGCTCGGCGAGCGCGATGGCGGCCGCCGCCGACTCGGGCTCGGTAACGTCGAGCCGGGCGGTGCGCACCCGGTCCGGAAAGCGCTCGGCGAGGTCGCGCAGCGTGTCCGGGTCGCGGGCCGTGGCAACGACGTTGTCGCCACGGGCGGCGGCGGCCTGAGCAATATGTAGACCGAGGCCACTGGAGCAACCGGTGATCAACCATGTCTTGTTCATGATGTCCTCCCGCGGACGAAAAGCACCGAGAGTGCCTCGGCTGGCTAATTGGTTAGCAATCACTATAAAATCATACGGAACGCACGCGCAAGGATTTTGTAATGGTCACTAAAGAAAATGCGAAGCAGCCGGCCCGCCGTGGCCGCCCCCGTGGCTTCGACACGGAAACCGCCTTGGACACAGGGCAGCGGTTGTTTCATGCCAGCAGCTACGACGCCGTGGGGTTGGCGGCGCTGACCGACGCCCTGGGGGTGAAACCGCCCAGCTTTTACAAGGCGTTCGGCAGCAAGGCGGCGTTTTTCTCAAGAGTGCTGGAGCGCTACGCGCAATCCGCCCTGGCGCTGGATGACATCTTGCCGCCGGGCCGACCGCCGGCGCAGGCCCTGGCGGCCCTGCTGGAGAGTGCCGCCAGAACCTACACACAGGATCCGGAGCAGCGCGGCTGTCTTGTTCTCGAAGCCGCGCGAGGGCAGGACGGCGATGACAGCGCGACCCACGCGCGCCGCGTCGCCGAGCAGCGCCGTAACCGGATCCGCCAGTTCATCGCCCGCACCCATCCCGAGTGCGCCGCGGCGGTCACCGACTTTGTCACCAGCACGATGTCAGGGCTTTCCGCCAGCGCCCGGGAAGGCATGGACCAGACACGGCTAATGGAGGTGGCGCGCATCGCCATTGCCGGCTTGGAGAAGCAATTGGGTTCGGAGTGACCTTTCCTCGGGTCAAACACCCGGCTCGGGCGCCGGTTTGGAGCCGCAAAGCGGCGGAAAATCGGACGCTGTACAGCCAATTGTTGTGTTCTATCTAAAGTGGTAGATTGTGTATGGATTTCGATATTGATACACATGGGTGCCCACATGAGAACGAACATTGTCATTGACGACCGATTAATGGCCGAAGCCTTGAAAGCCTCTGGCTGCGAAACCAAAAAGGAGGCCGTTGAGCGAGGCCTGAAACTTCTGGTCCAACGTAGCAAGCAGCAGGAAATCCGGAAGCTACGAGGCAAAATTAAGTGGGAAGGTGACCTGGATGAGATGCGGAGCGCCGGATGATACTGGTGGATACCAGCGTCTGGATAGATTATTTCAACGGAGTCAGGAACCCGCATACTGACTTGCTGGATATCTCGATAGTCCAAGGGGCCGTCGTCATTGGCGACCTCATATTTCTGGAGATACTTCAAGGCATCCGCAACGACAAGCAATATCGTCAGACCAAACAAAGCCTGCTCGCTCTGGATCAATACGAAATGTTTGGCAAAGATATGGCGGAGATCTGCGCCGACAATTACCGAGCGCTTCGTAAAAAGGGCATCACAATCAGAAAAACCGCGGATGTGATCATCGCGACGTTCTGCATAGAGAAGGATCTGCCTCTACTGTTTTCGGATCGCGATTTCATACCTTTTATTGATCACCTCGGACTTGAGTCTGCCTTGAGAGAAACATAGCGTCCGGCTCTCGTACTGGATTGGAGCCGTGAAGCGGCGAAAATCGGTCACTGTGCTGTTAAGGTTTATTAAAACAGAGGGTTATAGATTAAAAGGGATGTCCTCGGACTTCATTCGATATTCTGAATCTGCTCCCTCATCTGCTCGATCAGCACCTTCAACTCCACCGCCGCCGCCGTGGTTTCCGCGTCCACCGATTTTGAGGCCAGGGTGTTGGCCTCGCGGTTCAGTTCCTGCATCAGGAAATCCAGGCGTCGGCCGATCTGGCCGCCTTTCTCGACCACGCGGCGCACTTCGGTGACGTGGGTGGCGAGGCGGTCGAGTTCTTCGTCCACGTCCATTTTCTGGGCGGCCATCACCAGTTCTTGCTCCAGGCGGTCCGGGTCGGGGCTGTCGACCACGTCCTGCACGCGCTGGCGCAGGCGCTCACGCAGGGCGTCGCGGATGGCGGGCAGTGCCTGGCGCACGCGGGCGGTTTGCACTTCGATGCCGTCGAGGCGCTCGAGGATCATGTTCGCCAGTTGCGCGCCTTCCCGGGCGCGGGTGTCGAGCAGGGCGTCGAGGGCTTCGTTGAGCAATTCCAGGGCGGTGGCGTTGAGGGTGTCGGCGTCCACTTCGATGTGATTGAGCACGCCGGGGTAGCGCAGTACTTCCAGGGGGTTCACCTGGCCGGCGTGCAGCACCAGATCGCCGACCCGGCGGGCGGCGTCGGAGAGTTGCTTGACCAGCGTTTCGTTGAGCTCCAGGCGCGGGTCGGAGTCGTCGGTCTGGTAGCGCAGGGTGACGTCCACCTTGCCCCGCGCCAGGCGCTTGCGCAGCTGTTCCCGCACCGGGTTTTCCAGGGCGCGCAGGGCGTCCGGCAGGCGCGGGCTGACTTCCAGATAGCGGTGGTTCACGGAGCGGATCTCCCACACCAGGCTGGCGCCCTCGAGGTGGCGGTCGGCACGGGCGAAGGCGGTCATGCTATGGATCATGGAGGTCTCGTCGGGCGGGTGCGTGGAGGCCTAGTGTACCGGTTCCTGCCGCGCGGAACAGGGCGCGAGCATGCGGCTTGTTCGCCCGGGCGGCGGGCTGCCGGGCGGGCGGCGGCGCCGATAAGCCGGGTTACCTCGCACAGATCGCCGCCGGTTCGCTACAATGGGCGTTTTCACCCTTTCCTGATAAGGAGCTTTCATGCGCCCTTCCGGCCGCCAGCACGACCAGCTACGCGACGTCACCTTCGAACGCGCCTATACCATGCACGCCGAGGGCAGCGTATTGGTGTCGTTCGGCAATACCAAGGTGTTGTGCACCGCCTCCGTGGAAGACGGCGTGCCGCGCTTTCTCAAGGGCAAGGGCCAGGGCTGGATCACCGCCGAATACGGCATGTTGCCTCGCGCCACCCACACCCGCTCCGGCCGCGAGGCGGCGCGCGGCAAGCAGGGCGGGCGGACCCTGGAGATCCAGCGTTTGATCGGCCGCTCGCTGCGCGCGGCGGTGGATCTGAAGAAGCTGGGCGAGAACACCATCTATCTGGATTGCGACGTGATCCAGGCCGATGGCGGCACCCGCACCGCGTCGATTTCCGGGGCGTGCGTGGCGCTGGTGGATGCCTTTACCTCGTTGCTGGAGCGAAAACGCATCAAGCAAGACCCGCTCAATGGCCTGATTGCCTCCGTCTCCGTGGGGATTTATAAGGGAGAGCCGGTGCTGGATCTGGACTACCCCGAGGATTCCAACGCCGACACCGACATGAACGTGGTGATGACCCAGCACGGCGGGTTCGTGGAAATCCAGGGCACCGCCGAGGGCGACGAGCCGTTCACCCGGGAGCAGTCCAATCAGCTTCTCGGGCTGGCTGAGAAAGGCATTGGTGAGATCATCCGCAAGCAACAGGAGGCGCTGGGCTGGTGAAGAATTATAAAAAACACTTTTTGCGTTTCGCCGAGGAACGCCAGGCGTTGAAGTTTGGTGAGTTCACGCTCAAGTCCGGCCGCATCAGCCCGTATTTTTTCAATGCGGGCACCTTCCACACCGGCGAGGCGCTGGCGCGTTTGGGGCGCTACTACGCGGACGCCATCGTCGAATCCGGGCTCGAGTTCGACATGCTGTTCGGGCCCGCTTACAAGGGCATTCCGCTGGTGGCGGCGGTGTCCGTGGCGCTGGCGGAGCACCACGGCCGGGATCTGCCCTGGGCGTTCAACCGCAAGGAGGCCAAGGCGCACGGTGAGGGCGGCTGGCTGGTGGGCGCGCCGCTCAGTGGCCGGGTGCTGGTGATCGATGATGTGATCACCGCCGGCACCGCGATCCGCGAGGTGGCGGCGCTGTTCGAGGGCACCGATGCCGCCATGGCGGCGGTGTTCGTGGCGCTGGACCGCCAGGAGCGTGGCACCGGGGAGTTGTCGGCCATTCAGGAGGTGGAACGCACGCTGGGCGTGCCGGTGAAGAGCATTGCCTGCATGTCGGACATCATCAACTGGCTGGACGCCCAAGAGGATCGCGAAGCGGACCGCGCCGCGTTGCGCGCCTATCGGGAGCGCTATGGGGTGGAGCCGGCGTGATCGGCGCGCGCCGCTGGGGGTGGCTGCTGCTGGCGCCGGCGCTGGCGGCGGGCGCCGCCGAACCGGCCGCCCAGGCCTATCTGTATCGCTACCACAATGCGGACGGCACCCTGGCGATCAGCGCCACCTTGAATCAGCAGGCGATCTATTCCGGCTACCAGATGCTGGACGACAACGGCCGGGTGATCAAAAGCGTGCCGGCGGCGCCGCCGGAAGAGCAGGCGCGCCGGCGCGCCCAGATGGAAGCGCAGCGCCAGGCCGAGGCCCAGGGCCGTCGCGATCAGGAGTTGCGGCGTTTGTACGCGGGCCCCGGTGATGCGGAGCGGGCTCGGGATCGGCAGATCGAGGCGCTCACGCTTAAGCTCAATTACGCGAGCAATAATCTCGAGCAGCTTGAGAAAAAACTCGCCGATGAAGTGCACGATGCCGCCCGCGCGGAGCGAAGTGGCCGGGCGGTCTCGGACAACAATCGCGAGGCGATTGATCGGTACAGCCGCCAGATCGACGAAACCCGGCAGCGGATGGCCGGGTTTCATGCGGATATCGAGGCGGTGCGCATCCAGTACCGGCCGATCATCGAGCGGCTGCGAACGCTGGACGCGCCCGGCGGCGACACCAACGCCCCTTGACGGCGTTCAGTCGTCTCGGAACACCAGCGCCGACAGCAGTGCCCATTGCTCGGGCCAGTCCTGCCCGGGGCGGACCTTGAAGCCGGACCGCACGAACTGCGCCACGCGCCCCTCCACCACCGCCAGCAGCAGGTTGGCGGTGACCGTGGGGCTCGCCCGGGTGCGCTTGCCTTCTTTGAATTCGGCGTCGCGCACCGCCTGTTTGAGCTGGCTTTCCAGGCGGTCGTAAAACTGCTGAATGCGGCGGCGCAGGCGTTCGTTTTCGCCGGTGAGAGCATCGCCGGTGAGCAGCCGGGTGATGCCCGGGTTGCGCTCGGTGAACGCCAGTATCAACGTCAGCATCTGCTCCACCTGTTGCAGAGCGGTGCCTTCCGCGGTGATTTTGTTGATGCGCGAAAAAATCGCGTCTTCGATAAAGTCGATCAGCCCTTCGAACATTTTCGCCTTGCTGGGAAAATGACGGTACAGAGCGGCTTCCGAGACGCCCACTTCACGGGCCAGGCCCGCGGTGGTGATGCGCCCGCCGGGCTCGGCTTCCAGCATATGGGCCAGGGCTTGCAGGATTTGCTCCTTCCTGGAGAGTTTCTGGTCTGTCATTCGTCGTTCCCGCACATTGTTTGCATCCCCCGATAAAGCGCGGTGGAAGCCGGCCCGGCGTGTGCGCGCGGGCGGCTCCGGCCGCGACAAAGAACCCTTTTTTAATGTTTGCTGATCAGAGTGCCGACCCCCTTGTCGGTCAGAATCTCCAGCAATACGGCGTGGGCCACCCGGCCATCAATAATGTGCGAGGTGTGCACGCCATTCTCCACCGCTTCCAGTGCGCAGCGGATTTTCGGCAGCATGCCACCGTGGATGGTGCCATCCTTGATCAGCGCGTTCACGCGCTCGGCGGTCAGGCCGGTGAGCACCTGATCCTGTTTGTCCTTGAGACCGGCCACATTGGTGAGCAGGATCAGCTTTTCCGCGCGCAGCACTTCGGCGACCTTGCCGGCCACCAGGTCGGCGTTGATGTTGTAGCTGACACCTTGATCATCAACGCCGATCGGCGCGATCACCGGTATGAAGTCGCTGTCGGAAAGCAAATCCAGCACCCGCGTGTCGATGTGGGTGACCTCGCCCACATGGCCGATGTCGATGATCTCGGAGGCCTGCAGTTCCGGGTCGTCGGAATCCAGATTCTTCAGCACCATCTTGCTGGCTTTGATCAGCCGGCCGTCCTTGCCGGTCAGGCCGATGGCCTGGCCGCCATTGTGCTGGATCAGGTTGACGATGTCCTTGTTGACCAGCCCGCCAAGCACCATTTGCACCACATCCATGGTTTCCCGGTCGGTGACGCGCATGCCCTGAACAAACTTGCTCTCTTTGCCGAGCCGGGTCAGCAGATCGCCGATCTGCGGGCCGCCGCCATGCACGATCACCGGATGAATGCCGACCTGTTTCATCATGACCACGTCGCGGGCGAAGCTGTTTTTCAGCTCGTCGTTTTCCATCGCGTTGCCACCGTATTTGATCACCACGGTGGTGCCGGAAAAGCGCTGAATGTAGGGCAGTGCTTCAATCAGAACGCGGGCCGTTTCCTGGGCGCTCTTGGTGTCCATCAATGTCTCCAGCCAGTCATGCATCAAAAAGAGTACGTTAAAAAGGCAGATTCAGCTCGCTGTCCACCGCGCCGATTTGCTCCCGGAACATTAATTGAATGCGCTCCAGGGCCTGCTGGTCACGCCCCTCGAAACGGGTCACCAGCGCCGGCGTGGTGTTGGAGGCGCGTATCAGCCCCCAGCCGTCGGGAAAATCCACGCGCAGGCCGTCCACCGTGTTGGGGCGGCCGCCGGGAAAGCGCTCGGCGCGCTCGCACAGCGCCTGCATCAGCTCGAACTTGCGTGCCTCACCCACGTTGATCGCCAGCTCCGGGGTGGTGACTCCGGTGCGCAGCCCGGCGAACACGCCGGCGCTGTCGTTCTGGCTCAGCGACAGAATCTCCAGTAGCCGGGCCGCCGCGTAGAGGGCGTCGTCGAAGCCGAACCAGCGGTCGGCGAAGAATATATGCCCGCTCATCTCCCCGGCCAGGGGCGCGGCCAGTTCTTTCATCCGCTCGCGGATCAGAGGCCGCCCGGTTTTGTACATCACCGGCCGGCCACCCAGCTTGCGCACCAGCGAAGGCAGGGCGCGGCTGCATTTTACGTCGAACAGCACATCGGCGCCCGGATTCCGGCTCAATAAATCGCGGGCGAACAGCATCATCAGACGGTCGGCCCAGATGATTTCGCCGTCGCAGGCGACCACGCCCAGGCGGTCCCCGTCGCCATCGAAGGCCACGCCGAGATCCAGCCTGCCACTTTTCACCGCCTCCACCAGCGCGCTGAGATTGTCGGGCTGGCTGGGGTCGGGCTGGTGATGGGGAAAGCGACCATCGACGTCGGTGAACAGTGGCACCACCTTGCAGCCCAGCTCTTCGAACAGCGCCGGGGCAATCAGGCCGGTGGCGCCGTTGCCGCAATCCACCGCCACGCTCATCGGCCGCGCCAGCACGATGTCGTCGCTGATCGCGCGCAGATAGCGCTGGTCCAGTTCCCGGGTGGCGACACTGCCTTGCCCCTGATCCAGCCGCCGGTCGATGATGCGCTGGCGCAGTGCCTTGAGCCGTTCGCCGTGCAGGGTCTGGCCGGCGATCACGATCTTCAGCCCGTTGTATTCCGGCGGGTTGTGGCTGCCGGTCAGGCACACGCCGCTCTGGCTTTCCAGCACTTCGGTGGCGTAATAAAGCACCGGCGAGGGCACCATGCCCAGATCCACCACGTCGCGGCCGGAGGTGACCAGGCCACGGATCAGGGCTTCCATCAGGGCCGGGCCGGAGAGTCGGCCATCGCGGGCCACATAGACGGTCTGCTGGCCGGCCTCGCCGGCTTCGCTGCCAATCGCCTGGCCGAGCAGCTTCACCGCCTCGGCGCTGAGGGGATCATCGGTGATGCCGCGAATGTCGTAAGCGCGGAACAGTTCTTCGGGCAGGGCCGGGCCGGAAGCGGGTTTGTCCGGCGCCGGCGGCGCCTTGGCGGGCGCTGGCGCGGCCGTGGGGGCTGCCGGTGGGGCTGCCGGTGGGGAGGGCGTGGACGTGCGGGCCTGGCGCACCGTTTCCAACGCCGGGAAGGCCAGGGGCGCGGCCTGCGCTGGTGCCCTTTGCCCGGCCTCGTTCGCCAGCCGCGCGGCATCGCCCCGCAGACGTCGGGCCAGCCAGGCCAGCACTACGCCGCCGGCGGCGACCATCAACCCCGCCATCAGGGCGGCGGCGGGCAGTAGGGTCAGCCAGTGCGTTGGTGCCGGCGGCACCGAGACCGTCACCGTGAACGGCCCGCCCCGGGCACTGGCCCGCGGTGCGTCGCTGGCGGTGGGGCCATGGCGGGCCAGTGTCAGGGCATCCTGGGAGAGGGTCAGGCCGGCCCCCGGTGGCAGGCGCGCCGGAAGGCTTTGCAGCATGGGTTTCAGGTCGCGTTCCAGCATCAGGGTGGCGCCGGGCACACCGTGGGCGAGCAGCACGGCGGGGTGCTCGCCGCCGCGGGCGGAGGTGGTGTCCTCGCCGGATTGCCGCTGCTGTCGCAGCAAATCCCGCTCGGTGAAAGAGAGCGCCGGGTTGTCCTCGGCGCCTTCGGGTATGCGGGTCAAACGGCTGTCCGCCAACCACGGGCCGGCGACGATGCCCGGCCCGCCGGTTGCAGCCGGTGCTAGCGTGGCCTCATCCAGCCCGGCCAGTTGCTGACGATCACGCCGGGTCTGGGTGGCGAGCTCGTTGGCCAGGCTGTTCGCCAGCCGGGTGGCGTCCGCGCTGGCCGTGTCGCGGGCCTGTTGCTGGTGCTGCCACTGCAACACAGCCAGCCCGGCGGCCACCGCCAGCAGGGTCAGCGCGGCCAGAACCAGCGCCGCGCCGCGAAAAGCCGAGCCGCCGTGGCCGGCGCGCGCGGGCCGTTTACTGTTCGTTTTCCCCATTGTTGCCTCTTGAGGCCGGTTGAAATCCTTCCCCAGTGTAGCGGGTCAGGCCACAACAAGACCTGAAGGGCGTTCTGGTTTTCGCCGGCATGGGTGTTTACAGCGGTATGAGTTTACCCGCGTAGGCCACGAACAGGCAGCCGGGGCCGACGTTCACCGCGCCGGTCGCGCTCATCGTCGCCAGGTGCAGCGCCACGCCGTGCTCCCGGGCCGCCGCCTCCAACTCGGTATAGCCCGGCATCCATTGCACCCTGGCGGTATCGCCGGCGTAGCTTAAACAGACGCTGGAGGATATCAGATCACCGGCGCGAATCCGTTCGGCGACATGCTCGAGCATCTTGCGTACGGATTTTTCGTAACTGCGGTTCACCGTGGCCGGGTTTTCCTCGCCGCCGTGCACCTTGATCACCGGATGCATCGACAACGCCGAGCCGAACGTCAGGGCCATGCCGCGCATGGAATCCGCCCAGCTTTTGCGCACGCCCTTTTTGAAACCCCGGTCACGCACATAGGCGAGATCGGCGGGCACCATGTAGCCGCAGATGTTGGACACCATTTCGTCGATTTTCAGCCGGATTTCATTGGGGTTGGCGCCTTTTTCGATCATTTGCGCCGCTTCCGCCACCAGCACCGCGGTGCCGGCGAACAGGGTTTTGCTGTCGATGACGCGCATCGAAAACGGCCCCGGTACGTCGGCGGCGGCGCGCACTTCGCGATAGCGTTTGAGAATGCCGAAGGCGGCTTTGGTGGCGTTTTCGAAAATCGGGCTGTGCTTGCTGGAGACGGTAACGCAGAACACCAGATCGTAGTCGATCACCAGGCGTTGCAGGAACACCGATTGGATTTGCTCGGCGGAAAACGGGATCGATTCGGCGGACACGCCTTTGGAGCTGATTTGCTCGGCGTAGAAGTGGCGGGCGGCGGCGGCGTTGCGCTCATCGACCAGCAGATCATCCCCCAGCCGGATGGAAATTGGCATGATGCGGATGCGGTGTTGTTTGAAATAGGACTCCGGCAGGTCGCACGTGGAGTCGACTACGATGCCGATGCGCATGGTTGATCCCCTTTTCCCCTTATCGGGTTCTAAACGGGCGGCTGAACGCCGGCCCATGGTTTGTTGTTTTTCAGGCGGGAGGAACGTTTAGCGTTGCCCGCTCTTATTGCTTCTTTGTTGGTGTTCGTGCCGCGAACATCCAGGAAAATGACCCCATCATCTTCCTGGATGCGGCTAAGCTAGCATGGCGCTCCGGGTCCGCCAATAGCCGCAAGGCCGCCGCGCGCCGGGTGGCGCGCAACAGGTGTCAGTGCCGTCCGCTGTGCCCGAAGCCGCCGCTGCCGCGTTCGCTGTCGGTGAAGGTCTCCACCTGGCGCAGCGCCATCTGCATCACCGGCACCACCACCAGCTGGGCGATGCGCTCGCCGGGCTCGATGGTGAACGCGTTCTGGCCGCGATTCCAACACGACACCATCAGCTGGCCCTGGTAGTCCGAATCGATCAGCCCCACCAGGTTGCCCAGCACGATGCCGTGTTTATGGCCAAGCCCGGAGCGCGGCAGGATCAGCCCGGCGTAGCCCGGGTCGCTGATATGAATCGCAAGCCCGGTGGGCAGCAGTTCGGTGTCGCCCGGCGCCAGGGTCAGGGGCGCCTCCACCATGGCGCGCAGGTCCAGGCCGGCGGAGCCGCCGGTGGCGTAGTCGGGCAGCGGAAAAGCGTCACCCAGGCGGGTGTCGAGAAGGCGGTATTGCAGTTCCATGGGCGGCAGGGGCCTCGTGGGTTGAAAGCGGGAGTCAGCTCTGGCGGATCGCGATCAGCTCAATGAGCTGTTTGGCGATCTGCGTTTTCGAGGCCAGGGGCAGCACTTTGTGCCCGCCGGGCCAGATCACGGTCAGGGCGTTGTTGTCGCTGTTGAAGCCGACGTCGCTGCCGGATACATCGTTGGTGGCGATCATGTCCAGTTTCTTGTTCTTCAGTTTGCCCTGGGCGTATTCGATCACGTCCTGGGTTTCGGCGGCGAAGCCCACCGTGAACGGGCGTTTTTCATGCAGGGCCACGGCGGCGATGATGTCCGGGTTCTTGATCAGCGTGAGGTGAATTTCCTCGGTGGATTTCTTGATCTTGTGGTCGGCGGTCACGGTAGGCCGGTAATCGGCCACGGCGGCGGTGGAGATGAAAATGTCGCAGCCCTGTTCCACCGCCTGGATGCTGGCCTGGTACATCTCTTCGGCGCGCACCACATCGATCCGCTTCACCCGGTTGGGGGTGTCCAGCGCCACCGGCCCGGCGATCAGGGTGACGCGGGCGCCGGCTTCGGCCGCCGCCTGGGCCAGCGAAAAGCCCATCTTGCCGGAGCTTTTGTTGGTCAGGTAACGCACCGGGTCGATCGGCTCGCGGGTGGGGCCGGCGGTGATCACCACGTGTTTGCCGGTCATCAGGTCGTAGTCGAACACCTCCGCCGCCTGGTGAATGATGTCCAACGGCTCGAGCATGCGCCCGGGGCCGATCTCGCCGCAGGCCTGGCCGCCGTCGCCGGGGCCGAAGATGTGGATGCCCTTCTCTTGCAGGATCAGTTGATTCTTGCGCGTGGCGGGGTCGGCCCACATCTGCTGATTCATGGCCGGAGCCACCGCGATGGGCGCGCCGGTGGCCAGGCAGAGCGTGGCCAGCAGATCGTTGCCGTGGCCATGGGCGAGCCGCGCCAGGAAATTGGCCGAGGCCGGCGCGATCAGCACCAGGTCCGCCCAGCGGGCCAGCTCGATGTGGCCCATCGCGGCTTCCGCGCGTGGGTCGAGCAGGTCGGTGTGCACCGGGTATCCGGAGAGCGCCTGCATGGTCAGGGGCGTGATGAATTCGCACGCGCCCTGGGTCATTACCACCCGCACTTCGGCGCCGGTGTCTTGCAGGCGCCGCACCAGGTCGGCGCTCTTGTACGCGGCGATGCCGCCGGTGACGCCAAGAAGAATCCGCTTATTGACCAAACGCTGCATACTGTCATTCCGTACAGTAATTGTGGGTTTTCACTGACAGTAATCCGAGAGGATATCGTCTGCCGCGGCCCAGGGAAGTTATGGATACTGGGGGTGGGGCGGCGATGTCCCGGATTGCCGGCGGCCGGTCTTCCCGCCAGGTCTTCCCGCCAGTGCCGGAGCCGGTCAGTCCAGAGTGCCGCCTTTCATGGCACCGGTTTTCCGGGTGCCCGTTTCAAAGAACCGGTTTCAAGGAGCCCGTTTTAAGGAGCCATAGGGTAGCACCACGGGGTGAGCATGCGTAGTAATCCCCCGGAGCGCGGCGTCTTCGACCTGATCGTTGACGTTTTTGGGTGGGGTGCCGCCCGCCCTGGCCGGTGTACTCAAAATCACAAGGAGACGTGACATGGCGATTTCGGATTGGCCCAAAGAGGAGCGACCCAGGGAGAAACTGCTGGCGCGGGGGGCGAACGCGCTCAGCGATGCGGAGCTGCTGGCGGTGTTTCTGCGCGTGGGGCTGCGCGGAGGTACCGCGGTGGATCTGGGCCGGGACCTGCTGGATCAGGCCGGTGGGCTGCGCTCGCTGCTGGAAATGTCGCCGCAACGCATGAAGCGGATGCGCGGGCTGGGCGGCAGCCGCAGCGCCATGCTGATCGCGGCGCTGGAACTCGGCCGGCGGTTTCTGGCCGAGGAGCTGAGCCGGGGGCCGCTGCTGCAGGACCCGGACTCCGCCGGCCAGTTGTTGATGGCGGAGTTACGCGGCGAGACCAGTGAGGTATTTCTGGTGTTGTTTCTGGACAACAAGCACCGGGTGCGCGCCATGGAGAAGATGTTCAAGGGCACGGTGGACAGCGCGCCGGTGTATCCCCGGGAGGTGGTTCGGCGGGCGATTGACCACAACGCGTCCAGCGTGATCATCGCGCACAACCATCCCTCGGGGGTGGCGGAGCCCAGCCAGGCGGACCGGGATGTCACTGATCAGTTGCGCCGTGCCCTTAAGCTGGTCGATGTCAGCGTGTTGGACCATCTGGTGATTGGTGACGGGGGGTGGGAATCCTTTATGCGCCGGGGCTGGATGTGAATCGCCATGACGCCCGGATGGCGCCGCTGCCAGCCCGTTCCAGAGGGCTGCGGGAAGGCTTTCCCTGCGTGTCTTTTCAAAGGAAAGCCTTGATCGAAGCCGGGGGGTCTGGTATAAAACGCGCCTTTTCCGGGGCTGCCCCGCCCCCAAAAGTCGCATCACGGGAGCAAGATCATGTCCAAGATTTGCCAGGTGACCGGTAAGCGGCCGGTGACGGGGAACAATGTTTCCCACTCGAACATCAAGACCAAGCGTCGTTTCGAGCCCAATCTGCACTACCACCGGTTCTGGGTGGAAAGTGAAAAGCGCTTCGTGCGCCTGCGTGTATCCTCCAAGGGGATGCGTATCATTGATAAGAAGGGTATCGACACCGTATTGGCCGATATCCGCGCCCGCGGCGCCCGAGCGTAAGGAGCTGAGTCATGGCTGGTCCGATTCGTGAAAAGATCCGTCTGGTGTCCTCCGAGGGTACCGGGCACTTCTATACCACCACCAAGAACAAGCGTCTGCATCCGGAAAAGATGGAGACCAAAAAGTTCGATCCGGTGGTTCGTAAGCACGTGATGTACAAGGAAGCGAAGATTAAGTAACTTCCGCGCCCGCCTGGCAAAGGGGCACATGAAACCCGGCATGATTCGCTCACGCCGGGTTTTTTTGTTGTTTGCCGCGCTGGTGAGTGGGATGTCTCTGGCAGCCCCCGGGATCGAGCCCTGCGACAGCGCCGCTGTGGAGGGGCCCCGACCGCCAGCCTGGCTGTGCCCTGCAACCTGTTCCCTGTTCCTGCTTTTGCCAACTGCTTCGCTCTTTGCCCCTCACTTTGTTCACAATCTTGAACCGAAGTGTCCGGTGTTGCATATACGCTATACCTTTTCCGAACGGCTGGCCTATTCTCCTGTTGTGCCTGTCACATTGAGTGATGGCAGATCGACCAAAAATACCGTAAAAATGTGAAACGGCAGTACCGGTTGTCGCTCTCTAGGCGCCGGTCATCGCCCGGCATAATCGTTAAGTGACTGATACGACTACGTTTGCTTACCGAATATGCACAAAGTAGGACTTGTGAAGTCTGTCACAAAGTTCCTACCATAAAAAACAGGAATGTTGATTAACGATTTATAAACGTTGACTTACCGCACAGGGCATGTGCATGGGAGGGTTCACAATGAAAGCAATCTCTTCTCTTCAATCCATCTCTCAACGGCTCGCCGTTCGTCTCTTCACCCGGGGTAACACTTCCGCCGATCGTCAGCGTGGTGCCAGCGCGTTGGAGTACATTGTGTTGGCAGCGGCGATCATCATCATCATCGGTGCCTTAGCGGGTACGACCGGGATAGGCGCTCAGGTAATATCTGCCTTCACCAAGCTATTTACCGATGCTCAAGCTCCTAGCTAATCAGTTTCTATCGGAGAGCGGCTTATGAAGCCGGCTAAAGGGGTTGTGGCTATCGAATTCTTGATGCTCTTCCCCTTTGTGATGGCAATGCTTTATGCATCAGCCAGCTACGGGATCACCTTCTTTGCTAAATACAGAATGCAGGATGCCGTGGATCGTGCGGTGGCGGCGGCGCTCTATGTGGATCGCTCTAATCCAACTATCGAGATTGATGGGGACCCCATCAGCGTGGAGGAGGCGGCGGTCGGTCGGGCCCGGTTGGTGCTGAATACGCTGACTGGCGCCTTCTCCTGGCCTGGCGAGCGCGAAGGAAACTGTGAGTGGGACGACGACAGCGGAATAAAGCTGGTGCACTGCACGCTGACTTACAAAGAATATTCGCAAGCGGGCAATGCCATCGTACCGGCCCTCAACTTCGGCATGCTTGGCAGCTTTCCGCCGCTGCCGGACAATCTGACGGCGGAGGCGCGCGCGGCCTTTTGACCATAACGACAAGCAGTACAAAAACAGGGATGTTCCGGAGGGGACATGGGAACAAGAGTGTTGTTTATGCTGCCAGCGCTGGCGCTGGCATTGCTGGCCCTGGTGCTGGCGGTTGTCGGCCTCAGCCGGGACAGCGCGCCAACTCAACCGACACCGGCCCAGGTCGAGGCCGATAAAGCCCCGGCGGCGCCCGCTTACCGTTATTGGGTGGTGATGCAGCCGGTCAACGCCGGCGATCCACTGAGCCAGGAAACCCTGGCGGTGGTCACCGCCGAAGCGCCGATTGCCGGCGCCATCAGTGCGGATAAGTCGGTGGCGGACAAGCCGGTGCAACGATTCGTCCGGCCGGGCGAATTGCTCTCTGAAGACATTCTCGAACCCGGGGGGTCGCTGCAGGCGGCGTTGCCCCAGGGGTTCCGTGCCATGGCGATCCCGGTGGACGATGTCACCGGCGCCGGTGGCCTGTTGCAACCCGGTGATCTGGTCGATGTGGTCAGCGCCTTCCGCCGTTCAGATCAGGACAAGCCGGTGGCGTTGGTGATGTTGCACCGGGTGCCCGTCTTGGCGGTGCGGGGCATGCTTTCCGAGGGTGGCGACGCCAAGACGGAAGAGGCCAGGCGCCGTAATAACACCGTGGTGCTGTCGGTACCCGAGGCGCGTATTCCGGCGCTGATGCTGGCCTCCGCCGAGGGCAGCTTGCGGCTGGCGGTGGTGGGCGGTGAAGAGCGCAATGCCGTCGAAGGCCCGCTTGCCAGCGCCGACCCATCTGCTCAGGGTGCCCGTCAGGCTCCCGATGACACCCCTGACAACGATAGCGTTGCCGCCATTACCGCGGCGCAACCGTTCTACTTCGACGACTTCTTCCCCGAAAAAGAAAAGCCCAAAGCCGCGGCACCTGCGCCGCGCCGGTCGCCGGGCCAGCGGGTACAGATTTTCGAAGGCTCGGAATCGAGGAGCACCTATGTTCGTTAAGGAATCTCTGAACAACTCCCCGATGTCTCTGTGGGTGCGACAGCACGCAGTAGTAAGGTGCGGCGCGCAGGCAATGGCCCTGGTCCTTGTCAAGCGACGCAACGCGGCTAAAGTGATCACGGCGTTGGCCGCCGCCGCGCTGTTGCTGGCGGGCACCCCGGTGGCCGCCGATGACATGGGTGCGTCGTTGCAGGTGGCCCCCGGTGAACAAAAGGTGCTCACTTTTCCGGCGGCGGTGACAAAAGTCGCCACCTCCGATCCCGAGGTGATGGCGGTCACCGTGTCCGGTGCCCAGGAATTGCTGGTCACCGCCAAGAAAGAGGGCTCCGCGGTGCTGTCGGTGTGGGTGCGTGGCAATGACCAGCCGCTGCGCAGCGCGGTGGTGGTGGCCACCACCCTGGGCGGCGCGCTGCCGTTCGGCACCCAGGTGCAGACCGATATCCGGGTGCTGGAAGTGAGCCGCACGGAACTCAACAGCCTGGGTGTGTATTACGCCAATCTGTTTAACGGCGGCGACTCGGCCATCGGCATCGCGCCGCCGGGCACCTCATTCCGGGGCTTCTCCGGCGCCTCCGCCTCGCAGGCCCCGATCAGTTCGGACGGCTTCAATCTGTTTGGTATCGGCAAGAATTCCCTGACCATTATCAACGCCCTGGAATCCGGCGGCTTTGCTTATACCCTGGCGGAGCCGTCGCTCACCAGCCTCAGCGGCCAGAGCGCCTCGTTCCTGTCCGGCGGTGAATTCCCGGTGCCCACGCGCAGCGATACCAGTGGCGTGCAGATCGAGTTCAAGGAATTCGGTGTCGGCCTGACCCTGACGCCCACGGTGATCAGCGGCGATCAGATCATTCTTAAAGTGGCGCCGGAGGTCAGCGAACTGGACTTCTCCGCCGGTGTCGAGACCGGCGGCGTGGCGGTGCCGGGCCTGCGCGTGCGGCGCTCGCAGACCACGGTGTCGCTGGCCCCCGGGGAGACCTTCATCATCAGCGGGCTGGTCAGCCGCAACACCATCAACAGCAGCGACCGGGTGCCGGGTCTTGGCAACATTCCGGTGCTGGGCGCGTTTTTCCGCTCCAGCCGCATCTCCCGGGAAGACAAGGAGCTGGTGATGGTGGTGACCCCGCATCTGGTCACGCCGCGTCAGGCCGGCCAGCAGCCGGTTCGCCTGCCGGCCCAGCGTTATCACGAATCCAGCACCCAGTGGCTGGATATGGCCACCGAGACCCGGCGTGGCTCGCAACCCCTTCGTCACGGACTGAGCTGGTGAAGCCATGAACGATAACGAAATCATTCTGTCCGTGGTTGACGACCCCGGCATCAAGGCCTGGTTGGACCGGGTGGTGGAAGATCCGTTCCGGCTGGAATTCGTCAGCCGCGGCGATCTGACCCGGGTGTTGCGCCTGCTGGAAGCGACCACCGCCCACATGGTGCTGGTGGAAATCACCGAGCACGACCTGGACCAGTCCCTGGCGATCATCACCGCACTGACCAGCGCGCGCCCCTGGGTCACGGTGATCACCGTGTGCACCCGCGCCAACCAGGACCTGTTGTTACAGAGCATGCGCGCCGGCGCCCGGGACTGTTTTCTGGCCGGCAACGACGCCACCGAAATCCGCGACCGGTTGCGTCGTCATCAACTGGTGCGCAGTGGGCACTACGGCGATGAAAATCGCTCTTCGGTGAACAATCTGACGCTGGTCACCGGCGCGGACCCCACCGTGGATACCCGCTTTCTGGCGCAAAATCTGGCCATTGGTCTCAATCAGCGCTTTCCCACTAAACGCTGCTTGGCGATCGACACCCAGTGGCGCGAGCGCGGCGTGTTTTATCTCGACACCGGCACCGAATTCACCCTGGATAATCTGCTCGCCAACCCGGAAACCCTGGACGAAACCCTGATCGACACGGCCCTGGAGGAGTACCACCCGGGGCTGCGCCTGCTGGCCGGTGGCACCACCGGCATCACGTTGGACGGCGACCGCAGCGCCGACTTGTTCATCGCGCTGAACCGGCTGATGCAGATGTTCGATCACATCATTATCAACGTGGCGGCGGTGCAGGGCAGCCACTGGGTGCGGGCGCTGGGCATTCATACCCGCCACCTTCTGGTCGCCGCGCACCCGTTGGTGGATCACGCTCACGCCGCCCGCCGTCTGATTCATGACTGGCGTTCCCATCTGGGGCGCGACAGCCGCGTGGAGCTGATCGTCGATGGCCACGATGCCGGCGTGCCGCCGGATCTTTCCGAACTCAGCGAGACGGTGGCGGTGGATCTGGCGGGGGCCCTGCCAATGGATTGGCGGCATCGGCTCCTGGCCATCAACTCCGGTAAGCCGATCACCGAACAATCGCCGCGATGCGCCTACAGCCGGGCCATGGATGGCCTGCTCGATCATCTCGGCGGTGAGGCCGGGGGCGTCGCTCGGCGCGGGCTGTTCGGTCGCATGCTGAGCAGGTAGGAGACAGACCGTGGCCGCTCGAGTGGACCAGGAGTATCAGGAACTCAAAGAGCGCACCCATCGCTGGGTGGTGGAGCGGCTTGACGAAGAAGGCATCGAAGTCGGCAGGGCCGGGCGGGACGGCCTGAATGAGTTTATCCGCAATAGCGTCGGCCAGTACATTTCCCATCACCGGGTGCCGTTGTCCACCCAGGATCTCAATCTTCTGGTGCGCGATGTGGTCGACGAAGTCACCGGTTTCGGCCCGTTGGAACCGCTGCTCGCCGACGAACGCATCAACGACATTCTGGTGAACGGCCCCGGCCACGTGTTTGTTGAAGTGGCCGGCGTGTTGCAGCGCGCCCACACCCGCTTTATCAACGATGATCATGTGGTGCGCGTGATTCGCCGCATGCTGGCACCGCTGGGCCGGCGGTTGGATGAGTCCAGCCCAATGGTGGATGCGCGCCTCCCGGATGGCTCCCGCGTCAACGCCATTATTCCGCCACTGGCTCTGGATGGCCCCTCGATCAGTATCCGAAAATTCACCGGCAACCATCTTTCCGCGCAGCAATTGATCGACAGTGGTTCGATGACCGAAGCGTGCCTGGATGTGCTGGTACGCGCGGTGGAATCGCGCCGCAATATTATTATCAGCGGTGGCACCGGCACCGGCAAGACCACCATGCTCAATCTGATCAGCCAGTACATTCCCCGCCAGGAACGCATTCTCACCATTGAGGATTCCGCCGAACTGGTGCTGCATCACCCCCACGTGGTGCGCCTGGAAACGCGCCCGGCCAACACCGAAGGCAAGGGCCGTATCTCGGCGCGGGAACTGGTGATCAACTCACTGCGAATGCGCCCGGACCGGATCATTCTGGGTGAGGTGCGTTCCGGCGAAATCATCGAACTGCTGCAGGCGATGAACACCGGCCACGAAGGTTCCATGAGCACCATCCACGCCAATACCACCAAGGACGCCCTGGTTCGAATCGAAACCCTGCTGGCGGTGAACGGTTACGACGCCAGCGAAAAAGCCATCGGTCGGCTGATCGGCTCGGCGCTGGACATTATTATTCAGCTCGTTCGCACCCCCGATGGCCGGCGCATGGTCAGCGAGGTGGTGGCCCTCACGCCCACCGACGACAACCCATACCACATGGATTATCTGTACCGGGGTGATGCCCATGGCTGCTGAGCGGATACTGTTCATCGCGGAAATCCTGGCGGCGCTGGCGCTGGTTCTGATCGCGGCGCAATGGAGTTGGGCGCGCTATCGCCAGCACCGACTTCTGCGCGAATCGGTGCGGTATCGTCTGCGCCCCCCGGCGGACATAAGCGAGGGGGCGGCGGTGCGAGTCACCGTGTCTCCTGTTGAGAAAATTCTGCTGCGCGCCGGTATTCGTCTTTCCCGTGGTCAGCTCGCCGTGATTGGCGCATTGGTGTTGGCTTTTCTTGGCGTCATTCTGGCCATCAACGGGTTGTTAGTGTCGCTGATCTGCGCCGGATTGATTCTCGCCGCCTTATGGATGTATTGGCGTTTTCGCTTCCAGCAACAGCGCCGCGTAATCTACGATGAACTGCCCGGCCTGATCGACACCGCTTTGCGTTATATGGATGCCGGCCGCTCCCTGGAGAACGCCCTGGTGGAATCGTTCCGCGACGCGCCGCCGGTGTTCGATCCGCTCTCTTTCCGGCTGCGCAGCGCGGTAGAATCCGGCCGTGATTACACCGGCCTGTTCGAAGATTTCGCCTCGCTCTATAAAGTGCCATCGCTGGTCCTGGTTTCCATTGCTCTGCGTACTTCCTCGCGTTTCGGCTCGTCGATCCGGCCGGTGCTTCAGCAGGTGTCGGGCTCGTTGCGCTCGCAACAGGAGCTGCGTCGCGAGTTTCTCGCCGCCACCGCGGAAACGCGCTTCACGGCGGCGGCGTTTGCCTTGCTGCCGATGGGGCTGACCGCCTACATGATACTGATGAACGAAGATTACTCCCGGGTACTGCTGGATACCTCGACGGGGCATACCATGCTGGGTGTCGCCGGCGCCCTCCAGGGGCTCGGGATCATTATCATCTGGCGCATGATCCAGGGGGTGGGCCGTGATTAACCCCTGGCTGATCGCCGCGATCGCGGTGGCACTGACGTCGGTCTGGGTGGCGTCGATCAAGGCGCCGCGGTGGGCGCGCCGGGCGCGTATCAACGCCCGCCTGAAAGAGCGGGCGGTGGATGATGACACGGCCTCTTCGTCTTGGTTGGGCGAGCTGGCCAGCCGGTTCACCGAATCGTCTTTGGTCCTGAATGACTTCGAGGAAATCCGCCAGGCTTATGCTGCCACCGGCCGTGGCAAAGAGCAGGCGCAGGTGCTTTACCTGCTGTTCTGTTGGCTGATCCCGGCGCTGGCGACCGTCGCCGGCTTCACGTTATTTGGCGTGCTCGGAGGCATGATCGTGGCGGCGTTTGCCTTTCTGATGCCTCGCCGGGTCATTCGGGGCATGGGAAAAAATGCGGAACTGAGGCAAAACCTGGAAGCGATGGAGCTGTGCCATCTTACCCGCATGTTGATGGAGGCCGGTTTATCTCTGGAGCGCGTGCTGCGCCTGATCGCCACGCAGGGCCGCGCCATGCTGCCGATGCTGGCCCCTAAACTGGACCGCTTTAACCGCTTGATGGAATCCGGCGCGGAACGCAGCCAGGCGCTCGACGAACTCGGTGAGAACCGGCGTATTCCGGTGCTGAGAAATTATGTAGTGCTGATGAAGCAGAGCAGCCAGCTCGGCGCCGGCGTTTCCCACAGCCTGGATCAGATTATTCATGAAGCCCAGAACGTGGAGCGCAATCGTATTCGCGAAGCCACCAACCGCATCGGCGCAAAAATGACCGTGGTGATGATGGCGTTCATGCTGCCGGCGCTGTTTATTTTGATTGGTGGGCCGGCGGTGATTTCCATCGGCGAGGCGTTATCGCGGTGATGGGCGTATCGCCACGGGAAATAAGAAACGGAGAGCAAAGGATGCAGAAAATCATATTGGGACTGGTCACCGCCGTCATGCTGGGCGGATGCGCGCACCAGCCACCACCGCCGGTCACAGCGGAGGATCGCCTCAGCCTGGCCAACCTGAGCTGCGAGCCGGTGAACCGACCCGAGGATCAGGTCCAGATGGACATGATCGACGATATGATGGCGCGTCAACGGGAGCACGCTGCCCTGGCGCAACTGGAAAGCCGGCCGTTGGCCACCGTCGATCACTGGCTACGCTACGGCCAGTTGCTGGCCGCCACCGGTCGCCTGGACCGCTCCGAGGAAGTGTTCCGTGCGCTGGTGGACCAATGTGGCACCGGCCGCAGCCACCATGGCTTGGGCATGGTGCTGCTGAAAAAGAACGATGTGAACGGCGCACTGAACCATCTGCGCATCGCCCGCGAACGCACGCCGGCGTCCGCCGAAGTGCGCAACGATTACGGCTACGTGCTGCTGGTGGTCGGCTTGCCCGAAGAGGCCGCCTACGAACTGCGCACCGCCATGGAGCTGGGCAACGGTGAAGGCCCGGTACGTCAGAACCTGGCGGTGGCTTATCTGCTCACCGAAAACTGGGCGGGCCTGCAATGGATGACCCAGCAATACAACTTCACCGGCGATGAGCGGGCCTACGCGGAAAAACTGGCCCCGCAGTTCGGGAGAGCGGAATGAAAAAATCGATAATCCCCATGCTGATGATGGCGCCCCTGCTGGCCCTGGCGGACGGACCGCCAGCTTTTGGTCTCTCCGGCCAGGTGGTGGAGCGGCGCTATGAATTCGACACTAAACAGCTCCTCGATCAGCAGAGTCAATCGGCACCAGCAGCACGAAGCGAACTGTCCGCTCCTCTCTACGTGGACAGCCAGCGCCGCATCGCCGACACCTTCAAGCAGGCGATCCCGGAGGATTTCGGTGAAGACCAGACGCGCGGCGACGAATGACATGAAGCAACAGCGGGGCGCGCTGATGTTTACTGCGCCTCTACTGATGTTGCTGATTATCATGTTCGGCTCCCTCGCCCTCGACGGCGCCCGGCTCTATTCGTTGCGACAGGAGATGCAGAGTGTTGCGAACGTTGCCGCCACGGCAGCTGCGGACGGGACACGTTCCTGTGGCGGCGAGGCATCGTCCCTCTCCCTAATGACAGATCGTGCTCAGGCCGCCGCCGAGGCTCAAGGGGTTGATGCTGAACGGTTCATTATTAAAGTTACTCCAGGCGTCATAACGTCTGCCTCAAATTCGGTATCGTCTTTTCGGCCAGTGACCAATGTTGATGAAATTGATGAAAGCAACGGTGTTGTTGTTGAAGTACGGCCAAGGAAGCCGGAGGCGATTTCCAGCCTTCTTCCAGAAAGTATCTTCGGGAAAATCATGTTTTCGGCGACCGCCGCGGCCAAGAAAGAAACTTTTGCTACATTCTATACAGACGGATATACGGCCTCTGTAAATACTGATAATTCGGTGCTATTAAGCCAGATATTTGGTACTGTTTTAGGAGGCCAAATCAATCTTGATTTGGTTTCGTTGCAGTCCTTGGCTAACACAATTGGTGATCTCGGAGATATTCTCAACAGCATAGCTGAAGATGTAGGCGTGCCCGTTGCTGAGTTAATTGACTCGGAAGTTCCAGCCAAAACGATTGTCCAGGCGCTGACTCAGGTCAAAGGGCTCAGCGGTGACGCGGTGGCCTCTCTGGATCAGATTATCGCCTCGGCCGGTGTTCAGACCAATATCAAACTAAATGATGTGATTGATGTCGTGGGTACAACTCAGGTGCCCGAGGGCGCATCGGTACCTCTGATGGCCGTTCTCAACAGTTTGATCCTCAATCTCGCTCAGATGCCCCCGCTTAATGGTGAGGTTGAGTTAGACTTAAATCCCCTCCTCGACTCCCTGGGGTTGGGCACCCTGGCTTCCATTGATCTTTCTCTGCAAATCGATCAAGCGCCAAAAGTAGTAGTGGCTCCTGCCCGAAAAGGCGAGACAAAAAGCGGTTATGGTTGGCTGGGACAGGCGGATGGTGCTGACATAACTTTGAGACTGGATACTTCGGTTCAGGTTGGCGGCGCTGCTTTCAGTGCTCTAACGCTAAGGGTGCCATTGGAATTGTCCACGGGAATGACCCATACAGATTTGGTGGCGGCTACCTGCGCCCGGGGAACAAATAATTCGGTGGGGTATACCTTCGATGTGCAGCGCAGCCTTCTTGCCTTGAGTACCGATGTGAGCTTGATGGTGCTGGGCGCGGAGGAACCCAAGCCGGTTTGCTTTCCCGGTGTACTGCGAACGCTATGCCCGGTGCCTCCAGCCGATAATTTCACCAGAAAGTACAGCGGCCTTTTCGGTGAAGACTATGGCGACTGTTGTTATCCTCCGCCCAAATGTTCGGGCCTGATCGATGTTGAGCTCTCCTCGACGCCGGTCAAACACGATGGTGTTCCTTCCAGCCCGCTCCCCTTTTCAGACCTCCCACTGCAAGGCTACGTGCCAACTTCAAAGACCTTGGGCTCAGGCGATGTTCTGTCGGATAGCGTAGGGGATTTGCTGGATGGGATCAGTGTTACCAAGGCAGATGTGGCCTGTTTGCCCCTTGGGGGACTTCTCAATCTTACTTTGGATCTGGTCCGGCCCGCTGTTAAGGGGGTGCTTGACCCCGTGACATCCAATTTGCTCAAACCGATACTCGATTCTTTGGGCGTGAGTTTGGGTAAAGCTACAGTGCATGTTATCGCGACAAAGCAGCCGCCAGTTCAGTTGTTGACATACTGCGGACCAGAGGGATGTTAAGTTAACTATTGTTGTTGCCTCTATGGCGGCCTTGGGGAGCGTTGATCTGGTGCGTTGAATTGCGATTGACGTTGTCGTTACGAAATGGCGGTTTCGGCCGGCTCCACATGACGATGCAAGTGTTCGAAATCAGGATCGATGTTCAGACCATCTGATCAAGAGATAACGACGATGGACATCAAACCGATCAAGACCGATGCCGACTACAAGGCAACGCTGAAAGAGATCGAAGGCCTGATGATGGCGGAGCCGGACACTCCGGAAGGAGAAAAGCTGGACGTATTAACGACGTTGGTTGAGTCCTACGAGAGCAGGCATTATCCGCTGGATCTTCCCGATCCGGTGGAAGCGATCAAGTTCGAAATGGAACGGAAAGGACTCAGTATCAAAGACCTCGAGCCGATGATTGGCAAGCGCAACCGCGTTTAAGAGGTCCTCCGCGTTTCTTCAGATCGGTTCCCTCTCCCCTTGAGGGAGAGGGACAGGGAGAGGGGGCGACGCCATTTCAGTGCCTTACCATGCGAGACGGTGCTTCCCCCTCTCCCCAACCCCTCTCCCGCGAGGGGAGAGGGGCAAAGATCGATCTGAAGTCAGCAGCGTTGCGAGTAGGCGTTGGCGGAGTCCGTTAAACCCGAACCTTCGCCACCTGATAACCCTTCAACGTATTCACGAAATCCTGCAGGGCATGAATGCCGGATTCTTCGGCGTCGCGGCACCATTGCGCCAGGGCGTCGAGCATCTCCGAGGAATTACGGCTGGTCTGGCTCCAGATTTCCTGAAGACGCAGGCGGTAATCGTAGATGGTCGCCAGGGTGTGGTTGTGCGCGGTCAGGGTGGCGAGGCGGTGTTTGTGGCGGTGTTTGAAGAAGCGCTGGTCGCGGTGCAGCAGCTTGTGGGCGCGGTGGTAAAGGCCACGAGTGGCGTCGCAGGCGCGGGCTTTCTCCTGGTTGAACACCGGTTTGATCACGGTGCGGCGGTAGTGCGCCATCACCTGGAAGCGGTGCTGCATCAGGGCGCGCAGGGTGTCCAGGTCGACGCTGGGTTTGCCGGCTTCGACGATCGGTTTGGGCGCGACTTTCTTAACCTTCGCCAGGTGCAGCATTTCGAACAGACGAATCCAGGCCCAACCCATGTCGAATTCAAAACGGCGCACCGACAGCTTGGCGGAGCTGGGGTAGGTGTGGTGGTTGTTGTGCAGTTCTTCGCCGCCGATCAGGATGCCCCAGGGCAGCACGTTGCGGGAGGCGTCGGTGCATTCAAAGTTGCGGTAGCCCCAGTAGTGGCCGATGCCGTTGATGATGCCGGCGGCGGTGATCGGGATCCACATCATTTGGATGGCCCACACGGTCACGCCGATCACGCCGAACAGAGCGACGTTGATCAGGCCCATCAAGGTAATGCCCAGCACCGTGTACTTTTCGTAGACGTTGCGCTCGATCCAGTCGTTCGGGCAGCCGGCACCGTATTTGTCCAAAGTTTCCTGGTTGACGGCCTCGGCCTGATACAGCTCGGCGCCTTCACGCAGCACTTTGCGGATACCCAGCACCTGTGGGCTGTGCGGGTCTTCCTCGCTGTCGCAGCGGGCGTGGTGTTTGCGGTGGATGGCGGTCCAGGCACGGGTGCCCATGCCGGTGGTCATCCACAGCCAGAAGCGGAAGAAGTGTTTCAAAGCCGGGTGCAATTCCAGCGCGCGATGGGCGGAATAGCGGTGAAGGTAAACCGTTACGCTCACAATGGTGATGTGAGTCAGGCCCAGGGTGATCAGCACCAGGGTCCAGGGGCCCGGGGCGAGCAGCCCCTGGGAAAGGAAAGTCAGTATCTCGTTCATCATGGGAAGCACTGCTAAAAAGGTGGAGGCGCGGTAGGCGCGTTCCTTGGTTGTACGGAGTCCGCGGGGTTGGCTTATCTGGCTTGCCCGCCGGTCACCGGGGCCGGAGCCCACTTATCGTTTTGACCACGGCCGGCGTTGTCGGTTGCAACGTGGCGCTCGGGAAATCAGCGGGGTCCTGACGCAACTGGGTCAATAATCTTTATCGAAACAGCAGCAGGTGACCCTTCGAGTGTACCCGAGCCTGCCAGCCCGGTGCCAGATAAATGGTGCCGACCGCTTCGAAGATCAAGGCCGGGCCGGCGAGCCGCTGGTCGGCGTGCAGATCGTCCCGGCGGTACACCGGCACTGGCGTGGGTAGCCCGGGCAGGCGGGCTTGCCAGGCCCGCTCGCCGCTGCCGCCGGGTAACGACGTGGGGGCCGGCGACACGGCCCGGGCCTGGCACCGGACCCGCACATTGACGCGCCGCACCGGCAGGGCCAGTCGATAACCGTAGCGTTGCTGGTGCTGTTGATGGAACGCCTGTTCGCAGGCGCCGGGGTCGCCTTGCCAGGGCAACGCCAGTGTCGAGGACTGGCCCTGGTAGCACAGGTCCAGGCTGACCGTGGTGTCGATGTCCGCGCCGGGCACCCCTTCGGCGACCAGTTCGGCCCGCCCCCGTTCCAGCAACGCCGCCGCCACCGCTTCCAGGGCGGCGGTGTCCGCGTCGGCGGCCAGCGCCTGGATCATCTCCCGCTTGCGCGGCGCGTGCACCAGGCCTTCCGCCGAGAGCACCCCGGCACGGATTGGCACCACCGCCCGGGACATGCCCAGGTTGTCGGCCAGCGCGCACACGTGCAGGCCGCCGGCGCCGCCGAAGCTCATCAGGGTGAAATCCGCCGGGTCGAAGCCCTTTTGAATGGAAATGACCCGCAGGGCCTGGCTCATGTGCTCGTTGGCGAGGTCCAGAACACCATGGGCAGCGTCTTCCAGGGATAGCCCGAGCCGCGTCGCCAGGCGCGCCACGGCGGCGTGGGCGGCGGCGATGTCCAGATGCAGGTTGCCGCCCAGCGCGAACTCCGGCTGCAGGCGCCCGAGCAGCACATTGGCGTCGGTGACGGTGGTCTGTTCGCCGCCCCGGCCATAGCATGCGGGGCCCGGGTCGGCGCCGGCGGATTGCGGGCCAACGTGCAGCAGGCCGGCGTCGTCGACTCGGGCCAGGGAGCCGCCCCCGGCGCCGATGGTGTGCATGTCCACCATCGGCACCGCCACCGGATAGGGGCCGATGTGGCCGCTCTGGGTCAAGCGCAGGTCGCCATCCAACAAGGCCACGTCGGTGGAGGTGCCGCCCATATCAAACGTCATCAGGCGCCGCTGATCCAGCTCGCGGCCCAGGTGCAGCGCGGCGCTGAGGCCGCCGGCCGGGCCGGACAACAACAGATTCACGGCCCGCTCGGCGGCGTTGCCGGCCTCCAGCGTGCCGCCGTTGGATTGCATGATGGTCAGGGGCGAGGGGCTGACGCTGTCCGCCAGCCGCCGCAGGTAATGGCTGACCCGTGGCGCCAGCCAGGCGTTCAGCCAGGTGGCGGTGCCGCGTTCGTATTCGCCCCGGGTGGGCAGCACCTCGCAAGACAGGCTCACGGGCAGGCCGGCGGCCCTCAATGCTTCTCCCAGCCGCTGTTCGTGGCCGCCGTCCAGGTAGGAGAACAGCAGAGTGATCGCCACCGATTCGGCGCCGTGTTCGCGAACCCGGGCGACCAGGTCGTCAATGTCGGCGGCACTCAAGTCGACCAGCGTGTTGCCGGCGGCATCCAGCCTGGCCGCCACGCTTTCCACCGGCGTCGAAGCCATGGCGGTGGCGCGGGTGGCGGGCGTCAAATTGTACAGCTCGGCCCGGTTTTGCCGGCCGATCAGCAGCACGTCTTCCAGGCCCCGGTTGGTCACCAGCACGGTGCGCGCGCCTTTGTTTTCCAGCGCCGCGTTGGTGGCCACCGTGGTGCCGTGCACGATCACCAGCTCGCCGGCCGCCAGAGCGTCGCTCAGGCCCATTTCGTCGATGCCACGCAGGATCGCCTGCTCCGGGGCGGAGGGGGAAGAGAGCACTTTGTGAATGCGCGGGGCGTCGCCACCGAGCAAAACAAAATCGGTGAAGGTGCCGCCGGTGTCCACGCCGAGCCAGTAGCGCATGGTGTCTCCGTTGTCGCTGCCGTTTACAATCGGTGTTGCTCTGCGCACTCTATGCGATCCTCGCGCCACCCCGGGTGCCCGGCCCTTGCCGCTGAACCCGCAGGCCGAATTTACCACAAGCCGGATGCCCCCATGCCCGAATTGCCTGAAGTGGAAACCACTCGGCGCGGCATCGCGCCCTTTGTTGAAGGCCGTGTGTTGCGCGCGGTGACCGTGCGTGAGCCACGGCTGCGCTGGCCGGTGGACGCGCGCGTTGGCGCTTTGCGTGATCAGGCGATTCTTGGCCTGCACCGGCGCGCCAAGTATTTGCTGATCACGCTGGACGGCCTGGAGCTGGGCATTCATCTGGGCATGTCCGGCACCCTGCGCGTGGTGCGGGCGGACACTCCGTTGCGCAAGCACGACCACGTTGATCTGCTGCTGGATTCCGCGATGGTGCTGCGTTTCAACGATCCGCGCCGCTTCGGCGCCGTGCTCTATCTTGAGCAAGGGCTCACGCACCCGTTGCTGGCCAGCCTCGGGCCCGAACCCCTGGGCCCGGACTTCTCCGGTGAGGGAATGTACCAGCGCAGCCGGGGCCGCAAGGTGTCGGTGAAAAGCTTCATCATGGACAACGCCACCGTGGTGGGGGTGGGCAACATCTACGCCCAGGAGAGCCTGTTCCTGGCCGGGATTCACCCTTCCCGCCCGGCGGGCCGCATCAGCCTGGCCCGCTATCAGGGGTTGGCGCTGGCGATTCGCTCGGTGCTGGCCAAGGCCATCGAGGCCGGGGGCACCACCCTGCGCGATTTCACCCGGGCGGATGGCCAGCCTGGCTACTTTGCCCAGCAACTGCTGGTGTACGGCCGTGCCGGCCAGCCCTGTCCGCACTGTGGCGAGACCCTGCGTGGTGGCCGCCATGGCCAGCGCAGCACCGTCTTCTGCCCGCGTTGCCAGCGTTGAGACGCGCTGCTCCAGGCGTTATTGCCGCTCCTGGGACAAAGCTGTAGATTGTGATGCAATTGCCGGATTATTAAACACTTAGCTACGACAATATCAGTAGCACTTTAACGATAAGAAACAACAGGGGAACCACCATGAAGCGAGCTCCGCGCCTGGTCGTGACGACCGCCCTCGCCTCTGCGCTCACGTTTTCACTGGCCACGTTCGCCCAGGCCCGGGATCTGGATCTGGAAGGCGCCCGCCCGTCGCCGCTGGCGATGGTGGGTGACGCGGTGCTGGTGCGGCCGGTAATGACCGTGGCCACCGTGGGTGGGCTGGCGCTGTACGTGGTGACCCTGCCGTTCAGCCTGTTGGGGGGCAACCCCGGCGAGGCCGCCGAAACGCTGGTGGCGGCGCCGGCGCAAACCGCGTTCGTGCGTTGCCTGGGCTGCACCCCGCAGCAGCATCAACGGTTGCAAGCGGAAAAGCGCAGCGAAGCCGCCGACCGGCGGGCCGTGGCATTGAGTGAATCGAACTAACCTGTTTCCTGGTCCGGAGGGAGCCCGGCCACAGTGCCGCTGTGGGAGCGGTCCCCGGCCGCGAACCGAGCCGAAGGCGAGGGTG
>TARA_R110001606_G_scaffold210002_4_pt1 | contig 34528 bp, 28 predicted proteins | sample TARA_R110001606 | Tara Oceans TARA_R110001606 (sample SAMEA4398315) | marine metagenome | biome: Polar Biome; feature: [SRF] surface water layer (ENVO:00010504); material: water (ENVO:00002006), including particulate matter (ENVO:01000060) such as... | depth 5 m
CCATTCCCTCTTGCAACACTTGTTCCGTCTGTTCGGCTGCTTATTATTGATTAACAGTCAGCACGCAATATCAGGCGACCAATCGGACGTACTTCGAGAGCTTTCCAGCCACCCTGTCTGGCTTAAACTGCTCCACTACGAAAAAAGCGGATTAATACAGCATCGCCTGCAAAGTGCTATTTCAAGTCCTGAATTCTTTCTTGCAGCCGAAGGCAGTCAGAATCCGCTTGCTGAGTTGCAGGCTACCCTTAGTGCATTCAAGGAACGTGCTGATGCAAATGATGCTACGGGATCACACGCCGCCTGCCGTTTTCCAGCGCGCGCTATCTGGCTCAAGAGCCAACTTGGCGCCGAACTGGAAATAGACAAAGACGTTACCTGTCCTGAACTGGACAAATGGACGCGCCACAATACCGTTTCATCCGTCAGCGTGGTCTTCGCCACCGGCTATCTGGGCAACCCCGCCTCGTATTACGGCCACACTTTGTTGAAATTCAATTTCACAGATGACCACAGCCAAGGCGGCCTGATGGATGCCAGCCTCAACTATGGCGCCATTGTGGAAAACGACGATGATCCCATCACCTATATATTCAAAGGCATTTTCGGCGGTTATGACGGCGGCTTCAGTCATATCAATTTTTATTTTCACAATCACAACTACGGCGAAAACGAACTTCGTGACATGTGGGAATATCAATTGGACCTGCCCCCAGAGGCTGTCAAACTGGTCACCGCCCATGCCTGGGAAGTACTGGGAAAGCGTTACACCTACTACTTCTTTCGACGCAATTGTGCGTACCGCATGGCTGAGATACTCGAGATTGTCGAGGGCCTGGAGATCATACCGGACGGTCGGCCCTGGACCATACCGCAAAGCTTGATCCAAAGCCTTGGGAGCGCCAGCTACCAAAATAGACCGCTGCTGAGCGAGGTGAGTTACCACCCTTCCCGTCAGTCCCGGTTATATGGCAAATACCAAGGGCTAAGCCGGCCTGAACAACAGCTCTTCAAAGAACTGGCACTCGAGGAGATTCACTTTGAGGATGTCTCATTTACTCTCCAGAGCCTCGACTCCCGTCAGCGCATCCTGGATACCCTGCTCGATTACTACCAATTTATACGGGATCGGGAGGCTGGCGCGGAGGATCCCGCTAATCTTGCCCACCGACAGACACTGGCAATGCGTTATCAACTACCTCCCGGCTTACCATCGTTTGATACCAAGGAGCCAGAATCACCCCATACCGGCAGAGCTCCAAGCTGGTTTCAACTAGGTCTTAGCTACAATTCCGACACCTCTGGCGCCCTATCGCTGCGATTGAAACCTGCCTATTACGACGCGCTTGATGCAGACCATGCCCACGTCAAAAGAGCTGCGCTGAGCATGGGTGATTTGCGCTTGCACATTTCCGACCTGGGCATTCAGCTAAAGCAGCTGGACCTGATTTCCATCGCCAGCGTGAGTCCCGCGATGACCGGACTGCCGGGTGATACGGGCACTGCATGGAATCTCAAAGTTAGCGTAGAACCCCTGCGCCTCGACTGCGAGCACTGCCTCGTACCACGCGTACAAGCAGATCGGGGTTACGGCTTTCGGCTTGATGAAAGCCTGCTTGCTACCACCTACGTGGGTGCAGCTGTGCAGGAAAATCGCTTACAGGAAGGCTACGGTTTTGCGCGAATGGGTGCACGATTGAACCTGGAGACCGAATCATTATGGGATGCACAAATACAGGTAGAGCACCGGATTCCGGTCGCCGGAAGGATTTCTACCTATAATGCCTGGCGCTTGGAAGCGCGAAGGAGCATGGGCAATAACCAGGATCTGCGACTGTTGTACGAGCGCAACCGGGGTGATGAACTCACCCTGGCACTGGGGTGGTACTGGTAGAAACAACGAGGCCCCCTAAAAAGGGGGCCTTACTGGTATTGCGAACGCCTGTCACCTTCAAATGCGCTATTACAGCTCGTCCAGATACCGCTCCGCATCCAGTGCAGCCATGCATCCGGCGCCAGCCGAAGTGATCGCCTGACGATACACGTGATCGGCTACGTCGCCCGCGGCAAATACACCCGGTATGTTGGTCGCAGTTGCATTTCCTTCCGTACCGCTCTGGATCTTCAGATAGCCGTCTTTCATATCGAGCTGATCTTCGAACAGACTGGTATTGGGCGTATGGCCAATGGCAATGAAGACACCGCTGAGCTTGATGTCTTCGGTTTCACCAGTGGTCTTGGCGACACGCATGCCGGTCACGCCAGTTTGGTCGCCCAGCACCTCATCCAGCGTCGCGTTGAGCTTGAGCTCGATCTTGCCTTCAGCCACCCGGGCCAGCAGTTTGTCGACCAGGATCTTCTCGGCGCGGAACACTTCGCGGCGATGCACCACGGTAACCTTGCGAGCGATGTTGGCCAGGTACAGCGCTTCTTCAACTGCGGTATTACCGCCACCGATAACCGCCACATCCTGGTTACGGTAGAAAAAACCGTCACAGGTAGCGCAGGCTGAAACGCCCTTGCCCATGAAGGCCTCTTCCGAAGGCAGGCCCAGATAGCGGGCAGAGGCACCGGTGGCAATGATCAATGCGTCACACTGATACTCGCCCTGATCGCCCCACAGGGTGAAAGGACGCTTGGTCAGATCAACCTTGTTGATATGGTCAAAGAGAATCTCGGTTTCGAAACGCTCGGCATGCTCACGCATCCGCTCCATCAGAGCCGGTCCCTGCAGGCCCTCGACATCGCCTGGCCAGTTGTCGACGTCAGTCGTAGTGGTCAGCTGACCGCCCATCTGCATTCCCGTGATCAACACGGGCTTGAGGTTTGCGCGCGCGGCATACACAGCGGCGCTGTAACCTGCCGGGCCGGATCCGAGAATAATCAGACGGGTGTGACGTACATCGGTCATGCTGCCTCCAGAGCACCGCCATGGCGGTAAGGTTAATATGCGAGAGATCGGTTCAGGCCGGGGTGTCCCGACGGTAAGTGTCGGATCGCATGGTAGGCCATGCATGCCGGCACTGGGTATTCCAATCGTTGTATAAGCCGGATAGTTTAACCCTATCGCAGCGCTCTTTTACCTTCTTTAAGCAAGGATCTGTTTCATGAAGCAAACATCAGCCCCGTTGAGCGGCCCCGATTATCTGCGCCAGGGCTGGCAACTCGTACGTCAGCCGGGCTTACGCCGCTTTGTGGCGATCCCGTTATTGCTCAATCTGGCCGTTTTTGCCGGGCTGATTGGCTGGGGGATACGCCAGTTCAATATATGGATGGCGCAGTTGATGGCAACGATACCCCAGTGGCTGAGCTTTATCGAATGGCTGCTCTGGCCACTCTTTGCACTGCTGGTGCTGCTGGTGCTGTTTTTTGGCTTCAGCATCCTGGCCAATCTAATCGCTTCGCCCTTCTACGGCTTTTTGGCCGAGAAAGTGGCCGAGCAGGAACGCGGAGAAGTCAGCCCGTCTACCGGCCTGCGCGACATCATGCTGGCAGTGCCGCGCGCCCTGGGCCGAGAGTTACGCAAGATTGCCTATTACCTGCCACGCCTGATCATATTGCTATTGCTGAGTTTCGTGCCGGTCATCAATCTGATCAGTTCACCGCTATTGATCGCCTTTGGCGTATGGATGATGGCGGTGCAGTACATCGATCTTCAGGCTGACAATGATCAGGTCAGCTTTATTGATCTGCTGCGCTGGATGAGAGGCAGGCGTCTGCTGTCAATGGGCTTCGGTCTGCCAGTCTACGTGGGCATGCTGATTCCACTGATCAACCTGCTGGTAATGCCCTCCGCCGTGGCAGGCTCAACACTGCTCTGGGTGCGTGAACGTGGGGCCGCGCAGACATGAATTCGTTATAAAAGCGTCATATTTGCATCATGGCGCCACCCCATACTGGGATCATGAAAACTAATCCCGCCCCGAGAAAGTGCTTTGCTCTGGTCACCGAAACCTACGCACCCCAGGTGAACGGTGTCGCCAATACCCTTGGCTATTTGTGCCGGGGACTATTGCAACGTGGCCACCAGATTCAACTGATAAGACCCGCCCAACCCGGCGAGCGCCCGGGCATCAGCAACGGCCCTGAACTCCTGGAGCGGCGCGTCAACGGCATGGCCATTCCACGCTACCCCGAGCTTCAGTTGGGCCTGCCAGCCAGCAACAGACTGCGTGCCATGTGGAAGCTACAGCGGCCAGACGCGATCTACCTGGCTACCGAAGGGCCGCTGGGATGGTCCGCGCTGCGCGTTGCCAGGAAGATGGGAATCCCGGTCATCAGCGGCTTCCATACTCATTTCCAGCAATATGCCGATCATTACGGAGTGGGCCTGCTGCAACAACCCGTCATGAGTTATTTGCGCTGGTTCCATAATCGTACCCAACTGACCCTGACTGCATGCCCTACTCAACAGAAAGAGCTTATGCGCGCAGGGCTGGATAATCTCGTCCTGCTTGGTCGAGGGGTCGATTGCGAGCGATTCCACCCCAGCCATCGCAGCGCAGAACTGCGCCAGCAATGGCGCGCGCAAGAGAGTGACATCGTACTCCTGCACGTGGGCAGACTCGCTCCGGAAAAAAATCTGTTACTTCTGGTGCAGTCCTGGAAAGAAGCGCTTCACACAGCGCAGCATCCGGAACGACTGCGCCTGGTCATTGTGGGCGATGGTCCCATGCGCGCAGATTTACAGCAGCAATTACCCGACGCTCTTTTCACCGGCTGGCTGAACGGCGCAGGCCTGGCCAAGGCCTATGCCAGCGCCGACATATTCGTTTTCCCAAGCGTGATTGAAACCTTTGGCAACGTGGTCACGGAAGCCATGGCGTCGGGCCTTGCCATAAACGCTTTCGACTCTGCCGCTGCGCACCAGCATATACGCGACCGCTTCAGCGGCTGCCTTGCCCCCATCGGTGACGCAGAAGAGTTTGCCAGCAATCTGGCATGGCTGATTGAGGACGCAGAAGGTAGGCGGAGCGTGAGGATACACGCGAGACATCGGGCCTGTCAGCTTGGCTGGGGCCCGGTGGTCGATCGATTCGAAGGTTACCTGAGCAGGGCTGCATCAGGCCAGGCGAAGGCGGCACGAGCCGCCCCCGCCAGAGACCCAGGGCTCAAGCCAGGGTCTTGAGAGCCTCACGGCTGAAGGGAAGAATCTCGCTGAAACGACCCTCACGGACCTTATCAGCCCACTCGGGATCGACGATCAGAGCACGACCTACTGCCACCAGATCAAACTCGTTAGCGCCCAAGCGCACCAGTAGATCATCGATGTTGGCGGTCTGGGCGACCTTGTCCGTCTTGACCATAAACTCCAGAAACTCGCCGTCCAGGCCGACACTGCCTACGGTGATACAGGGCTTACCGGTGATCTTGCGAGTCCAGCCAGCCAGGTTCAGATCAGACCCTTCAAACTCCGGCTCCCAGAAGCGACGCTGCGAGCAATGGAAGATGTCCACGCCAGCGGCAACCAGCGGCGCCAGAAAGGCTTCCAGCAACTCCGGTGTGAGAGCCAGGCGCGCAGTGTAATCCTGCTGCTTCCACTGGGAAAAACGGAAGATGATCGGGTACTCTGGGCCCACAGCAGCGCGAACGGCACTGATCACTTCCACGGCGAAACGTCCGCGATTCTCCATGCTGCCGCCATACTCGTCATCACGGGTATTGGTGCCTTCCCAGAAGAACTGGTCAATCAGGTAACCATGGGCGCCGTGCAGCTCGATTGCATCACAGCCAATTTCCTTGGCATCGCGAGCAGCCTGGGCAAAGGCTTCGACCACGTCGCGGATGTCATCATGGGTCATACCATGGACAATTTTCCGGCCGTCCTTCAACTTCTCCATCGGACCGTAACCAGGTACGTCTGCGTTCGGCTCTGAACCCAGACGGCGTGTGTTACCTACGTGCCACAATTGCGGCGCAATCTTGCCACCCACTGAGTGAACCGCATCGACTACCTTCTTCCAGCCAGCCAGAGACTCTTTTCCATGGAACGCCGGTACATCGGGGTAGCCACTGGCTGCCGCATGATTGACCGTGGTGCCCTCGGTGATGATCAGGCCCACTCCGGATTCGGAGCGGCGACGGTAGTATTCGACTACCTGTTCGGTCGGTACACCGTTGGGGGAAAAGTTGCGGGTCATCGGCGCCATGACGATGCGATTGTTGAGGGTAAGCGGGCCGTACTGAAAAGAGGCAAACAAGGGGCTGGTATCAGCGGACATAGGTAAAACTCCTGCGGTAATTATGTAACTGTATCTGGTTACGGATAGGGATATGAACTGGGCGACCTTGATTCCAGGCTCAGCGAGTGGACCGGTCGTCTTGTTATCAAATAATCAAACCGGTCTCAAGGCCGCAGCAAACGCTCCAGCTGGCTTATAAATACCCTCAGCGGACCTATCTGTCGGTCCACCTTCATACGCAGCAATGCACCTTCCCATGCAGCACCAATGAAGGCGCCCAGTGCATGGGGGTCCTGATCAGCGGGTAGCTCGCCGGCCTCACGTGCCTCAACCAGACAGTTGGCCAGAAGCTCGCTCGAGCGATTAAGGATGGCACTGGCGGCGTAGCCTATAGGTTGGCTGTCACCTGCCTTTTCGTGGCACAGGCTACCTATGAAGCACTGATGCGTTGGCTCCTGCTGGTTGGCAAAGTAGCCGACCAGATCCCGGTAAAAACGCAGAATCCGCTCGCGGGGGCTTACGTCATCAGACTGCAACGCATTACCGAAACGCTCGAGCCTCGGCAGGTAATAGTAGTGCAGCGCCTGGATCGCAAAATCTTCCTTGCTCTCGAAGTAATGATAGAAGGACCCCTTGGGCACCCCGGCGCTCTGGGTTATTTCCTGCACACCGGTACCGTTGTAGCCCTTGAGCAACATGACCTCTGTACCGGCCGCCAGAATACGTGCGCGCTTGTCTTGGATTGCGTTCATACAATCACTATACGACCGGTCACCTATTATTAATAGGACGCCGCTGCTTCATTGATGTAATTGATAACACTGAATAGCCAAACGGCGGGCACAAAAAAGGCTTCCCAAGGGAAGCCTTTATCACTGCGAGGTATTGGCCCGGCCGTCAGCCGGGACCCTCAACCCGTATCAGTGCTCGACGCCACCTTCACCATGGATATGACCATGGGCGATTTCGTCTTCGGTCGCATCACGCACTTCAACCACCTTGACCTCAAAGGTCAGGCGCTGGCCAGCCAGCGGATGGTTGCCATCGACGGTCACTTCGTCACCCTCGACTGCAGTGATGGTCACGATCTGCATGCTGCCATCGGGGCCTGAGGCATGGAACTGCATGCCAGGCTCAAGCTCATCAACACCTTCGAACATGTTGCGGCCCAGCACGGCTACCAGTTCGGCACTGAATTCGCCGTAGGCATTTTCAGGCTCAACGGTCACTTTCAGCTCGTCGCCGGGCTGCTTGCCTTCAAGTTCCTGCTCAAGACCGGGAATAATGTTGCCCGCGCCCTGCAGGTAAACCAGCGGACCACCACCAGCAGACGAATCAAGTACTTCGCCGGCATCATCGGTGAGTGTGTATTCAATCGATACGGCTTTGTTCGCAGCAATCTGCATAATTCGTCACCTGTCTTTTCGCTTAAAACGGGGCAGTTTACGCCGTTTGGCCGCTGAACGCACGGGTTGACCGATGCACGGTGGGCCTAGACTATGATGCTTAACAATTTCAGGCCTCCATCTGGTCGACGACTTTCGAGGTAACGATGGCCCAGCGACTGGTTCTGGTTATCAATTGCGGCAGCTCTTCCATCAAATTCGCCCTGCGCCGCGAGGGCGATCGGGCAGCTCTGCTCAGCGGCATGGCCGAGCGCGTGGGCAGCGACCGCGCAACCCTTGAGTGGAAAACGGCGAACAAGCGGGAAGAAACCACTCTTAGCGATGGCGACCATGGCACAGCCATGGCTGCCTTGCTGCCCCTGATCGAGCAGCACGCCGGTCAACCAGTGGCTGCCGTGGGTCACCGGGTGGTCCATGGCGGTGAGCACTTTACCGGCGCCCAGCTGATTGACGACAGCGTGATCGCAGCCATCAACGCCAATGCCGATCTGGCACCGCTGCACAACCCGGCTAACCTGATTGGCATCCATGCCGCCATGGCCGTGTTTGACGACATACCCCATGTGGCTATTTTTGATACCGCGTTTCACCAAAGCATGCCTGCCCATGCCTATCGTTACGCACTACCGGAAAACCTCTACCGCGAGCACGCCATCCGCCGTTACGGCTTCCACGGCACCAGCCATCAGTATGTTACCCATCAGGCGGGGGAACTGAGCGGACATGGCCCTGGAAAAGGTGCCTGGCTCAGTGCTCACCTGGGCAACGGCTGCTCCAGCTGTGCGGTGCTCGATGGCCGTAGCCTGGACACCAGCATGGGCCTCACGCCCCTGGAAGGTCTGGTCATGGGCACGCGCAGCGGCGATGTCGACCCTAACCTGCATGCCCATCTTGGCCGCACCCTGGGCTGGGATCTACCGCGTATAGAGCAGTTGCTTAATCGCGAAAGCGGGCTGCTCGGGTTATCCGGCCTGTCCAACGACATGCGGCAGCTGGAGCAGGCCGCCACGGACGGTCACGAAGGCGCGCGACTGGCCATTGAGGTGTTCTGCTATCGGCTTGCACGTTCGTTGCTTGGACTGAGCGCTGCGCTACCACGACTGGACGGGCTACTGTTTACCGGCGGTATCGGCGAGAACTCGACCCGTGTACGTGCCCGCACGGTGGAGCACATGGCCGTGATGGGTTTCAAAATCGACTCGAATGCCAACGCAGGTCTGGCCAGAGGCATCGCCGCGCCCATCCATGCTGATGGTTCTCCGGCCATATGGGTCATCCCTACGGACGAGGAACGCCAGATAGCTGACGAGAGTCTGGCGTTGCTCGACCAACCATAATTCAACAGACGGGACGCTTGCATGCATACCTTCTTCATCGCTCCAACCGGCTTCGGGGTCGGTCTTACCTCGATCAGTCTGGGTCTGATTCGCTCACTACAGCGAACGGGCCTGCGCGTACACTTTCTCAAACCCATCGCCCAACCTCATCCAGGCGATCTGGGCCCTGAACGCTCGACCGAGCTGATCAGCCGCACCCTTGATCTCAAACCGCCCAAGCCCCTGGCATTGGCCGATGTGGAACACCGGCTGGCCAACGGGCAGCTCGACGAGGTTCTGGAAGATATTGTCAGCCGCTATCAGCTGGCTGCAGTAGACGCCGATGTAGTGATTGTCGAGGGCATGGTGCCCACCCGTCAGGCCAGCTATGCAGCGCGCATCAACCATCACCTGGCGCGCAGCCTGGATGCGGATGTGATTCTGGTCACCGCCCCGGATGACGACGACATGTCGAGTCTGGCTGACCGCATCGAGATTCATGCCCAGGGTTTTGGTGGGCCGAGCCATCCCAAGGTGCTCGGCGTGATCGTCAACAAGGTACGCGGACTCGAGCTGGCGGACCGACTGCCCAGCGACCGTAGCGAACTCAAACGCACCCTCAAGGAGTTTGCCCTTGCACTCAAACAGGAATCCCAGGTACTGGATACCGAGGACTTCCGTCTGATCGGCTGCATCCCCTGGGAAGAAACCCTGAACGCGCCGCGCACCTCCGACGTAGCCGAGCTGCTGCATGCCACCGTATTGAACGAAGGCCACATCAATAGTCGCCGCGTCATGGAAATTGCCCTGTGCGCGCGCACGGTACCGAATATCGTCGAGCGCCTGAAACCGGGTACCTTGATTGTCACCCCCGGCGACCGCGACGACATCATCATTGCCGCCAGCCTCGCATCTCTCGCGGGCACCCCCCTGGCAGGATTGATGCTTACCAGCGGATTCGCCCCCGACGAACGGGTCATGCAGCTCTGCCAGCCGGCACTCGCCGGTGGCTTACCGATCCTGGCCACAGACACCAATACCTTTGACACAGCGACCCGGCTCGACCGCATGAATCGCGAGATTCCGGTAGATGATCACGAACGTGCGGAACAGGTCACCGAGTTTGCCGCATCCCATATCGATCACGCCTGGCTGGAGCGTCGCTGCGACGCGCCGCGCGAAGCACGGATGTCACCACCGGCCTTCCGCTACCAGTTGATGACTCGCGCTCAAAAGGCCGCCAAGCGCATCGTTTTGCCTGAGGGTGACGAGCCGCGCACTGTACAGGCCGCGGCTATCTGCCAACGCAGAGGTATTGCCCGTTGCGTACTGCTGGCAAAGCGTGAGTCGGTAGAAGCGGTGGCCCGGGCCCAGCACATAACGCTTCCTGAAGATCTCGAGATAATCGATCCGGAGGAAGTGCGCGAGAAGTACGTCGACAAGATGGTCGAATTCAGAGCCGGCAAGGGTCTGAATGCACCCATGGCGCTGCAGCAACTTGAAGACAACGTCGTACTGGGCACCATGATGCTGGCCCTGGACGAGGTGGACGGGCTGGTATCCGGCGCCATTCACACCACGGCAAACACCATCCGGCCAGCCTTTCAGCTGATAAAGACCGCACCGGGCTACAACCTGGTGTCTTCGATCTTCTTTATGCTCTTGCCCGAGCAGGTACTGGTCTACGGGGACTGCGCAGTCAATCCGGACCCCAATGCCGAAGAACTGGCCGAAATCGCGATTCAAAGTGCCCGGTCAGCCGAATCCTTCGGGATCCCGGCGAGGGTAGCCATGATCAGTTACTCGACAGGCAAATCCGGTACCGGCGAGGATGTCGAGAAGGTCCGCGAGGCAACCCGCATCGCTTCCGAGCGCGAGCCCGGTCTTCTGATCGACGGCCCGCTCCAGTATGATGCTGCCGCGATTGCCAGCGTCGGCCTGCAGAAAGCACCAGATAGTCCGGTGGCCGGCAAGGCAACCGTGTTCGTGTTTCCAGACCTGAATACCGGTAACACGACCTACAAGGCGGTGCAGCGCAGTGCCAACGTGGTCAGCGTTGGCCCAATGCTGCAGGGCTTGCGCAAACCGGTAAACGATCTGTCCCGCGGCGCCCTGGTGGATGATATTGTCTATACCATTGCGTTGACCGCCATACAGGCAGACAAATAAAAAACGATCAGAGGGCCGGATGATTCATGCCGGCCCCATTGAAAGAGCACCCTTCCATGCTGAGTTTCCTGCCTCACGCCCTGCGCGGCGCCCTGGCTACCCTGCTGTTGATACTCAACACGCTGATCTGCTTCAGCGTTCTGTTCCCGATATCCATTATCAAATTGCTACCCATGCCACGACTGCAGGTGCTCTGCACCCGCGCGATAATCCGCATTGCCGAGTTCTGGATACGCTGCAATAGTGGCTGGATGAGCCTGACTGGCAAAACCGAATGGGATATCCAGGGAGTCGCACAACTGGACTATGACGGCTGGTACCTGGTCACAAGTAACCACCAGAGCTGGGTCGATATTCTGGTGCTGCAGCACAACCTCAATCGCCAGATGCCGATGCTCAAGTTCTTTCTCAAGCAGGAACTGATCTGGGTTCCGATTATCGGTATCTGCTGGTGGGCACTGGATTTTCCGTTCATGAAGCGTTACAGCAAGGCCTATCTGGCGCGTCACCCTGAAAAGGCAGGTCAGGACGTGGCGGCCACCCGCCGGGCCTGCGAGAAATTCAAGACCACTCCGGTTGCCATTTTCAACTTCCTTGAAGGCACCCGACTCACACCCGCCAAGCACGCCGAACAGAAGTCACCGTTCAAGCATCTGCTCAGGCCCAAGTCAGGCGGGATCGCCTTTGTACTTGACGCGATGGGGTCGCAGCTGCGCTCCCTGGTGGACATTACCCTGCACTACCCCGACGGCAACCCGAGCTTCTGGGATCTGTTGAGTGGGCGGGTGAGAAAGGTCGTCATGCGCTGTGAACTCAAGCCCATTCCGGTGGAATTCTTAGGCCGCGATTACCAGAATGACAGTGCGTTCCGGGAAGCTTTCCAGGCCTGGGTCAACACCCTGTGGGAGGCCAAGGACAAGCAACTCGACCAGCTGCACCGGGAATATCCTCCCGGCGCATAACGCGGACAACGGAATCATGATGAAAAAAAACGCAGCCCTGGGGCTGCGTTTTTCGTCTGGCAAGGCTGACCGATAACTATGTATCGCCGGTCGGCTCACACCGTCATGCGGTTTACTGCTGGGTTGGCCGCAGGTTGATTTCCACGCGACGGTTCTGCGCACGACCATCAGCGGTATCATTGCTGGCGATCGGCTGGCTCGGCCCCACACCCATTGCACTGATACGTGCGCTGGAAACACCATTGCTGGCCAGGTATGACGCTACGCTCTGCGCCCGGTCGCGGGACAAGCGCATATTCAGATCGTTGCTGCCCGTGCTGTCGGTATGACCGATGATCTCGACCCCATTCTTGTCGAACTCCTTGAAGACCTTGACCAGAGAATTGAGGGTGGGATAGAAGCTGCTGGAAATGTCAGAGGAACCACTGGCGAAAGTGATGTTACCCGGCATGACCAGCTGCAGGTTCTCGCCATTACGCACGACGCGCACACCGGTACCCTCAAGCTCCTGGCGCAGGCGCTGTTCCTGCTTGTCCACGTAGTAACCGTAACCGCCGCCTGCTGCACCGCCTACGGCGGCACCAATCAGCGCGCCCTTGGCCCGATCATCGCTGCCAGAGGTGGCTGCGCCAATGGCTGCGCCCGCAGCTGCGCCGCCCAAGCCGTAGAGCGCAGACTTGCCGGTCTGCTGCTCGCCGGTGTACGGATTACTGGTACAACCAACCAGCATCAAGGTACTCAGGCTGGCTGCGATCATCATTTGCTTTTTCATGTATTCATTCCTTTTTTCGTAAAACGTGTGAATAGGTTAGCACAGCCTCGCGAGGAGACAGCGAGGTTCGCAGCACGGGCGTGGACCGCACCGACATCAACCAATAAAAACGTGACGCAGGTATCAGCCACGGCTGGTGGCAACTGCAGGGATGGAGGTAAACCTACCCTGAAGCACTGTACAACGCAATCGTGGCCCGCCAGCAACCTAGCCAAGCAGACCCAGAAGCTTGCCCTGCGCCACCGCCTGGGTGCGTCGCGCCACGCCGAGCTTGTGGTTGATGCGCCGGGCATGACTTTTCACCGTGTGCAAGGATATGAACAGAGTTTCACTGATTTGCTGATTGGAGTGTCCCTGCGCTATGCACTCCAATACGGCGAGCTCCCGAGTGCTCAAAGGCTCGATCTGCGGGGACTCCAGAACCTGGCTAACTGCCGGCAACTTCTCTTGAAGCTGAGTTCTCAGGGGGGACGGAGGGGCATTATGCAAAACGCGCTGGACCAGCACAGGCATATGCGAGAGTAGCGGCACGAACGGCCCTATGATGGTGTCATCAGCCGCCCAGGCAATGGCCCTGAGCAGCAACTGCTGGGCCTGGGCAGGGCGCTGACTGCGGGCCAGCATCTGCACCAACTGCGTCATGACCGACAGGGCTTGCAAGCGCTCACCCTGTGCCTGTAATTGCTCCAGGCAATCCCAAAGCAAGGCTTCAGCCTGATCCTGTTCGCCCCTACCCCATAACAGCCGAGCGTAAACCCGCTCGATTACCATTGGCAGTACATGAAAAAAGCTGGGCGGCGCAGCCGGCTCATCAAGACAATAGGTCTGGCGCAGCCGGGGCAGCCATTGCTCGGCCAGCTCCTGCCGCCCTGCGCTGATCCAAAGATCACTTTTCAGGGCCGTGCCCCAGCCGAGGTAAAAAACCGGCGGAATATCCCACTGGTGCATCAATCGCTCCGCCTCCGCCAGCAGCTCGAAGGCCTGCCCGAATCCGTCGCGCCGTCGAGCTTCAATGCCTGCCAGCAAACAATAACCAGGCAAAACGTGAATATCCCGACAGGCGCGGGCCTCATCAATACCCTGCCGGACCTCACGGCGAGCCGCCCGGGGATCACCCAGCTGCCCAGCAAGGTATCCATGCAGGATCGTCAATCTGGCCCTTATCGCCAGACCCTGCGGGTAATCCAGAGCGCCCAGAACCTCAAGTTGTTGGCCGAGCAGCCGGTAGGCTCGAGCCACCTCTCCACGGGCCTGGAGCAGCCGAGCACGCACCAGCGCCACCTGCGCCTCGAACAGGACATTGCCACTGCGCTGGGCCAGTTCCAATGCGTTTCTGGCCCAGCGTCTGGACTCGTCCAGGTCCTTCTCGCACAAGGCTATATCAGCGAGTATCAGCATGGAGATCAGTTGGCTACCGACGTCCCCGGCTTCCAGACACTGCAAGCTTTCACGGGCACAGCTGGACGCCTCAGTCAGCGCCCCGGCAGCTCTGGCAATATAACTCTGCTGGGCCAGCGCCTGACCCAGCAGCCTGCGCTGCGCTTGAGCATCGGGTTGCGGCAGGAAGTACTGCAGACGGGCAAGCATGACCCGCGCGTCCTCCAGCTGACAGGCCAGCGCCAACGTCCAGCCATGCACCAGCACCAGCGGGGCAGAACTACCCTGCAAAACACGCGGCAGGATCGCCTTCCAGCGCAACAGGGTGCTTACATGTTGCTCGGCAAGCAGTTGGTCGAGAGGCAAATGCTGAGCCAGTGCCGCAGCTTCGTCCGGTCGCTCCGCAGCCAACGCCTGCTCCACCGCATCGGCAATACGTCCATGCTCGCGGAACCAGTCACAGGCACGCAAATGCAGGCCCTGCCGGTACGGAAGTCCCTGGGCGGCACCACCCTGGCGAAGGACATCACAGAACAGATGATGAAAGCGGTACCAGGTGCCTTGCCGATCCAACGGCACCAGAAACACCTGGTGCTGGAGCAGCCAGTCAATGATCGCACCGCTGTCATCGGCGTTACGCACCTGATCGCACAGCTCGGCAGTAAAATGATCAAGCCAGATAATCTGAGACAGAAACTCCTGAACGTGACTCGGCTGCGCCCCGATCACCTCCTCCAGCAAATACTCCTGCACCAACTGCTCTTCACTCACCGTGGCCTGCGGCCCTCCAGAACGGGCAGTCAGCGCAAGCAATCGTAGCCCTGCGAACCAGCCCTCATTACGCTCGATCCTCTGTCGTAGCCATTGACGATCCGCCACGTCTACGCCCGCGCCCTCAAGAAAGGCCCAAGCGTACTGCGGATCCAACCGCAATTGTCGCTCGTCAAGCTCCAGCACCTGATTGGCTACCCGCATGCGTGCAAGCGGCCATGTTGGACGACCACGACTGGTTATAAGAATCTGAAAGCATGCAGGCAAACGTTCAAACAACAGGGCGCACAGACTGTCCGTGGCATCGTTACGGGCCAGATGATAATCGTCAAGAATCAGCAACACCGGATGTTGTGACCCATGTTGCCGCTCCAGGTCACGCGTCAGGGAGGCTATCAGAGGCTCGATGACGAGCGGTTGATGGTCTTGTTGTTGCGCAAGCAGAGCCAGCTCGGAGGTACCCAGGCCAGGAAACAGCGCCTGCAACCCCTCAATCAGACTGCGTAGCAGTTGCGCAGGCGCGGCGTCCCGACGCTCCAGCGCCACCCAGGTAGACAGCCAGGGGCTCGGAAGCTGCTCGGCCACTTCTGCAGCGAGCGTACTCTTGCCTGCACCGGCAGGCGCGCAGATAAGCACAACACGGCATTGGGCCGCGCTCTGAATCAAGCGAACGAGTTCGGGTCTGGGCAAATGATCAGCCGGCAGCGGGGGCCGGAACATCTTGCCAGGGGAAGAGATGGCAACGGGCATGCCGCCAAGTTTAGCGGGATGCGCCTGGAGATATATTGTCGATTTGTAACGAACCGGGCTACAGCATTGCGCTGCAGCCCAGAGCGATTATCAGCGTACGCCAGCCTGACGCAGTGCAGCGGGCGTGAAGTCCGATGCGCTTGAGGCGTGCTGGTAGTTGTAGTCCTGAGCTTCTTCGTTGTTTAGGCCCATAACCAGATAACGACCGGCGAGCACGTCATACAGCGTTTCGGCGGCAAAACCGGGTACCTGATCCTTGTAGCGATGCAGGGCATGGGCTTCGGCTACACGCCACATGGTGCCACGAGCGTCGTAGTGATCGATGTGAGCGGCCTGCCAGGAGTCCTCATCAACAAACATGTGGCGCTTGGCATAGATATGACGCTGATCGGGCTTTACGTTCGCCTCGACTTCCCACACGCGGTGCAGCTCGTAGCGAGTCAGATCGGGATTGATGTGGCCAGCCTGGATAATGTCGCTGTAGTCGTGCTCAGGCGAACCCAGGTTGTAGCTGTTATAGGCAATGTACATTTCCTTCTTGCCCTTGAGCTCCCAGTCGTAACGATCAGGTGCACCGTTGTACATATCCAGGTTGTCGGAAGTACGCATACCGTCGGCTGCAGTACCTGGACCGTCATAGGAGACCTGAGGGGCACGGCGCACACGACGCTGACCGGCATTGTAGATCCAAGCCGTACGCGGTGTATCTACCTGGTTGATGGTCTCGTGTACCAGCAGCACGTTACCGGCCAGGCGGCTCGGGTCGGTTACCTGCTGTTTGAAGTAGTAAAGGATGTTATCCATGGTGCCCGGTGTGAAATCACTCAGGCCCTGGGGAATCACATACTCTTCGTTGAAACGTACTATGGTGTAGCTACCATTGGTCTGCGGAGTCGCTTGCACGATGATGCGCTGCAATGACTCACCGCGGAAGCGGGTCATGTGATTCCACACCACTTCCAGACCATTGGAGGGGATCGGGAAAGCAATGGCCAGACGATAATCTTCCAGCCCGTTACCGCCGGCTGCCAGTTTGGTGTTGGCGGCGTTATCACGCGCTGCGCTGTAAACCGCGTCAGGCATGGCAACACTGCGACGACTTTCGAAAACCGGCATGCGGAAGGTTTCAGGGTAACGCTTGAACATCGCAATCTGGCCAGGCGCAAGGTTGTCAGCATACTGCTCATAGTTTTCGGCAGTGATCACAAACAGTGGCTGGTCGTCGGCGAAGGGGTTGGATGCAAAGCCGTTAGCGTTTACAGGCGCAGCGTCCGTCGCCAGACCACCGGTCCACTCGGGGATGGTCCCTGCAGCGTTACCTGCTTTCTCTGCACCCACGGGTGTCAGGGTATTGCCCAGCGATGCAACCTGCTCGGGCGTAGCGGCCGCCATGCTTGCTGAGCTGAAAGCCAGCAGCGAGACTGCCAATGCGGAATGTCTGAAATTAGGTTTCATAGTTGCTCTGCCTTGCCTGTGGCCAGGAATCTGAACCCGGCCGATTGAAGGATGCCATTGCTGTGCAGCACAGCGTATGCAGCCGAGCACTCTACCTGAGCGCCGGCCGGTAAGAGACCGTCCAAAGTATGAATCTGTCTGGCAGACATACCCCGGGGCCCCACCGTTATAAGGCGTGAAACCAACCTTCATGCCGGAGAAACAGCCTAACGGACTACCTCCCCGGCCGGCAAAGATAACGCAACCGGCCCGGTGTTACCGGCCAGCTGCGATCTTGAATACGCTCAGAGCGTAGACAGGAAGGGGGCTTCAGCCTCTTGCCATTTGACAATCTCGCCACGAATCAGTTTCTTGTCGAGCTTGCCAACACTGGTTTTGGGTATTTCGGTAACACATGCGATCTGGTTCGGAATGGCCCACTTGTTGATTCGGCCTTCCTCGGCGTAGGGCTTGAGATGGTCTCGCAGAATGCGCGCGTCCATTTCCTTGCCATCATGGGGCACGATCAGTGCAAAAGGACGCTCATCCCACTGCGGATCAGGCACACCCACCACAGCCACTTCTTTCACAGCCGGACTTTGGCTGATCAGATCTTCGAGCTCCAGGGAGGAAATCCACTCCCCGCCAGTCTTGATCACGTCCTTGATACGGTCGCGAATCTCAATGGTGCCCATCTCGTCAATGGCCGCCACATCGCCGGTATGCATCCAGCCGTGGGTCCAGAGCTCCTTGCTCTTCTCCGGTTCACGGAAATACCCCTGGGTCAGCCAGGGAGCGCGCAGCACCAGCTCACCCTGGGTCTTGCCGTCGTGCGGCAGGAACCCGCCCTGCGGATCCATCAGGCGCGCCTCAACCATGGGAACAGGTGTGCCGGCCTTGATACGATAGGCAGCACGGTCATCTTCAGTACCCTGCTCCAGCTCCAGATTGATGTAACCACTGGAGATCAGCGGGCAGGTCTCGGACATGCCGTAGGCCGCCGACAGGATCATGCCCTTTTTCTTGGCCACCTCGTACAGGCTGCGATTCAACGCGCTGCCACCGATGATCACCCTCATACCGCCGAAGTCCATGTCCTTGGCACCCTCGGCATTGAGCACCATTTGCAGAATGGTCGGCACGCAGTGGGAGAAGGTAACCTTTTCTTCGCGGATCAGCTTGCACAGCATTTCCGGCTCGTAACGACCCGGATACACCTGCTTGGTGCCCAGCAAGGTTGCCGTGTACGGAATACCCCAGGCGTGCACGTGGAACATCGGTGTGATGGGCATATACACATCACGATTACCAAACAGCCGCACACTATCCAGTCCGCCCATGGTCGATGCCTGGGTCAAGGTATGCAGCACCAACTGGCGATGGGTGAAGTACACACCCTTGGGGTTACCCGTGGTACCGGTGGTGTAGAAAGTGGTAGCGACTGAGTTTTCGTCGAACTCGGGGAAGTCGTAGGTCGGCTTGGCCGCGGCCAGGAGCTCTTCGTACTCACCTACCAGATCAGGAAGCTCGGCGGTTTTCTCCGGCCCATCGGTCAACAATATGGTTTTCTTGACTGTGGTGAGTTGATCCTCGATCGCCTTGTAAATCGGTACAAACTCGCTGTTGACCAGCACAAAAATATCTTCGGCATGGTTCATCGTGTACAGAATCTGATCGGGCGACAGGCGAATATTGATCGTATGAAGAACAGCGCCGATCATCGGGATGGCGAACATGCACTCCAGATAGCGGTTAGTGTCCCAGTCCATCACGGCAACCGTATCACCGGCTTTGACACCCGCATCAGTCAGGGCATTGGCGAGCCGGCAAACCCGCTGATTGAGCGTGGTGTAGTCGTACCGGCTGATATCGCGGTAGACAATTTCCTGGGTGCGCTCATAGCGCTGACCGGATAGCAGAATGTTCTTGATCAGCAACGGTGTGGCATGCGCCTCGTCCGTTGGTTTGATGACACGGGTATTAAGCATTGTAATGACCTGTATTGTTGGGCTTGTCTGGTCTGGATGCGGCCTTGGGCCAAGCATGCCTTTTACTATAGCCAAGTTTATACCTGGCTACCTATCCCTCCTAAGTATGAACCTGATCACACTCATCCAGCGAGTATACTGAGCAGGTATAATGATGCAATCGGGTCGATACATGACCCTTCATTCAAAATCAGTCAGCATTTTTCAGGAGCACAGCATGTCCGATAACCACATTGTCATCGTCAGTGGCGCGCGCACCCCAATGGGCGGTTTTCAGGGCAGTCTGTCCAGCGTACCTGCAGTCGATCTGGGTGCGGTGGCAATCCGTGAAGCGGTCAGTCGGGCGGGCATCCAACCTGCTGACGTGGAAGAAGTGATCATGGGGTGTGTGCTGCCGGCAGGTCTGAAGCAGGGCCCCGCCCGCCAGGCCAGCCTTAATGCTGGCCTGCCCGCAGCTACAGGCTGCACCACCATCAACAAGCTGTGCGGCTCGGGCATGAAAGCCGTCATGTTGGCTCACGATCTGCTCAAGGCAGGGACCAACAGCATTATGGTCGCCGGAGGCATGGAAAGCATGTCCAATGCCCCCTATCTGGTGGAAAAAGCCCGCGGTGGAATGCGCATGGGACATGGCGAAATCAAGGACCACATGTTCCTCGATGGTCTTGAGGATGCGCGCACCGGCCGCCTGATGGGCTCATTTGCACAGGAAACAGCCGACAAGCACGGCATTACCCGTGAGGAGATGGATGCATACGCCATCGAGTCCCTGACCCGCGCGAAAAAGGCCATCGACAATGGCTCACTGGACAGCGAAATCGTGCCGGTCACGGTCACCAGCCGCAATAGTGAAGTCCTGGTAAAGGATGACGAGCAGCCGCACAACGCCAATATCGACAAGATCCCCGGCCTGCGCGCTGCCTTCGGAAAGGACGGCACCATCACCGCCGCCAATGCCAGCTCGATCTCCGATGGCGCCAGCGCCCTGGTACTGATGACCGCAGCAGAGGCTGACAAACGAGGCCTCAAGCCCCTGGCCCGTATTGTCGGTCACGCCACACAGAGTCAGGATCCGAGCGAGTTCACCACAGCCCCGGTCGGCGCCCTGAGTAACCTGTTCGAGAAGACGGGCTGGAACAAGGATGACGTGGACCTGTTTGAAATCAACGAGGCCTTTGCCATGGTCACCATGCTGGCCATGCGTGAACATAATCTTGACCATGCCAAGGTCAACATCTTTGGTGGCGCCTGTGCCCAGGGTCACCCGGTCGGCTCCACCGGCTCGCGGATCATAGTCACGCTGATCAACGCCCTGCAAAAAACCGGTGGCAAGCGTGGTGTTGCGGCGTTGTGCATCGGTGGTGGCGAGGCAACGGCAGTTGCAGTAGAGCTGGTCTGACCCGCTCGCGATGCACCTGCCCTTCTGGCTGACTACCGCCCTGCTATCGCCTCTGCTGCTCTACCAGGGCAAGCGGGCGAGACGCACAACGCCTCGTCTACCCGAGGGCAGTGGTAACCCCTGCGGCCAATATGGTGAAGGCGCCCCTGCCCGGCGGATTCTTGTTCTTGGCGAGTCCACGGCCGCGAGCGTCGGGGTTGTTACCCACGATCAGGGCCTGGCCAGTCAACTGGCCAGACAGATTCACCAGCGCACAGGCCAGACCACCGCCTGGCATACCTTTGGCATCAATGGCATCCGCATGCAGGCATTGATCGCTGAGCTGGATAAAACGCAACTGCCAGCGGCCGATAATGTGCTGTTGAGCATGGGGGTCAACGACACCACGGGGTTTACCTCGCGAAGCCGTTTTTGTGATCAGCTACTTGCCCTGCGCCAGCTGCTCGCCGTGCGTTACCCGGCGCCGCTGATACTGCTAAGCGTACCTCCCATGCACCTGTTCACCGCCTTACCCTCACCGTTACGGCAGATCATGGGGTGGCGTGCCAGACAGCTTGATGCGGTCTACGCCCGTCTTGCTCACGAGAAACCGAAGGATTTCGTCCATCTGGAGTATCCCCTCGTTACCGAGCCCGGACTGCTCGCCGCGGACGGTTACCATCCAGGCCGGAGCGGTTATCAGCAGATTGCCGAGGCACTGGCTAGCAGTCGGACGGATCTGTTTCGCTGACCAAAGCTTACCACTGGCGAGCGGCCCGAAGCCGGCAGCTCAGCTGCTTCTGCCAATGGCGGGCGAAGGACTCGGCGCAGCGGATGGCAGGAGCCTTACGATCCAGCTCAATAACATCCCATATAGCGGCACGAACAGCACCAGACTGATGATCAGCTTGATCGCATAATCAACCGTTGCGATCTCGACCCAATTAGCCGCCATGAACGGATCATCGCTGCGCCAGAACGCTACCGAGAAGAACAGATAGGTATCCAGCAGGTTGCCGACCACAGTCGACGCAGCCGGGGCGACCCACCACTGGCGCAGCTGACGCAGGCGATCAAACACCTGAACATCGAGCAACTGGCCCAGCGCATACGCCAGAAAGCTGGCCACCGCGATGCGGAACACAAAGAGGTTGAACTCCCCCAGCGCCGCCAGGCCACCGAACTGCGCTTGCTGAAATACTACCGACACCACGTAAGAGGCCACCAGTGCTGGCAACATCACCCGCGCAATCACGCGCCGCGCCGCATGCTTGCCCATCAGGCGCACCGTCAGATCGGTTGCAAGAAAGATGAAAGGAAAACTGAAAGCACCCCAGGTGGTATGCCAGCCGAACAGGGTGACAGGCAGCTGCACCAGATAGTTGCTGACAATGATGATGAGGATGTGAAACGCAATCAAACCCGCCAGAACGGCGCGGTTGACCGTAGAAGATAACAACGACATGTGATGTCCTTTTTGGGATGAAATGGGGTTAGGGAACCCATTGCCGCAACCACTGCGGTTACGCGCGGCCGTCATTCTAGCGTTTTGCCAGCCAAAAAGGTACCAGCGCAGACGGGCGGTACCGCGCGCTATGATCCGAATCAATTCATCGTCACGGTGGCTTTGCTAGTCTTGTGACCAAGCCCCGTCAGGACAGTCCCATGGAAATAAACACACCCGTCACTGTGGCAATAGCGATCATAGCCCTCTGGATGGGTTTCCATATAAATCGGCGGGTAGCCTTTCTGCATACCTACAACATTCCGCCGGCGGTGACTGGCGGCTTGCTGATCAGCGCACTGGTTGCAGTAATTGAAGCCACATCGAAGCAGGACATTCGTTTTGATCTGCACCTCAGGGATCTGCTACTGATCACTTTCTTCAGTACTATTGGGCTGTCGGCGCACCTGCGGCAGATGCTCGAGGGCGGCAAAGCGCTGGCAATCATGCTGGGGCTGGCAGTCGTACTGCTGATATTCCAGAACCTGACCGGTACTCTCGTGGCGATTATTGCTGGCGAGAGCCCCCTGCTCGGGCTTATTGGCGGCAGCGTCTCCCTGGCAGGCGGTCACGGTACGGCCATCACCTGGGGCCAGTTATTCGAAGCCCATTTTGGTCTGACCAACGCCAGTTCCATGGGTATGACCTTCGCCACGGCGGGCCTGATCATGGGCGGCTTGATAGGCGGGCCAGTGGGAGCCTGGCTCATCAAACGCCATGGTCTGCATTCGGACGCCGCAACCGCCGAAATCCAGCATATCGAGTCAGGCAACAAGGTGACTTACATCATTGAGCTGAACAGCGTCCTGACTGCCGTGCTGTTGATCGCACTGTGCTTTGCCCTGGGCGCGTCGATCTATGGTTGGCTCTCAGGGGTTGGCATCCGCCTGCCAGCATTCCTCACGGCGATGTTCCTGGGTATAGCGCTGACCAACGGGTTGGAACTGTTCAAGGTCACTATCGACCACCGACCCATCCAACTGGTGGGTGATCTGAGTCTGCAGCTGTTCCTCGGCATGAGCCTCATCAGCCTGCCCCTGTTGTCACTGCAAGGCGCCCTCGGAATGATCAGTGTGGTCATGCTGATGCAGGCAGCTGTTATTACCCTGCTGACCATCTTTGTAGTCTTTCCGCTGCTGGGCCGCGACTATGACGCCGCCTGCATCAGCTCCGGTTTTATCGGCATGGGGCTGGGCGCCACACCAATCGGCATAGCCAACATGAACGCCCTTACCAACCGATTCGGCCCTAGTCCCAAGGCCTTTCTGGTCATCCCGCTGCTGGGCGCCTTCTTTATCGATATAGCCAACGCCACGCTGGTGCAGTTATTGCTGAGTCTGGAGATGTTTCAGGGCTAGTGGCCAAGAAAGAGCGTGATGGATAACACCAGCGGCGTAACAACCGCAGCGAACACATTCAATGCCAGATAGGGCCTCAATCGACCGATCTGATCTCCATATCGCCGGGCGCCCATCCAGACGAAAAGCCCGATCGCAGCGGGCAGTAAAGCGAGCAGACAGAGAGACGGCAGCGTTCCTGAGTCAACGCCCAAAACAATGACCAACATCGCCGCCGCCGCCATGAAACCGTAAACGCCAGTAGCAAACTCCACACCGTAGGCTATCGGTAGATGACGTCGCCCTACCTGGCGATCAGCCTGCATATCCGGGAACTGATTGAGCAGCAACAGGTTATTAGCCAGAAAGAAAGACACCAGGGACACTCCGGCAGCAACAACGCTGTAGTGCCCGGTGAGTACAAAATGGGTGCCAACCACCATCAAAGGACCAAAGGCGATACCCGGCGTGACAAGGCACAGCCAGGGACGTTGGTTTATCCACCGGGTGTAGAGCACGATTATCGCAACACCCAGCAGCCCCACAGGCAGGATCGCAGCACCGTAGTGCATAATAAAGTAGAGGCCGATCAGCACGACTAGAAGCAATGACAGGCCTGCGGACACACGCACAGCCACCGCTGCATCAGGGCAACGTATTAACGCTCCGCTGCCGCCGCTGAAGGGTGTTCGAGAAGTAAGCGCATCCAGCCCGCTACGGAAATCCTGGTACTCGTTCAGGGTATTCACGGCAATATGCGCGGCCAGCGCACCAGCCAATCCCAGCCACAAGTGGAGCCAGATCACTGGCGCGGAGCTCGCCAGCGCTATTGCCCCGCCCAGCAGCACGCAGGCGGGAGTCAACACCAGGAACGGTAAACGCATCGATTGGAATACGGCTTTAAACTTCACCAGGCAACCTCGTCGCTGAAGTCCGGGCGTGGACCCAAGGGTTTCAGCGGCGATACTACCGGAGGCGGTTATAAAGGATATTGCTGCAGGTCAAAGACCCAAAGCACCACGCCGGAGCCAGTCGTGCACGAAAGCGAGCTTTTGCCGGGCGTGCTCCGAGAGCACAAAGGGATATATATCCGACAATCCCATGGAGCGGTTCACGTGATTTACGCCCACGGTGAGCGTCGCAGCAATATGGATCAAGCGCTGAGCGTCGGGCTCCGAGTAGGGATCCCAGCCAGCGTCGGGTATCTGCGGTGAAGAGAGCCCGGTGGCCACAAAGCTGTCGGCTATATCGGTCAGATGGAGCAAGTGAGCTGCCGTCTCGGCCCAATCCTCATGGGGATGAGCGGAGGCATAACTGGTCAGGTAGAACTGCTTCCAGTTCTCCGGCGGACCGTTCTCGTAGTGGTGTTGCAGCGCCCCGTGATAATTGATCATCACGTCACCAAACATGCCCTTGAAAGCCTCCAGAAAGTCCTCGCGCAGACTCAAGCGCCACCAGAGCATATGGGCAATCTCATGCCGCATATGACCGATCATGGTGCGATAGGGCTCATCCAGAGCCTCACGGCGGGTTGTCACCAGAACAGGATCTACCTCCGCCACACTGATGGTTACGACCCCGTCGACATGCCCCATGGGCACCGGCGTTGCACCCTCAGCCAGCAAATGAAACACCGGTCGCGCCCCTGGATCCTCAGGTCTGAACCAGTGCCAGCGCCCCAGGTTGTCCAGCACCCAGCGTTTGGCCGCTTCGGTTTGCGCCCAATTGGGGATGGCATCGGCAATCGACGTATCAGGAGCCAGTCCCGTCATGCTGCAGGAGCGGCAGAACTCGCCTTCCGCTGGCGCTATCCAGTTACAGCCGATGATATCGCGATTGGCACAAAAGGGTGGCGTGGGCAGAAAATTCCGAGCTTGGGGGTCGTAAGCTACGGGCATTCCCTCAGCCGTGGCCAGATTGTCAAACCACAGAGAGCCGGCCCCAACTGGATTGGAAAAAACACGCATGAGCGGGCTCCAGAAAAAGCATTGGCCTACAGCATGGACCCTGAGCGGGTAACTACAAGTATTGGTATTGAATTATCCCGGCGGGACGCCTGCTATAGTCTGAATCAAACAGCAAGGGCAGGCCGAGACATGTCACAGAGTATGGAACTGACTGAGCGAATCAAACATATCCGCAAACTGACGCCACGGGATGCCGCCGAGGAGCTGGTTGGTCTGCCCGCAGACGACATCCAGTTCATCCTCTCACGCCTGCCAACCGAGCAGGCCATGCAGGTAGCCTCTCACCTGGGCGAAGTCGCCGCACCGGGAGAAACGGCCACGCGTGTTGTGCTGTCGGGCATTGAAGAAACCATTGGCGAGCTCATGACTCCCGCTACGGCAACACTCCCCTCCAGCTATACGGTCGCCGAAGCCCTGGCATTCATGGTGAAAAGCGCGGATGTCTCCGAGATCAGCTACATCTTTGTGGTCGAGGAAAACCGTCTGGTGGGCTTGGTGGGCATGCGTGATCTGATTCTCTCAAAACCCTCCGAAGCGCTCGCCAGCATCATGGTGCTCGAGCCCTTCGCGTTCCAGCAGAGCACACCGATCAAAAGCGCAGTGAGCGAAGTACTCTATCGCCACTACCGCATTTACCCGGTAGTGGATGATCAGCAGTGTGTGGTGGGTGAGGTGCGAGGCTGGAAGCTCTATGAACGTATTGTCTCGGAGCTCAGTACCCAGGCTGGCTCCCAGTATGGCGTAGCCAAGGAAGAGCAGATCAACACACCCGTACTGACAGCCTTCCGGATGCGCCATCCATGGCTGCAGGTAAACCTGATCACCGCCTTTGCAGCGGCTTTTGTAGTGGGCATGTTCGAGGGCACCATCGCACAGATCGTCGCCCTCGCCGCCTTCCTGCCTGTGCTCGCCGGCCAGAGCGGCAATACTGGCTGCCAGGCAATGGCGATTACCCTGCGCGGTATCACGCTAGGCAAAATACAAGACTATCCGCTCAGGCAGTTGCTGCGTAAGGAGATACTGCTGGGCGCGCTCAACGGGGCCGCTGTGGGCGTCATTGCCGGCACGGCCATGTATGCCTATGCCCTGCTCACAGACTCCGCGAACCCGGCCATGCTGGGTTTCGTCATTTTTATCGCCATGATCGGCGCCTGCATGGCCAGCGGCCTGTTTGGTGTTGCGGTGCCGTTGCTTCTTAAACGCTTTGGTGCAGACCCGGCCACGGCCAGCAGCATTTTTCTGACCACCTTTACCGACATCATCGGTATGGGTTTGATGTTATTTCTAGCCACATCACTGGTGCTCTAGGGCTAGCGCTCGAAGTGCGAATCAACGTCGGGCGCAAGGGGTCCGCAAGTCGAGGCAAACTGAATAGATTGATTAACTCTGGTTGCGACTAATCAGATGGATTACACCTGCGGCAATGAGCGCGACTATAGCGATAATGTCGGCGATAACGACCTTGCGAAGGGCGTCATTGTAACCACCCACTGACCATGCAATCGCGATGAAAGACACAACGCTGACAAAGCCAGCAATGATTGCCAGCGGCTTGAGCGATGGCTGAAAAGCCGCGTACACCAGGAAAAGGCCAAGCAAACCAAACAACACAGCCCGGTGACGCATCAGGATTTGGATATTGGGCTCGCCCAGCGAAACACCATACAGAACCGCAAGGCGCTCCACCCCAAGAACCCCGGAAACGGGCAAAAGATGAATGATCCCGACCAGCACCAGCAGACCTGTGACAACTTTTTCCATGTTTGACTTTCCTCCTTGAGGTGAAAGCCCGCGTCCGAGGCAACGCTCGTGCTAGGGACGAGCGTCAAAGCGACCATCGCTGCGAGCAGAGCTGATATCTCCAAGGACTCGCGGGGCATTCTACGCTTATCGCCACGACCTTTTAGTCGTCCAGCTCAAGTAGAGACTCCAATAACCAATAGCGCTGCCAGGCAGAGTAGCGAGATGCCAAAAATGACAGACCTCATAATTTGTAGATTTGTGTAGTAGAACAATGCGTACAAGGCTCTCGCGATGACAAAGCCCCAAACTGCATAGGCAGTGTATGTGGGAGCAGCATTGGAAAACATGCAGAAAATCGTTGCGAGAACCAGGATGGCAATGCTCTCGTTGGTGTTCGCAACGGTACGGCTAGTCCGAAAAAGCAGATCGCCGTGACCCGTGTTAACCAATGATCCAGGAACATGCTTGGATCTGATGCCAACAACATCCGCGACAAGCAGCTGCAAGAGCATCAACAACGCCATCGCACCCAGTGCAGAAATTGTATGTGTGTAGGTCTGAACTATATCCATGATATGCCTTAGGTTTGGTTACGGGGCGAGCTTCAGCCCATCTTATTGAGAGTTATGGATGGGTGTCCACTGAAGTGGGGGAAGTCCAGAGTGGACTTGATTACATGATTAGGCCCGAGCTTAAGATATTTGGCATAGCTTTTACTACTTTGCCACCTCTATGATGGCCAACGCTTCAAAACGATTGCCTTTAGTGGATGTGGCAAATATTCTTGCATTCCTTTCTTCACCCAAAAGAATGTTATCTGTAAGTTGACGATCAACCTTTATGACGTCGGAGACGACGAATAATGTCTGTTCACCTGGGGCTAAAACCTTCGGCTCGTTCGCGCCTGCATAAAATGCAAGATTGGGCAGGTCACGGTCCTGATACCCGGCCTCTGTGATTCGGACTGTGGTGCTTCCCATGTTTGTGATAAGAATGGCTGCCTCTAGGTCACTTCTTTCCTCTACTCCACTAATTATTCTTAAGTCGAGTGGGTTTAATGGGGAATTCTGGTGCACCATCTTTAATTCAATTTTCAATTTCTCTTCGACATTGTCTTGCCATGATTGATACTGAAAGTATCCAGTGACAAATGAAGCAATGAGCGCGAGAAGGGAAATCCAAAGGGATACTTTTGAGTGCATTTCCATGAGATCTCTGGCTGGTTAATTGCCTTATAAAAAGGCAGTGAATTATGTGGTTGCTTTTCTGGTTCGGATAGAAGGCATAACGCCCGGCACACGTGCCGATTTGTTGCCGCGAAGCGGTGGAGAAGCGGTCACCGTGCTGCCGCTTGTTATGCATTATTCCTCACAATCCAACGATTGTGTAACCCTGGAAGCCCCAGCAGTATCAAGGGCAGCCCAATGGCAACCAGCGCAAGCAACCCAAGAGGAGTGCTTATAAACAATAGGGTAAAGTCATAAAAATTTAAGGGAAGACCTGCCGAATATTGTAATACCCCAACAATACCAGTCAAAACGAGAGCGCCAATTAAAAACCAAGAAAATGAATACAGATATGTAATATATGCAAGCAAGTATACCTTTGCGGGGTAAATTGCTCGCCATGTCCACAGCACGAATAGCAGGACCGAGAACAGCAACTTGGCTAGTGCAAACTGAATCCCGTTTGTAACGAAGATCAAATAATGGACAAATGAGATATTCTTCAGCAAAGAATAAGCGCCTGGGTTTTGATTATACTTCATGACCAATCCGATATCTGACATTAATACCACCGCAACAATACCCACTGCGAGCAGTGGAAATATCCTGTTCAAGTACTTTCTCCATTAAATGCATAACGTTTGGTTAAGGGGCGGGCTTTAGCCCGTCCGAGCGAGCACAGCGAGTGATTTAAACCAATTGTTATGTGCCTCTATCGGGGGGTAGGGCCCCTGCCGCACGAAGAGAGACCAAGTTTGCAGAGGTCTGTAGTCGAGGTGACAGGAGCATTGGTTTTAGTGAATCTGAAACTGCCGCAGTTAGTGACGTTGCATATGCCGGGGGTATAGTGCTCGCGTGTTCTTCGAGTTCTTCTAATTTCTGGGTAGTGCCTCCACGCATTAAATTCAATATTCGTACTTTTAGGTACTGGGAATGTACCGAAATCATAAATGTACTCATCCTCGTTTTTTCTAAAGCTAAGCGACTTTTGACATTCACCGTTGATGCAGATAAAAAGTCGCATGTCACTTTGCTCTGCTCGCAAAGTGACCTGATAAACATCGGCTTTGATCTCTGCTCTGGACAGTGCCGAGATACTAAAGAGCAAAGGTATTAGTATTAAGTGCTTTTTCATATTTTGCTGCACATAACGCCCGCAGCACGCGCGGCTTTGTAGTGGAGGCGAAGCCGCAACGAAAAAGCCGTCGCTGTGCCTGCGATTGTTAGGCATCTTCGTCACTGGCTAATCCTGCCACAAACTCTGTAAATGATTCTGATAGTAGTGAAATGTTCTCGTCATCGTCAGAACGCTCGTGATCCCAAAAGTAAACTTTGCCAGCATACTCGCCAGCAATTCCAATACAGAAGTAATTGCCTCCAGGGTCACTAGCGAAAGGTATCACACCATTTGGGAGATACTCTTTAATGCCCTCAAAAACATAATCTAAACGAGAATAAGTTGGCCCATCATGAAGGCCTAATGAATCATTCCATACTTCTGAAGGCTCCGATGAGCCCGGCCAACACACCAAATACTTACTAGGAGTTCCACCATTATGCTCTATGAGAAAGCTCCGATAGTCCTCTGGGAGACTGCAAGCAAGGGATTTTTCGAAGCGTTCCAGCGCTTCCATTTTTAAGAAACCATTTCTATTTGAATCTTCGATGTTCATGCTCTTACTGCCTAACGCCCAGTTCAGTTGCGTTTTGGTTGAAGTGGATTTTTGTGCGAAAATTTGCGAAGCAAATGCACAAAAAGGAGCGTAGACCAAAACGTCAACTGGAACTGTTTGTTAGGCATTTTTACTTTCATAAATTTCTACAACTTGCAGCCAGCACCGTTTAATCTCTTTGATAATCGAAGGTTCACCATGTATTGCATTTGGACGAACTGGTGCTGGTAAGTGCTGAAGAAGCCATTCATCCGGCCACCCCTCCCAAACTCCGGCAACGCTCCGAAGATTACCCTCTAAAACAGGATACACCTCATACCAAAGCATCTCTTCAATTTCAGGCAAAGAAAATCTACTTTCTGATATGGTTCGAGCGATATATTTAAAGGTTAATTCATCGACTTCAGTATCAAGGAATAGATCTGATAGAGCTCGCCATATTTTCAATTTCTCTTCCGACCCCAAAGTTCTCTACCTTCCCGGATGATGCCTAACGCCCGGCTAAGCTGGAGTTTTGGAGTGAAGCCTTTTGTGTTATCAAACACAAAAGGCTGAACGGAAAAACTGTCAGCTTGAGCCGCTTGTTATGTGATTTTAGTTTAAACCCATGTCTTTCCATGCGTAGTACATACCTTGGTTAAAACAATGATTTATGTTTTTGCTATTTGCCCAAGGAAACTTTTTGGAAAATATCTGGGCAAATTCCTCTTCGCTAGTTTTTTACCGTGTATCTCGGCCATTGAGTAAACTTGGTCATGACCGAACTTCATTGCCTCTTGAACAACCGAGTTGTAGTGATCAAGTTCTTTTTCATTTAACTGCGGATGTGCCTTAGCAAGCCTTCCTTGAACTGGTTGAAGCCAATCTTTGCCCCAGGCCATAGCCAAGTGAAAAGCCTCATTCAGAAACTCTTCATCTGTGTACTCTTTTTTACGAAATGGCCAGATCATCTTCTTTCACATAACAGTGATTAGACCGCACACGGTGTTAATGCATAACGGATGGTTCGATATAACTCCAAAAAAGCCACAAAGAGCCACCCAATTTTTCTAATAAAAACAAGACTTTACTATCATCTGCCGGCAATAGGACGTATTCGCTTGAGCTCGACATTTCATGAATCCATTACTACTGTATAGACGCCCAGTGTGTGCCGACGATCAGGATAACGTTGGCAAGGCTGAGCTTTCTTCAGGCACGCTACCGCCCTATCCTCTTCACGGACAAGTGGCGGAATTGTTAACGGTGGTTGGCGTGGAATGCAGGCTGTCCGTGCCTGGGGGCGGGATGAAGCGAGCATTCCGTTGCGTTGTCCGAGAATAGTCCAGTCACATTAACAATGTCCAAGCTCATTTTCGGTCCAATCGCTTTGCATATCGTTACCAAGCATTCGGGCTTGAGGCTCGTGTGCTGGTCGTTAACGGCTTATGCTTGGCTATTCAGCTCGCCTGTGGCGCTTGCCGAATTGAAACAAGTGTTTAACACTGGCAGACCTTTTTTTCACCGCCCATATAGATAGGAGCATTTCATGAGCGATATTCGTTTTGACGACAAGGTCGTCATCGTAACCGGTGCCGGTGGCGGCATTGGCCGTGCCCACGCGCTGTTGTTCGCCAAGCATGGCGCTAAAGTTGTCGTTAATGATCTGGGTGGCAGCACCCAGGGCGAAGGCGCGAACAGTGATGCGGCCCTGAAGGTGGTTGAAGAGATCAAGGCTGCCGGCGGTACCGCCGTTGCCAACCCGGACAATGTGATCGATGGTGAGAAGATCGTGCAGTGCGCGATGGACAACTTCGGTCGTGTGGACGTGGTCGTGAATAACGCCGGCATCCTGCGTGACAAGAGCTTTGCCAAGATGACCGATGCCGATTGGGATCTGGTCTACAGGGTTCACGTGGAGGGCGCTTACAAGGTGACCCACGCTGCCTGGCCCTACATGAAGGACAGCAATTTCGGTCGCATCATCTTTACTGCTTCCACCTCCGGTATCTACGGCAACTTCGGCCAGGCCAACTACGGCATGGCCAAGCTGGGTCTGTATGGTCTTACCCGTACTCTGGCGATCGAAGGCCGCAAGAACAACATCTTCGTTAACGCTATCGCCCCCACTGGCGGCACGCGCATGACTGAAGGCCTGTTCCCTGAGGGCGCGTTCGACAAGCTCAAGCCTGAGCTGGTCAGCCCACTGGTGACTTACCTGTGCTCGGAAGAGAGCAAAGAGACGGGTAGCCTCTTTGAAGTCGGTGGCGGCTGGATGGGTAAAGTGCGTTGGGAGCGTTCGCTGGGTATCGGCTTCAACCCCGATGAAGGCTTCACCCCGGAAGACGTTGCTGCCAATTTCGAGAAGCTGTGCGACTTTGAAGGCGCTGTGCATCCGAAGGACAACATTGAGGCACTACGTGAGCTGATGGCTAATATCCAGAAGTTCAGCTGAGCAGGTAAGCCTTAACCAACAAGCTGAAAATCTAGAGCTGGTTGTAGTGTTGTGCTAGCAAAAGCCCGTACTGGAAACAGTACGGGCTTTTTGGTTTTGCCCAGATGAGTCGGCTTTGTTCGAGGTGGGATTCGAGCCCCCCCCCCTGGTGGAGCGTGAGTCCTGGATGTTATTCGCTCGTTGCGTTGAGCCTGTCTGCAGGATACTGGCGCATGAATTCCATGCTGTTGGCGGGTGAGGCTTTTAGCCAGTCGCGGATGACGCCGTTGGGTAGTATGACGACCATGCGTTTTTCGTCTTCCGGGCGGTGATAGTCGCGAAACAGGAGATGCTCTTCGGCGTTGATGGTGAGCATGCTGTAACTGTGAATGCGTTGCCCTGCGGGATCAGTCCATTCCTCCCACAAACCGGCAATACACATCATGCCGCCGTCGGCCCGTGTGAAACGGGTCGGCACGGCTTTGCCTGAGCGCCAGTCCGGTTCATAGATGGCGGCTGCGGGAATGATGCAGTGCTGCGCCTTGCGCCAGGCGTTACGGAAAGAGGGTTTTTCGGCAACGGTTTCAGTACGGGCGTTGTAGGTATGGCGGGCCAGTTTCTGGTCCTTTGCCCAGGCCGGTAGCAGGCCGAAGATGCCTGGCAGGAGCTCGAATTCGGTATCTGGATTCCCTTGTGCTGTACGCACAAAGGCGCCCTGGTAGCCGGGCCAGAGGTCCAGCTGTAGGGCAAGCTGATCCGGGCCGCCGAAGGCGTCTGTCAGATGCTCAGCTGTAGGGGCTTCGTAGTGACTGCACATGGGCGCCTTGGGTCCGCTTTAGGGATAAAAAAGCCCGCGTCTGTTGCCAGGGCGGGCTTTTATACTATCAGCTTGCAGCTTGTCGCTACGCGAAGCGTCAGATGTAAACGGCTTCCAGCGGCGGAAAGCCATTGAACTCGATAGCGCTGTAGCTGGTGGTGTAGGCTCCAGTGGAGAGCCAATACATGCGATCACCGATTGCCAGGTTCAGCGGCAGTCCGTACTTGTAGCTTTCGTACATGATGTCGGCACTGTCACAGGTCGGACCGGCGATCACCACATCTTCCACTTCGCCCTGCTTTTCAGTCCAGATCGGAAACTTGATGGACTCGTCCATGGTTTCGATCAGACCAGAAAACTTGCCCACGTCAGTATAAATCCAACGCTCCAGTGCCGTGTGCGACTTACGCGAGATCAATACCACTTCGCTGACCAGTACACCTGCGTTGGAGATCAGCGAGCGACCGGGCTCGAGGATGATCTCGGGCAGGTCGTCACCAAAGTCTTCCTGCAGGAAGCGGGTGATCTCTTCGGCGTAGGTTTTCATGGTGTTGGTCTTGGTGATGTAGTTGGCCGGAAAGCCACCACCCATGTTGATCATCTTCAGGGTGATGTTGTCCTCTTCCTTGAGCCGCTCGAAGATCACCTTGACCTTGGCGATGGCAGCATCCCAGGCACCAATGTCGCGCTGCTGCGAGCCCACATGGAAGGAAATGCCATAGGGATCCAGACCCAGTTCGCGGGCCAGCACCAGCAGATCCATGGCCATGTCTGTCTGACAGCCGAACTTGCGCGACAGCGGCCAGTCGGCCGTGGTGGAGCCCTCGGTCAGAATGCGTACATAGATCTTTGAACCGGGCGCGGCCTTGGCGATGTTGCGCAGGTCGGCTTCCGAGTCGGTCGCAAACAGGCGTACACCCTGTTCGTAAAACGCACGGATGTGTTTGGACTTCTTGATCGTATTACCAAAGCTGATCTGCTCTGGCTTCACGCCCAGGGCCATGACCTTTTCCAACTCATAAATGGAAGCGATGTCGAAGTTGGCACCCTTGCCTTTCAGCAAACTGAGTACTTCATTGGACGGATTGGCCTTGACTGCATAGTAGACCTTGCCGAAGGGGAAACCTTCGACCAGCTCGTCATAGGCACGATCGATGGTTTTCAGATCGACGACCAGGAACGGCGTCTCGAGTTGATCAGCACGGGCGCGAATACGGCTGAAGGTGTCGCGGTCAAAATATTCGTCAACATTAATAGACATGGCATCGGCTCCAAAGCATGTATTTTTTACGGATCGGGGTGCGAACGTCTGATCAGTATCCCCACTTTGGTTCGCCTACTTC
>TARA_R110001606_G_scaffold150510_1_pt1 | contig 34344 bp, 27 predicted proteins | sample TARA_R110001606 | Tara Oceans TARA_R110001606 (sample SAMEA4398315) | marine metagenome | biome: Polar Biome; feature: [SRF] surface water layer (ENVO:00010504); material: water (ENVO:00002006), including particulate matter (ENVO:01000060) such as... | depth 5 m
TTAGCGCTTTATTTAGCTCGCTAGAATGGTTAAATATTTAAGTCGATCGGTATTACATGGCTACTCATCAACCTACCTCTTATGTTTTGAGAGCTTGAAGAGGTAACCTCTACCCTTGTACGTATTAAATACTCCACATACAGTAACCTATCGTTACTAAGTATTTAGTGATCTAAAACATAAAATTTGTATTTCAAAAATCATGTTTAAATATGGTTGGTTAAGCGTAAACAGTAAAACTTAAAATAAACTTAAGTCATTGGCATAACAAAATAACAACCGTTGGTTACCTTTCGATAAGTATTTGCTAGTTAAACTAATAATTGAAAAGAAATTGAATTTACAACGTTTTTTACACTGTGGCTTTTGAATCAAACAATGCCAGTTCGAATCATGGCCAGCTTTTCAATACCGTGATCGGGCGTCCATCTTTTAAACTCAACAAAGTCATGCTTTTTATATAACTTAATAGCGGGCTCGTTAACTACTGCGGTTTCAACTATCGCTGTTGATGCTGTTTCAATAAAGTTAGTTAACGCATAGCGGATTAACTTATCGGCGATGCCTTTTCTAAAATGCTTTGGGTCAACCGTTAAGCTATTAATTTCTAATCGCTCATTGATAATTACCAGTTCAATAACCCCTGCAAGCTGAGTATCGTCATAAAATCCATAAAAAAGCGTTTGCGAATTGTGTATATCATTAACAGTGCGCGATAAAGGCGGAAAATTCTGCGTACCTATTAATTCAGCTTCTATTTTATAAGAGCGTTGAAAGGTGGTGTAAATTTGCTTTGCGACTGCCTCATTTGCATTATCTAACTTTGCAATCATTGACTGAAATCCCTGTTGTAGCATTTTTAGTTGTATAGACTGCAGATAATAACATTCAGCCCGTACCATCTTTATAATTATTATTAACTTATCAACGTGCCAAATTTTATAAAGTGTTTTTAAAAGAGCTAGTTGAAGGAGCTGATTTAAGCCTTTTACTCAATCAGTCCCTCCTAAACTACACACTTTACTGTTGTGATCCTTGTACACCGTAAATTGCAGGGCGCTTTAGCTGGGCACTTAAAGGTAAATAACACGCCAGTGCGCCAAGGCTAATTACAAACAATAAAGTCATGAATAACATACCAAGCTGCATAATTTGCGGTACTCCATCCGCAATCAGTTGTAGTGGTTGTTGTAAAGCCAGCAATAACGCAATACTGAGTATTATACCCGTTACGATTGCGCTGCCATTTTGCTTAAATACTAACAAAAACAATGCCAGTGGCTTTGCGCCAACACACAAATGAATACCAATTTCAGCACGCCTTAATAACACTGAGTAGCGCATAATACCTATCAAACCAATACTGGTTAAGGCAATAGTGGCAGCAATGATCATCAGCGTTGTCGCCGATACTACATATTGACGAAACAGTGCTGTATCGCGCTGTGCATTTAATGGCGCTAATTGATGAACTGATAAGCCTGAATCAATAGATTGTAATAAGGTGTTAAGCGTATTTTTTGTTAAGTGCTGAGCATTTTTAAACTCGATAATAAATGAATTATAACCCGCACGAGTCAAATAAGCTTTAGGCTCAAGCGACGTTTTCCCCGGTATAAGCATTGTTTTAACTATGCCTATTATTACTAAATCATTTTCGCGCCCTGAAGTTATATCAAAACTCAAATGCATGCCCAATGCATTACCATCATTTGATAATTTTTCTGCTAGTACATCATTAATAATAATAACATTCGCATTACTTTTAGTATCCTCGTTTGTAAAACCACGTCCTTGTAATACGGGTTGTTTAAGTAATGAAAAATACTGCTCATCAACTGATTTACCATAAGGTAATACGTTTTGATTGCTTGCTACCTCAACCAATGACCAAGTAATTAAATTATCGTTTATAGGTGATGATGAACGACTTACTTGCCTAACCTCTGGCAGTAAAGCAAGCTCGTTAGCTACTTGCTCTAATAGCTGATTTGCTTTGTCTCTATCAGCCGCTACATGGCTTGCTACATTAACCTTTAAACTCGTTAATTGCTCAAGTGGCAGTGTGAAAGCCTCGTCAATATTACTTTTATTAACGCTAAAAACTAAAAAGTTAATAAACAATAATGTACACGCTACAGCTACTTGAAAAGCGACCAAGCCTTGCCATACGCGCTTGCCCACCTGCACTGTCGTCCCTTTACCTGCTGACTTTAAACTACTTATCAGCTGTTGGTAATTTACTATTCGCGTACATAAAAAAGCGAACAGCGTCGTTAATATTAAGCCGCTAACCAGTGTGATAAGGAATGATACTGCATTAATAGAAAGCTCATTGGCGCGCGGTAATATTGCCATGGCAAAATCGCTTAAGGTTGCTAAAAAAATCGCCGCTAACGCAAGGCCTATTATACTTGCTAAGCCTATTAGCAAGGCAATCTCCAGCCAAAACTGTTTAAACAAAGTAAACCGTGTTGCGCCCAGCGCCGCACTCAGTGCTAATGTGTGTTTACGCGCTGCAGTTCTTACAATAAACACGTTACTAATGTTTACACAGGCAATAATAACCAACCCCGTTACAGCTAAAATGAGCCAATAAATATTCTGCGGTGTCTCTTTTAATATTACTGTTTGCAAGGTGTTTAGCTCAAGTTCGATATGCCAACCTGCAAAGAATGCTTCGGTCGTAATATGCTGTTGCCATACATCATCCACATACTGCGATAACCTTTTACTCGCCTGCTCAATGCTTACATCGCTTGGTAATTTAGCCACAAAATGGCTGCGCGAGTAACGGTTCCACCAAAATGGTTTAGCCTCTGCAGAGGTTAAATTATAATCCCATGGCAACCATACGTCAGTGACCTGCCCTGTTTTGATAAGTGCAGGCGATTTAAAGTTGGCTGCAGCCACACCTATAATTTTGAATTGCTGAGCGCCCACACTAAGTGTTTGACCTATTATGTTTTCTTTACTGGCAAAGTCATTTTGCCATGTTCGATAACTTATGACGGCAACGGGGTTAAAACTATCAAGAGCTTCGGTTTGCGTAAAACCTCGTCCTAAATGTAGCTTAATTGCAAACATTTCAAACCACTGAGGGGTAACAAATGAGGTGTTTACTATGGGTAAGCCCGCTACATCATCAAGGCGTTGTTCACCGTAATACACCAACGCAGCTTGCTCAAATAATTTATGATTTTTATATAAATCAATCAGTGCAGGGTAATTAAAAGCGCGGGTATTAAGCGCCCCGGTTTGGTCTATTTGAGCATATTCAGCTTTTACTAACCGCATTTGCTCAGGGTATGGCAATGGTTTTAACAGCATAATATAGGCAAGTGTTAATACAGTAATTAATGCAGCTAAAACAATACTTAACGTCGCTACAACACTTAAACTGTAAACTTTATGATTAGTTATATTAAGTAATGCATTTTTTAAATTATAAGTCATTATGGCACTCCGTTAAGTTATCCCTTAATAGCCATTGACGTTTTATTATTTTTGGATATTCCATTTTACTCTCACTAAACAGGTTATTTAAGCACTTAGCTGATCTTTTATACCCACAGCCCCTAGCATCTCACCATCCAATAGCTTTAGTTGCCTTGTAGCCATATCACAGTAACGCGGGTCATGTGTCACCATGCAAATAGTGGTGCCGGCTGCATGTAGCTCACTTAATACGTGCATAACTTGATCTCCCGATTTTGAGTCTAAATTACCCGTTGGCTCATCAACTAATAATATTGCCGGTTCAGTTACCAGCGCTCGGGCTATCGCCACGCGTTGTTGCTGTCCTCCTGATAATTGGTTAGGTTTATGACTCATACGATGCCCAAGCCCTACTTTTTCAAGGCACGCTTTTACTTTTTCAGCAATTATTTGCTTGTTTGGTTTACAGTGGTGATAACGCAGTGGTAATGCCACGTTGTCGAACACACTTAACTCATCAATTAAATTAAATGATTGAAAAATAAATCCTATTTTTGCATTGCGAATTTCAGCAGCCTGATTCAGCGAAAGTGCAGAGACGTCTTTACCGTCAATTAAATATTCACCGCTGGTTGGCATATCAAGTAAACCCAATAATGAAAGTAATGTTGATTTACCACAGCCAGATGGCCCCGATATCGACAAGTATTCACCGCGATAAATACACAAATCAATACTACGCAGTGCATAGGTTTGTAACTCTTGGGTTTCAAATACCTTACTAATTCCTTTCATTGCTAATACGACATCGGCTTGGGTGTTCGTTATTTTTTGCTCTGTCATTATTTTTATCCTGTTCATTAGTTAATTAGAATTTCGCTATTGCTGCGAGTAAGGTTGGTTAAATCTGAAATAATCAATTGCTGATCTAACTGTACGCCGCTTAGTATTTCGATAAAGCGCCCAGCCTCGCGACCAAATTTGATATCAACCAAGTGTGCGCTTTGCTGCTGTGAGTTTACCTGATACAGATCTCTTACACTGTGCGGTTTTACGTTTGCTGGGCGCTCGATATAAGTAACATCTTTTAGCTGTGCGACCTTAATATTGGCATCGACGGTTAATTGCGGCCGAACATTTTCAGGGAGCTCTTTAGGCAACGATAACTCTACCTCTACTGTATTATTACTCACCACAGGGCTGATGCGTGACACCTTTGCCATAACAACACCGCGGCGTGTATCTACTTCTGCGAGCTGCCCTAACCGAATATCATCTACTTGATTTTGTGGCACTTGAATAATTGCAATTAATGAATCAACCGAGCCGATAAGCGCAATTTCTTGCCCTGCATTTACGCTTTGCCCAAGCTCAATCGGTAAACGCTGTAATACCCCATCCATTCCCGCTACTACAGATAGATTGGCCAATTGTGTTTGTGCCATAACTACTAACCCTTGTTGCTGTTTAATTTGCTCAAGCTGAATGTTTTCAGATTCTATGTGCACGGCTTTTAGTTGCTCTGAACGTTGCTTAGCTATTGCTAATTGCTGGCGAAGTTGTTGCTCGTCTAACACGCTACGCTGATAATTAAGCGTTGAGACTATGCCCTGTTCAACCAAACTGGTTTCAGCTTTTAATTTTAGTTTGGCATTTTCGTAAGCGGCATGGCTTTGCGCCACATGAGAGCGCTCGTTTAATAACTCGCGAGTATTGTTTAATCTTAACTGGCGTAAGTTAGCATTGAGTTTATTAAGTTCTTGCTGCGCATTTTCGAGCTGTTGTTCAAGCGCTGGATTGGCTAACTGCACAATCACTGAGTCACTGGTCACTATTGCGCCTGGTTTTAATAAAATAGCCTGCACAGTGGCCAACGTTTTTGCCGTAAGCAATTGCTGCTGCGCAGATTTAAGTTCACCATAACCTGTAACCGTAATCGCAAGCGCGCCTTGGCGTACATCACTAATAATAATATTACTGCGCGATACTGACACACCTACTTGACTGCTGCGCTGATACATCACTGCCACAATTAAAATAACAGCCAGTAATAAAATTAGCTTATGCCAAAGCGATAACTGCTTGACTACTTTTGTTTTTACTATGTCCATATTGCACCGCATTATGCTTTGTATATCTAAGCTATAGCGAAACACGTGCCAACATTAAAAATCAATAGATACAAGTAATTACAAGTATGTACTATTCAAGAATTCTTATTGAGCGGCGATACCGGACTCCTCAGTATCAATTTGAGACTGGCCCTAGTTAAAGGCTTTCACTTCGACAGACACGCTAACCCAAAATCGGACGCAAGCAGTCCGCAATCGGACTGGAACACCTACTGAAATCACCTTTAAATAGCTAACAAGCTGAAATACAAAAATAAAATCACTGGCATAGAAATCGCTATACGCTACAATCAACCTGTGCTTATTCACCTATTTGGAAGTTTATGCCTGCCACTATTTTGATCATTGAAGATAGCCCCGAAATCCGCCTAAGCGCGCGCTTTATTTTAGAAGATAACGGCTACCAAGTGCTCGAATGCGACTCACCTTTTAGCGCGCAAGCAGTAGTTAAAGATAGCCAAGCGATTGACCTTATTTTGCTCGATATGAATTTTACCCGCGACACCACATCAGGTGACGAAGGTTTGGCGTTTTTACAGCACTTACATAAACAACAGTTAGATATCCCTGTCATCGCAATGACTGCGTGGTCGAGCGTAGATCTAGCGGTTCGCGCTATGCAACACGGTGCGTGTGACTTTATTGAAAAGCCATGGCAAAACCAGCGCTTATTAAAATTGCTCGATCAGCAACTCACACTTAAAAAGTTAAACAAACAAAATCAAAAGTTGCTGCAACAGCTTAACGATCATGCCTCGCCTGCATTTGTGTATCAGTCACACGCTATGCAACAACTGATAAGTCAGTTAGCTAAGGTAGCTAAAACCGATGCCAACATTTTACTAACCGGTGAAAATGGTACGGGTAAGAGCCAATTAGCACAATGGCTTCATCAGCAGTCTACGCGCCATACACAACCGTTTATTGCAGTGAATATGGGGGCTATTGTTGAATCGTTATTTGAAAGCGAAATGTTTGGTCATAAAAAAGGCGCGTTTACTGATGCTAAAAATGAGCGCATTGGCCGCTTTGAACTGGCCGATAACGGCAGTTTATTTTTAGACGAAATAGCCAATATACCACTACCACAACAAGCAAAATTATTACGGGTACTCGAAAGCCAAGAGTTTGAGATGGTTGGCGCGAGTCACACTAAAAAAACCAATGTACGCTTGATCAGTGCCACCAATGGCGATATTGCCACACTGATAAAACAAGGCCAGTTTAGAGAAGATTTATACTATCGGATAAACACTTTGGAGTTTGTAATACCGCCACTACGCGAACGCATTGAAGATATAGTGCCTTTGTGCGAGCACTTTATAAATTTACATGCTAAAAAATACTCAAGCACCATACTTACATTGAGTGAATGCGCTAAACAGGAATTAAACCACTATACTTGGCCGGGCAATGTACGCGAGCTAAGCCATGTGATTGAACGGGCAATATTGTTAGCAACAACCGACACATTGACCGCCGATGACTTAAACCTGCACAGCAGTCAAATCAATAACACATTACCACTAATGACACTAGAGCACGCAGAGCGCCAATTAATTGATTTAGCCCTCAAGCAGACCCAAGGCCATATTCCTAACGCCGCTAAATTATTAGGTTTAGGTAAATCTTCTATGTATCGTCGCCTTGAAAAATACGGGATTACCGTATGAAAAGCAGTATGACACTTAGTTGTCTTTATCACTCATCGCTGGAACGCAGTTTAATTGGCTTTGCATTTTTTAGTAGCACTTTAGCAGCGTTGGGGTGCTATTTTATTGGCCAATATTTTGCTTTATCTGTTGTTACTTCTGCCGTTATCTCAATCCTATTTTTAGCTATTTATCTTAAGCTGTTTATTCGTACCTATAAAAAAGTGATCAACAGCTTTAACCGCAATTACGCCCACCTAGATGCCATTTTAAACGAAGATTATAACCAGCTCGTTAAGCCCAGCTATCAGGCGGGGAGTATTCACCAATTACAACAAAGCTTGATTGAGTTAAGTGAAGAGTTATTTAAAAAGAAGTCGCGATACGATCAGCATATTTTTTTGGTGTACCAATTAATTGAGCATTTTAATGTGCCGATCATGGTGCTCGATCAATATAATAAGCTCAGTTATGCCAATAATGCGTTTAGCGAATTTAAACAGACTCAATGGCAAACCTTACGCTATGCAAGCGCTGAACAATTAGGGCTTACAAAGCAAGACGCACATTGGCAATTTAGCGATGTTATTACAGCCCAGCAATGGCAAATACGCCACAGTGAATTTATAGAGCAAGGCAGCTGTCATCAACTTATTGTTATGATCGACATCACCTCAGCCCTTCGCGAAAGCCAACTGCAAGCATGGCAGCAAATTATTCGCGTACTCGGTCACGAAATTCGCAACTCACTCACACCAGTTACTGCAATGGCTGAAAATCTCGCCGTGAAGCTCACCGAACCACGACAAATACAAGCACTTAATGTTATAAGTGAGCGCTGTAATTATCTTAATGAATTTGTCACGCGCTATGGCGATATAAATAAACCACTGGCACTTAATATAGTAGCAATAGACACCGACACATTTTTAAAACAAGTGTGCGCAATATACCCTGACGTTGCATTTAGCTGCGTAACAGACGCCGCAACTTTTAAGGCCGACCGCACGTTTATTCATCAAGTCATGATCAATCTAATAAAAAATGCCATCGAAGCAAGCACCCCGCCCGTTAAAATAACATTAGGTGTGTATAAGCAAGGAAAAGTAAGCTGCATCACCATTGATGATAACGGCCAAGGCCTTGCCAACCCCGATAACATATTCGTGCCGTTTTACACCACTAAACAACAAGGTCAAGGGATTGGTCTAAGCTTTTGTCGCAACGTGATAGAGCAGCATCATGGTAGTTTGAGCTTAGCGAATAAAGAAAAACACCAAGGTGCAGTCGCAACAATACTATTGCCAGTGTAGCTAGCTTCGAAAAGAAATACTAAAAAGAACATTTAGTTTAATCAGCGAATACTTTGTAAAAGCAGCCCCTATTCTAAAAAACAACGATAAAAAACCTAAACGCCCTCAAACTCAACTTCATGTAATACGCTGTAATATGTCTTTTGTGGTGGTCATTCTACACTTTCACTCGGTTACTGAGTAACTATATAACAGTGTGAATGCAATCTACAAAAGGAACAAGAAAATGTCTGATGAAAGCTTATATCTCGTTAAATTACAATTTCAATCTGGTGTTGTTGGTGGTGGCTCTATGGAAATTCAGTTTGCTGTAGATCCAAAAACAGGTTCATTAAATGGTCGAGCGAATGGCAGCATCCAAGAAGGAACGCAGCATTCACCTCATTTCACCGCTAGCGCATCGGGCCATATGCATGCAACTGGCTATAATGATGTAACTAAAGTTGGCGCGCTAACAGGTCAAGCAGTGGTGTCTTTTCCACCACCTGCAATTGGTAGTTACCAGTCACCTTTTACGGCAAGCTTTGGCGTTGATAACCAATGGAATGGCAAAGGCAGTTTTTCAGTGGGTGATAATACCTACCAATGCAAAGTGACTCTAATTGACTAAATAGAACATAGTTTGCTCTACTAGATTAAATTAAGCGGCGTATAGTAACTTTGAACGTCGCTTAGCTCTCACCTGTTTAGGTTTTCTTGGCTCACGTTTTAACTAAAGCTGAAGGTAAACAAGTCCGCACGACTACAACTATATTTAAAGTATCTGTTGATTTAATACTGAGTAACTTGCTTCTATTTGATAAGTGCGCTGAAGAACAGTGTGAATTTGCTTTACGACTGTCCTTGTATGCATTACCTAGATTTTTAATCAATAAGTTAAGTTCTCTGCCAACTTGTTTTATGGCTCAACTTATCATGTATCGCGTTTTTAAAAGGCTTATTACCGTAACTCATAAACACTAGATAAATTTACACTTATATAATATAGAGCTTATTAACCATGCACTTCTGTGATGCAAGTAAATGCTGCGATGCTCTAAACATAGAACAACACAGCTTACTGGTTAAATGCTATTGTACTAATCCGCCATCAGCAATATTCCATTCATGTATGTTAGTGAGAATATCGCGTCCAGTTTTTCCAGCTTCAGAATACTGGCTATTACCAGCATGAAAACCAATTTTTAGCGGTGGAGTCGATAACTTACTCCAGCCATTGAGTAGAGCATCGTAGTTTTCAACCGACAATGCAATCCCTTCAAACATGCTACGCATATCACTGAGGTTAGAAATATCCCAATCACTTAAGTTCTGATCAAATGAAACCGCATTGCGAAACATACTGTTCATATAGGCAACGTCGGACACATTCCAGCGGCCAATGTCTTGATTAAATGCTGATGCACCATCAAACATATTGCCCATATAAAATACAAACCCAACTTTCCAATCACCTAAGTCTTGATTAAATGACACTGCATTAGCAAATAGTCCTGTCATCCTATAAACACCGCCAACTGTCCATCTGCCTATTGGTTGGTTGAATTGACTGGCATTATTAAACATGCGTATCATGTCTTTTAAGCTCGCTGTATCCCAATTGCTAATATCTTGATTAAAGTTCGTTGCACCATCAAACATATGCCCCATTCTTACGACACGAGACACATCCCAGCTTTCAAGAGCTTGATCAAATAAAATAGCACCTTGAAACATACCGGTCATATCAGTAATAGTAGAAACATCCCAATCGTTTATGTCTTGATTGAACGATTGCGCATACGAAAACATGTAAGAAAGATTCGTGACGTTTGATAAGTCAGGTGTATCTAAGGCATTAATAACAAGGTTAGAGCAGTTTATAAATGCACGCTCCATTGATGACCAACGAATATCACCCCACTGCTCTACCGTTAATAATTTGCTCCAATCAGCTTGCATTTCATCAAAGTAAAAACGTGGGAAATCACCACTTATTTTAATGGTATAGGTTCCGCTAGTTTCGTATGTGTGGGTAATTGTATTAACAACATTGCGGTCGATAGTGCCATCGCCCCACTCTATCTGGAAATTATAACCCTCGCCTTTAGTTGTAATTTTAATTGTATTAGCATCTGTTGAGAGCAGTTGTGTATTATCCGTTTTCCAGGTTGTGATAAATTCACGAGGTATAACCACCTCAACAGTGCGCTCAATACTTGCCGTGTTTCCTGCTTTATCTGTTGCAGTATAGGTAACTATGTATACACCTACGTTATTAACGTCAACCTCACCAAATACTGTCGCACTGATTGCACCATCAAAGTCATCAAGTGCCGACGCCCCTTGCTCTGAGTACTCTTCATTTAAGAATAACTTAATATACTCTTTACCAATGAGAGTAAGCAGCGGTGGCGAGATGTCTTTAGCCTCAAGTACTGTCACTTTTCGGGTAATTGAACCCGTATTACCAGCGGAATCGACTGCAGTATATGTAATTGTGTAGTCGCCGGGCGTACTTTCGTCCACTGAGCCTGAAATAGCGACACTGACTGTTCCATCCACATTGTCTTGTGCTTGCGCCCCTAGTTCTTGGTATGATTCGCCCAGCTCAAGAGAAATAGACTTTTCACCATTCAACGTTATAGTTGGCGCTTGTGTATCGTCGGGTGCAACCACTGTAATTGTTCTAATTACACTTGAAGAGTTTCCCGCGCTGTCAGTAGCAGTGTATGTAAACGTATATACACCAGCTTGATTAAGGTTCAAAGAGCCTGACACGCTAACACTTACGCTACCGTCTTTATCGTCTGAAGCAGATGCACCTAACTCTTGGTAGCTATTGCCTATATTGAGCGTAATAGCTTGCGAACCGTTTAAAGTAATAACAGGCGCTGTTATATCTAGGTTTGAATTAGTTCCTGTGTCAGATTTTTCTGCACTACCAGAGCCACCGCCACAAGCAGATAATGTAAACAGAATGCACAAAATAAAAATATGCTTAAAGATAAATAAGCGATTAGTCGTCATTTTTTTTCCTTTAAAATGCCTCAATGTACGAACTTTGAGTAAGGGTAAGTAATAAAGTAAAAATATATTTAGGGCGCGCATTCTACTATACCCACAATAGGTAATCTGTATTTATTTACCAATAGACTATTGTTGATAAGTTTTTTAATCAGCATGAGGGAAAGTTAAAACGATACGGATTGGCTAAAAAAGCTATGGTTCATCGTCAAATATTGGTTTGAGTGGCGCTCGAGTCCGCATTTCACTTTTCTATAGGCATAAAAAAACCCTTGCTAAAAAGCAAGGGCTATCAAAAGTGGTACCAGCGGCCGGACTTGAACCGGCACGCCTTGCGGCAGGGGATTTTGAATCCCCCATGTATACCAATTTCATCACGCTGGCATCATTTTTCTTTAACCTTCTAACATGAGAAGATAAAGAAAAACCACTTTAGAGCTAGGACTTATCAAGCTGTCTTTGTCTCTATGCAATGCATTATACAAACAATAAGAGGAGCAGCAAGCGTTTTTTACAAAACCACGATCAACCGCTTAACAATTGAGCAACCATTAACATTCACTCATAAAAGCGACTAGCTAGTATTTGTCTCGCTATTTGCTAAACTAGCGCACATATTAACTTTGTGAGTTTATTTATGTCTGCTGAATTTCCGCGTGCGAGCTTTTGGCGTCGCTTTGCGTCGTTAGTTTACGATACGTTAGCTATTATTGCATTTGCTATGCTAAGCGTTGTTTTGTATTTGTTTGCCGTACAAGGGCTTATTTCACTTGAGGTTATTAGTTTAAATGGTGCTGAGGATGTGTCTGCGCTAATTCAAAATTCACTATTGTTATCAGGTCTTCGCAGTACACTTTTAGTCGTTGTAGCGTTAGTGTTTTTTGGCTATTTTTGGACTAAGAGTGGCCAAACGATTGGTATGCGCGCATGGCGTTTAAAAGTACAAACTCGCGATGGTAAGCTAATTAGTTGGTCACAAGCCGTTATTCGTAGCGTAACCGCATTACTTGGCTTGGGTAATTTAGTGGTATTAGTTGATTTTAAAAACAAACGAGCGCTGCAAGATTACCTGTCTAAAACCGAGGTTGTTGCGCTAACAAAAGAAGAAAACAAACGAATTTATCGTTCTTTAGATTAGCAATAAGGAGCTAGGCTGCTAGCTCCCCATTATCAATTTCGCTTATTAAGCAAGTAAGTCGCAAAACCTATAAATATTATGCTTGGTAAAGTCGCCCCGATTATCGCAGGGATTTGATACACCATCACCACAGGACCAAATATTTCATTGGTTAGGTGAAATGCAATACCGGTTACTACGCCCATTACAATCCGCGCGCCCATCGTCACTGTACGCAGTGGGCCAAATATAAACGACAGCGCCACTAATAACATCACCGCTATCGATACTGGCTGCATAATTTTACGCCATAAAGCCAGCTCATAGGTGCTGGTATCTTGCTCATTTTGTTTTAAATAACCTAAATACGACCAAAGTCCTGTGAAAGAAAGCGCCTCTGGTTTTACCGATACTACACCCAGCTTTTCAGCTGTAAGTTGTGATTCGTAAAACTCTTCATCTTGTTGCTGTGTACTGATCAACTCTTCACTGAGTTGCAGTTTACTTACATCACGAAGTAACCAACCATCTTTACGGCCTACTGCTTCGCGAGCTTTAGTAATTTGTGTAAGTTGTAGTGATTTATCAAAATGATACATGTTCACACCGTGTAATACGCCGTTTTGGTCAACATCTTCTATATTAATAAAGTTATTACCATCTTTAGCCCATACACCTTGCTGAGCGTTAAATACATCGCCACCGTGTATAGCTTGATTACGCATTTCTTTCGCTTTGAGCTGTGCGGCCGGTGCGCCCCACTCGCCTAATACCATCATACAAAGCGCCATAAATATTGCAGTTTTCATCACTGAGACAATAATTTGCAAACGCGACATACCAGCAGCTTGCATAACCACCAGCTCACTATTTGACGCAAGTGCTCCAAGACCTGTTAAGCCACCAATTAAAGCGGCCATTGGGAAGAACACCACAAGATCGCCAGGCATGCTATATAATGTATATAACAATGCAGTTGCAATATCATAGCTACCGCGACCGACTGATTTAAGCTGCTCAATAAATTTAATCAGGGTACTGATCCCCACCAAGACCATCAAAGCAAAACCAGTGGTTTGCAAGATGCTACGGCCTAAGTACCAATCAAGCATTTTCATCATGCGCCATACTCCCGCTTAGTCAACACAGCTTTTAGCCAAGCACCGAGTGGCCGCCCTTTAATGATCAAAAAGCCGCCGATAAATAACGCCGTAAAGTGGATCCACCATAGGCCAATTGAAGGCGGAATTTTACCATCCTCAACTGCAAATTTTGCTGCATTCAATAAGATGAAATAACCTAAATACAAGCTTATGGCAGGTACTAACTTGGCAAACTTACCTTGGCGCGGATTAACGACACTCAGCGGTACTGCTAATAAAGTAAGTAGCGGAATAGAAAGCGGAATAGCAAGACGCCACTGCCACTGAGCAATCGCATCAGTCGTTTTCATCGCAAACAAATCAATGGTCGGCACAGCTTCAAGTTTGCGGCGTTGATGTTCTATCTCTTGCTCACGGATTTGTACACTATAGCCATCAAATTCGGTTAAATTGAGCGCTGGCGTTTCGCCGTCAGTTTCGTAACGCTTACCGTCACTGAGCACCAATTCCTGCTCACCGCTTTCTTGCTCGACCACCACACCCCGCTGCGCATATACTAACCGTGCGAGATTGTCTTTTTCACTATCGGGTAGTTGTGCTACAAATACTTTGTGTAATTCTTTGCCGCCGTTTTCGATATTGTGAATAAACACCACCGCTTTTTCGTTCCCTGTTTGTTGAAAGCGCCCAGCACGCAGCGCTGATAACCCGGCATCCGCTTTGGCTTGTTCTTTCAATTGATATTCTTGTTCACTCGCCCATGGGGCTATATATAAAGTCAGTACTCCCGCCAATAGCGCTAGTACCACACTAGAAACTAAGGTTACACGCACTACGTACCATTCACTAACGCCACAGGCTTTGAGAACAGTCATTTCACTGTCGGCATAAATGCGACTGTAGGCGAGAATAATCCCTAAAAAGATACTTAGCGGTAGTATTAATGATGCCAATTGCGGTAACTTTAGTGCAATCATCGACAGTACTAACTTAGCAGGAATACCGCCTTCAGAGGCGTCGCTTAGAATAACAACAAACTTTTGCGACAAAAAAATTGTCATCAAAGTTAAAAATACGGCGACCTGAGACTTTAAAACTTCAGTGGTCAAATAACGGAAAATTAGCAATGATCGCCCCTGTTAAACATGATGTTTTACTTCAAGAGTAAGAAAATTTGAGTAAACTTAGGGTTTTATTATATGTCATCAACATTAAATATCATACCTAGCAACTCGATATATTGTCGCATTAGTGGTATTGATGGCTACAAAAGTATAAAGTTCAAATACACATAATGAGTCAGCGTTTATAAGCTAATATTAAGCTAGTATCTGGATTTTTATTTTATTACCCTTATTTAAGGGTTAAATGACTCAAAATTAGGAGTAACAATGGAATTTAGCGTAAAAAGTGGTAGTCCTGAAAAGCAACGTAGCGCATGTATTGTAGTTGGCGTTTATGAGCCACGTCGTTTATCCCCCATTGGTGAACAACTCGATAAAATCAGTGATGGTTATATCTCTAATTTATTGCGTCGCGGCGACCTTGAAGGCAAGCCGGGACAAGTGCTGTTATTGCATCATGTACCCAATGTGTTAAGTGAACGCATACTATTGGTCGGCTGTGGTAAAGAGCGCGAGCTAGACGACAAACAATACAAACAAATTATTTCAAAAACTATCAATACCCTAAATGAAACTGGGTCGATGGAAGCGGTATGCTTTTTAACTGAGCAACATGTTAAAAGTCGCGACACCTACTGGAAAGTCCGCCAAGCGGTCGAAACCACCCAAGACTGCTTGTACACATTTAACCAATTAAAAAGCAAAAAAAGTGACCCGCGTCGCCCGCTGCGTAAAATTGTGTTTAACGTGCCAACTCGCCGCGAACTTACCATTGGTGAAAGCGCCATTGAACATGGTCTAGCGATCGCTGCAGGTAGTAAGTTATGTAAAGACGTAGCGAACATGCCGCCAAACATCTGTAATCCTGCATATTTAGGTGAACAAGCGCAAGAACTTGCAGCTAACTTTGACAACGTTACAGTTGATATAATTGGCGAAGATAAAATGGCAGAGTTAGGTATGAATTCATACTTAGCAGTTGGTCGTGGTAGTGATAACGAATCTATTATGTCGGTAATTAACTACCAAGGCGGCGCGAAAGATCAAGCCCCAATCGTGCTAGTTGGTAAAGGTTTAACCTTTGACTCAGGTGGTATTTCACTCAAACCAGGCGAAGCCATGGATGAAATGAAATACGACATGGGCGGTGCAGCCGGTGTTATTGGCGCAATGCGTGCTTTGGTGCAAATGCAATTACCGATTAACGTAATTGGTGTACTCGCAGGTTGTGAAAACATGCCAAGCTCGAATGCTTATCGTCCGGGTGATATTTTGACCACTATGTCAGGGCAAACAGTTGAAGTACTGAATACCGACGCTGAAGGCCGCTTAGTATTATGTGATGCACTCACTTATGTTGAGCGCTTTGAACCTGAAACCGTGATTGATGTCGCTACTTTAACTGGCGCTTGTATTGTTGCCCTTGGCGCTCATGCAACGGGGTTATTATCTAACCACAACCCACTGGCACATGACTTGTTAAAAGCATCTGAGCAAAGTGGCGACCGTGCGTGGCAGTTGCCACTGTGGGATGATTATCAAGATCAACTAGAAAGCCCATTTGCTGATTTTACTAACTTAGGCGGCCGCTCTGCGGGAACGATAACAGCAGCATGCTTCTTATCTAAGTTTACTAAAAAGTATAACTGGGCCCATTTAGATATCGCAGGCACTGCTTGGCGCAGTGGTAAAAACAAAGGCGCAACAGGTCGACCGGTGCCAATGCTTACGCAATATTTACTCAACCGTGCCGGTGTAAGCGAAACCAGCCAAGATTAAACCCCGCGTTTAACAATACATTGTAAATTTAAATAAGGCGCTTTTTAGCGCCTTATTTATTCCCCACTTATTAACGTATAAATTAGCGTATTAATTGAAGCAAAACGCGTTATATGGCAAAATCCCTGCTTTGATTTAAGTATTATTTTCAATACTGTGGGAAGCCCCGATACAATGAGCATGAACGCCCAGTTTTTCGTTCTAAAGCAACAAGATGAGTCATTAGCCAAGGCTGATGATCACTTTAGCTTAGCGGCTGATATTGCTGCTGAACAGTATCGTCTTGGTCATCGTATCTTTATTTACGTTGATGATCTTGAAATTGCCCATGCCATTGATGAAACTATTTGGTCATTCGACCCCGACAGTTTTGTGCCTCACAATCTCCAAGGTGAAGGTCCAAAAGGTGGTGCGCCCGTTGAAATAGGTACTACCCCGCCAGTCGGTAATCGTAAAGTTTTAATTAACTTGGCTGCACAATTGCCGGACTTTATTCGTCGGTTTAACCAAGTTTTTGATTTTGTGCCCGTTGAAGCCACTGCTAAACAAGCTGCCCGTGAGCGCTTTAAAAAGCTACGCCAACTCGGTGCTAATATCACCACGCAAGATATTAATAGCTAACATACCTTTTGTATAAATAGCTAACTAACTCATTTAAGTACTTATTTAAGGTTCTGTGTAATGGATAAAACCTACAATCCGCAAGATATTGAACAGTCGTTATACCAAGACTGGGAACAAAAAGGCTACTTCAAACCATCAGGTAAAGGCGATGCATATTCAATTATGATCCCGCCACCCAATGTCACTGGTAGCTTACACATGGGCCACGCTTTCCAAGACACCATTATGGATACCTTAACGCGTTTTAAACGTATGCAAGGTAATAACACATTATGGCAAGTAGGTACTGACCACGCAGGTATTGCTACGCAAATGCTGGTTGAACGTAAACTCTCTGCTGAAGAAGGTAAAACACGCCACGACTTAGGCCGTGAAGCTTTCATCGACAAAATTTGGCAGTGGAAAGAACAATCTGGCGGGACTATCACAAAACAACTTCGTCGCCTTGGCGCATCGGTTGATTGGGATCGTGAACGTTTCACAATGGATGAAGGCTTATCAGAAGCAGTTAAAGAAGTGTTTGTACGCTTACACAAAGAAGATTTAATTTATCGTGGTAAGCGCCTAGTAAACTGGGATCCAAAGCTACACACGGCTATCTCTGATCTTGAAGTTGAAAACAAAGACAAACAAGGCCACATGTGGCACCTACGTTACCCATTGGCTGATGGTGTTACAACCCAAGACGGTAAAAACTACATTGTAGTGGCAACGACTCGCCCAGAGACCATGCTTGGTGACTCAGGTGTTGCAGTAAACCCAGATGACGAACGCTATCAAGACTTGATCGGTAAAGAGATTTTACTGCCGATTGTTAATCGTCGAATTAAAGTTGTTGCTGATGAACATGCCGATAAAGACAAAGGCACTGGTTGTGTAAAAATCACGCCAGCACACGACTTTAACGATAACGAAGTTGGTAAGCGTCATCAAATGCCGTTGATCAATATCTTCGATAAAGATGCCGCAATTCTAAGCCAAGGCGAAACCTACACCTTTGATGGTAAAGAGCTTGAGTTTGATGCACCAATTCCTGAGCGCCTGCATGGTCTTGACCGCTTCGATGCACGTAAAGCAATTGTGGCTGAATTTGAACAATTAGGCTTACTTGAAAAAATTGAAGATCACGCTCTAACCGTACCTTACGGCGACCGCTCTGGTGTGGTTATTGAACCGCTACTTACTGACCAATGGTATGTACGTGTTGCACCACTGGCTGAGCCTGCAAAAGACGCAGTAAAAAATGGCGATATTCAATTTGTACCTAAGCAATACGAGAACATGTATTTCTCGTGGATGAACGACGTACAAGATTGGTGTATTTCGCGCCAGTTGTGGTGGGGTCACCGCATTCCAGCTTGGTACGACAGCGAAGGCAACGTTTTTGTTGGCCGTGATGAAGCAGAAGTACGTCGTGAAAACAACATTGCTGATAGCGTAACACTTAGCCAAGACGAAGATGTACTCGATACCTGGTTCTCATCAGCACTTTGGACTTTTTCAACCCAAGGCTGGCCTGCGAACACAGATGATTTGAAAACTTTCCACCCGTCTGACGTATTGGTAACTGGTTTCGATATTATCTTCTTCTGGGTAGCGCGCATGATCATGATGACCATGCATTTCATCAAAGATGATAACGGCAAGCCACAAGTGCCCTTTAAAACGGTTTACGTTACGGGTCTTATTCGCGATGAAAATGGCGATAAAATGTCAAAATCTAAAGGTAACGTACTTGATCCAATCGACATGATTGACGGTATCGACCTTGAAAGCTTAGTAACAAAACGCACCAGTAACCTGATGCAAGAAAAAGTCGCTAAGAAAATCGAAAAAGATACTCGTAAAACCTTTGATAACGGCATTGAAGCTCACGGTACAGATGCACTGCGCTTTACTTTAGCGGCAATGGCATCGACTGGTCGTGACATCAACTGGGATATGAACCGCCTTGAAGGTTACCGCAACTTCTGTAATAAGTTGTGGAACGCCAGCCGTTATGTACTAATGAACACCGAAGAGCAAGATTGTGGCTTTACAAATGATGCAGTTAAAGAGTATTCACTTGCTGATCGTTGGATCTTAGGCCAATTTGAAGCAACTGTTAAAACCTATACTGAGCACTTAGATAACTACCGTTTTGACCTTGCAGCAAATACGCTTTATGAGTTCACTTGGAACCAATTTTGCGATTGGTACTTAGAGCTGACAAAGCCTGTATTATTCAAAGGCAATGAAGCACAACAACGTGGTACGCGTCATACACTGATCACTGTGCTTGAAAGCCTACTGCGCTTAATGCACCCAATGATGCCATACATTACCGAAACGATTTGGCAACGTGTTGCGCCACTGGCAGGTCTTGAAACAGCGAACACTAGTATCATGGTACAAGCCTTCCCTGTTTACAATGAAGCTAACGTTGATGCAAAAGCAATGGATGATTTAGAGTGGGTTAAGCAATTCATTTTAGCCATTCGTAACATTCGTGGTGAAATGGATATTAGCCCAAGCAAGCCGTTATCAGTATTACTAGCAAATGCATCTGCGGATGATGTACGTCGTATTGAAGAAAATAAATCTTTCTTAGCATCACTTGCTAAAATTGAAGAATTTACGCTGCTTGATAACAAAGATGACGCACCTGCATGTGCAACATCTTATGTTGGTAACCTTGAGATCATGATCCCAATGGCAGGTCTAATCGATGTTGACGCCGAACTTGCACGTATTGCTAAGCAGCTTGAAAAAGCCGAAAAAGGCCTAGCTCAAGTGCAAAATAAACTAGCAAACGAAAAGTTTGTTAACAATGCACCTGAAGCAGTCCTTGCTAAAGAAAATGAGAAACTTGCAGAGTTCTCAGATGCGAAAGCAAAACTACTTGAGCAAAAAGCCAAGATCGAAAGCTTGTAACTAGATGCGGGGAACCCCGCACAGCTAGACACAAAAAAAGCCGCGTTAATAAATAACGCGGCTTTTTATTTGCGCGGGATAAACCCGCGCCTACAAATTAAAACGTGTAGTTATACTGCGCACCAAATAAGTATGCATGGCCTTTTGATTCAAAGCCCCACTGCTGACCTAAGCCATCAGATTCAGTAAAGTTTTGTGTTTTCCCACGGAGAATACTCATACCAATATCTAGGTTTGCTTGTTCGCTCATGGTGTAGTTAACGCCAAACGAGTACCAAAAACGGTCAGTATCAGGGATAGAAATCGACAGGTGTTTTTGATCGGCTGGTGATTCATCATAAGCAATACCAGCACGTAATAGTACAGCATCGTTAAACTGATAATCGCCACCGATTGAGTAACGCATTGAGTTTGAGAAGTGCTCATCTTTAGAGAATACAGGTGTATCTTTGCCTGGAACATAAGCTTCTAGCTTTTGGAAGCTATCCCAACCAGTCCATAATACACTGTAGTGTAAGCCTGTTTTCTCATCTAACTGGTGTGTACCAGAGAACTCAGCAATCGCAGGGAGAGTGATTTCAACACTTCCAGGTACACTTACGCCAGCTAGACCACCGATTTGTGCAGGTAATTGGTTAGAAAACTCGCCATCAAATGTGATATCTGTCTCGCTACGATAGTTAAAACCAAAGCGACTATTTTCATCAATCTGATAGCTAGCTCCTAAGTTCCAACCAAAGCCAGTATCATCGCCTTCTAAATGTACTGCTTGAGTTTGTGCTGGTAAACCTAATGGATTGGCACCAAAGTTACGAATGATTTTCGCATCTGCATAAACATAGTTTAAGCCAAGGCCAACACTAAATTGCTCATTGATTTTGTATGAACCACTTACGTTCATATTTACAGTAACAATCTCTGTTTCACCAGCAAGCTGGCCTGCAGGGTAATCTGCTTCAAATTCAGTTGATAAACCAAAATTTGAAAACGCACCAAAACCAACAGCAAACTTGTCATCGATAGGCATTACAAAATAACCTGCAGGAACAAAAGCGGCTGGCGCAATACTGCTGTCGTTTAGTTGACCAGGGTTAACTGATTGATTACTAGCTTCAGTGCCACGAAGGCTGACATCTGGAATGACAGCAATACCTGCAATACTTAGCTGCTGCTCTTTAAATACAGACATAAGAGCTGGATTACGCGCAACTACAGAGGCATCATCAGCCACTGCTGCTTCACCAGCATATGCACGCCCTAAGCCAGAGGCATTTTGCTCTGCAAGCTGGAAAGCCGCTGCAAACGTATCTGCAGACATAACAGCAAGTGATGCTGCAATTAAAGTTTTTGTAAATTTCATTGTGTTTCCTTAACCAAACAAAATGCTTGGGTTCCCATGTGTTGTCTCTAATTATTAGGAGTAAGTTACTTCAAAACCTTTGCACAGTACCTTACTTTTAAATAAAAAACTGTAACAAAGCGTTAAAAAACCCCATAAAAACCATTTTTTAACAGCAAAGTAACAGTTTTTTAAAACTCATCGGATAAGCTGCTGCGAAAAACCCATTTGCAATTAATTATCATTTAGATTGACTTGTTTAATAAGCACTATTAGACTGCCAAACAGGACTAGCAAAGGAGATGAAGCGGTGGAAATAGGATTAATTATTGCTGCGTTGGCTTTTTGTGGGGTAAGTGTATATTGCTTTTGCAAAGCTAATTTTTGTGCCTGCACTAGAGCTGGTGAATGCGATAACCCTGTTAACCATTATTGGTTAGGTGCTATTGTTTGTGCTTTAGTCGCACTAGTGTGCTGCTGCAGTGCGTTACATTCAGAGAATGGGACTTTATTGTGGCTATTATTAATGGTGAGTTGCTTCAGTGGTGCGCTATTATCGGCTAAGCAATCAACTAAAAAACACTGTAACAAAGCAATAACCAAAAAACCGCTTAAACCAACAGATGCTCTTTTAACAAACGAGCCAAATTAAGCTGATAATCTAATGGTTTGATACTCGCTAAAATCTTTAAGTCATGATCTGGTGAAGTTAAATCAACATCTTTTGCCGTAATATGATGACTATGCTTAGCATTATAGAAAACTTTAACTTTAGGTTGAATGGGGTTCTGATGATTACCTTCAGTTACTAATGCCAATCGTTCATTGGTTAATTTAACAATCGTACCGACCGGATGCACACCTAAACACTTAATAAACCGCTGTACTAACTCACCATCAAACATGTGTTTATTAGCTAATAAATAGCGCAATGCGTTGATCGGTTCATCACCAATTTGATGGGGTCTATCTGCGGTCATTGCATCATAAACGTCAACTATCGCCATAATTCGCGCTGGTCGACTAAGTTTTTCGCCCTGCAGACCTCGAGGATAACCACTGCCATCTAAGCGCTCATGGTGATTAACTATCATATCAAGCATTAATGGGGTAATGCCTTTTTCGCCTTTTACCAAGCCTAAACTTTGCGCTACATGCTTTTTAATCGCTTGCATCTCAAGCTTATTTACTTTCTCAGGTTTAGAAAAAATCCCTTGTGGTAATTTAGCTTGGCCTAAGTCATGTAGCAAGGCCCCCATGGCCAGCTCTTGTACAACACTTTCTTTGTAACCTAAGTACTTGGCAAATACAGTGACAAAAATGGCGCAGTTAGTCATATGTCGCCAATTGTACATATGCTTATCTTTAATACGAGTTAAAATAGTCATTGCATTATGATTACGAAATACCGATGCCACGATATCTTTGGCAATGCCATCAAGCAATGCGATATTCATCTTTAAGCCTGAAGTAACATCGCCATATAAACTTTGTAAATTACGATTATGTTGCTCATAGCTCACACTCGCTTTGGCAAACTCTTGCTCAACTGTAATAACCTTTTTTATTTTTGATTTTTTAGGCTTGTCGGCTGCCACAGTCGCGACTTCAGGTTTAAGCTGATATTTGGCAGGAACACTCACGTCACTTTGCGTAAAATCTATCAGCAGCTCTTGCACTCCTTCTGATACCAAGCGCTTGATGATCGATTTATCGCGAACTAGGCCGCGAGTTTTGATTTTTATACTATCAACCCCCTCAAACTGCTTGCTAACACTGTCAACAAACATTCCTGGTACGAGTTCAGAAATTGGAAGGGTAATAAGCATATAAAGTGATTAATTCATTTCAAACAATAATAATTACTGATTATCAACGATCCACTACAAATGTCTATAACAAAAGTAACGAATACGAAATAAGCACTAGGAAATGGCGAGTTGGCGAGTTGGCGAGTTGGCGAGTCAATAATAGGTATGAATTACACTAGGTCCTAGTGGTTAGGACCTAGTGGATAACATATTACTCTTGAAAGTAAGTGCCCCAGCCGTCGTATTCTACGTCGGTGTCGATCGCAAGTTGTGCTAGTTTATCAACATCTTCCATTATTACGTCAACATCTAACTCAGCTTCAACAACGATGTCAAAGCCCCAAATCTTACTGCCGTCTTCAAGCTCAAGTTCTGCAGGCTCTTCAACATCATAGCCTAGTTTAAACGCAGCTAGTGCAGCTTGCTCAAGCTTGACAAAGTCTTCGCAAACAAAGTGATGTTCTACTTCGTATAAGATCTCAGGATCAGAACCATCTTCTAATAACGAAGTTACAATGTCTTCACTAATTTCACGCCAATTTTCCATTACTTTTCTCTCACTTGAGCATCTAATTCAGTTATTCTAGCAGCCATTTTGCTATGAATACGCTTTGCGTGTTCACGTGCTCCAATCGTTTTATCAAGTGGCTCTGGCGCTAACATGTCTATGTAGATTATACCATTGTCCCAGCGATTTAGCTTAATGGTTTTATATGTTGTGCTCATACATACAGGTACTACAGGTACATCCGCATTTAAAGCCGTGTGAAATGCACCTGTTTTAAATGGTAATAAGCCACGTCCGTAACTGCGGGTTCCCTCTGGGAAAATCCACACTGATAAGCCTTTTTGTTTGATTTTATCGGCCGATTTAGTGATCGTGCTAGCCGCTTTAGAACGATTTCCCCGATCAATTAAAATATTGCCCGAAAGCCAATATAGCTGTCCAAAAAATGGGATCCACTTAAGACTTTTTTTACCTAAACTGACACAGTTTTTTGGTACCGCCGCCGGTAAAGTGAAAATATCGTAATTATTTTGATGGTTTGCAACATACACTGCAGGGCCACAATTTTGCGCGTCAGGATGGCGTGTAATAACCACGTTTACACCAAGCATTTTAGCCACTGTGCCAAACCAACTTGAAATAATATGTACATTATTTATATGAAAAGGTTTTACTAAACAAAGGAGTAAACCAAATACACAGCTTAATAAAATAAACAATGCCATAATAACAATACGAATAATAGCTAACAAAGAAAACGCTCCAAAAATAATAACGCCAGCATTATAGCGTTATTTTTGCCGCTAAACGAGTGTTTAGCGAACACATGTAAGCTTAAAATAATTTTCTGCTTTAAAAACAAACGACCTGCAATAGCAGGCCGTTTTATTCATAGATATAAAAAAATACTTACTCGGTTTCTGTCGGCTCAATATCATCATCAATCGCCGTCAGCTCTACAACCGCTTCATCGACACGCTGTAAACCACGCGGTAGTTTGTTACCTCGACGGCCACGCTCGCCATGATAGTGCTCCAAATCAGTAGGTTTAAGAGTCAGTTTACGCTTACCTGCATGCAAGGTAACACTGGTACCTTCAGGCACCACTGCCAGCACTTTAACAAACTCTTCACGCGCTTGTACTTTGGCACTTGGGATAGAGATTATCTTGTTACCCTTACCTTTACCTAGTTTTGGTAAATCACGTAATGGGAATAACAACATCCGGCCCTCATTAGATATCGCCATACAGTAATCGTTAGCAACATCATTAACCCGAATTGGCGCTAATAATTGCCCACCTTTAGGCACACTGACCAGGGCTTTACCGTTTTTGTTTTTACTTACTAGATCTACAAAATCAGTAATAAAACCATAACCTGCATCTGATGCCATTAACAACACTTGTTTGTCTTCGCCCATCACTACATGCTCAAAATTAGCACCTGCAGTAAGGTTAAACCGACCTGTCATTGGTTCACCTTGGCTTCGTGCCGACGGTAACCCATGCGCATCAGTGGCAAATGCACGCCCAGCAGAATCTAAGAACACCGCAGGTTGGTTACTCTTACCACGCGCAGAGGCTTTATATGCATCGCCAGCCCGGTAACTGAGCCCTTCAACATCTAAATCATGGCCTTTACCAACACGCGCCCAACCTTTTTCAGACAACACAACGGTTACTGATTCTGATGGGATTAAATCTTTTTCGCTTAATGCTTTAGCTTCAAGACGTTCGACAATCGGTGAACGGCGCTCATCACCATACAGCTCTGCTGCTTCTTGAATCTCTTTTTTTAGTAACGTCGACATACGACGTTCAGAGCCTAAAGTCAGCTGTAATTTATCGCGTTCTTTGGCAAGCTCATCTTGCTCACCTCGAATTTTAAACTCTTCAAGTTTCGCTAAATGACGTAGTTTTAATTCAAGGATTGCTTCGGCTTGGATGTCTGTAATACCAAAGCGTTCCATTAACACAGGCTTTGGCTTGTCTTCGCTACGAATAATCTCAATAACTTCATCAATATTTAAAAAGGCTGCAAGTAAACCTTCTAAAATATGTAAACGAGCCAATACTTTATCTAAACGATATTGCAGGCGACGGCGCACTGTTTCACGACGGAACACCAGCCACTCAGTTAAAATGGTTCGTAAATCTTTTACCTGCGGACGGCCATCAAGGCCAAGCATATTGATATTAACGCGGTAATTTTTTTCCAAGTCCGTAGTGGCAAATAAATGAGCCATTAACGGCTCCACTTTAATGCGATTAGAACGCGGAATGATGACAATCCGGGTTGGATTTTCATGATCTGATTCGTCACGTAAATCAGCGACCATAGGCAGCTTTTTGGCATTCATTTGCGCTGCGATTTGCTCAAGTACTTTACCACCAGAACATTGATGTGGCAGTGCAGTAATGACAATATCGCCGTGCTCCTCTGTATAAATAGCGCGCATTTTTATCGAACCACGGCCGGTTTGATAAATTTTACGAATATCCGCTTTTGAAGTAATTATTTCAGCTTCAGTTGGGTAATCGGGAGCTTGTACATGCTCAAGCAATTGATCTAGTTCAGCTTTAGGGTTATCCAATAGCAAACAACAGGCACTGGCTACTTCGCGTACGTTATGTGGCGGAATGTCAGTTGCCATACCGACTGCAATACCCGTAATACCATTGAGTAAAATATGTGGTAAGCGTGATGGTAATACTTGTGGCTCGTCCATTGTGCCATCAAAGTTTGGCGTCCAATCAACAGTCCCTTGGCCAAGTTCTTTTAACAGTACTTCTGAGAACTTAGATAAACGCGCTTCGGTATAACGCATTGCCGCAAATGACTTTGGATCATCTGCAGCACCCCAGTTCCCTTGCCCATCAACTAATGGGTAACGATAAGAAAACGGTTGTGCCATTAACACCATCGCTTCATAACAAGCGCTATCACCATGAGGATGGTACTTACCAAGTACATCACCAACGGTACGGGCTGACTTTTTATATTTAGCCGTTGCCGATAACCCCAGTTCGCTCATAGCGTAAATAATACGACGTTGTACTGGTTTTAGACCATCGCCAATATGTGGCAATGCCCTATCCATGATCACATACATGGAATAATTCAAATAGGCGTCTTCGGTAAAACGCCCCATTGTTTGTTGCTCAATTCCTTGCAATAGCAAGGTATCTGTATCACTCATCAAAGCCTACCTAATTTTTTTTATAGCTTACACGGTAGATCACATTGGCATAATCATCGGAGATCAATAAGCTGCCATCGGCAAGTTCTGCAAAAGCAACCGGACGACCCAATGTTTCTTCGTTTTTCATAAAGCCCGTAATAAACGGCGTGTATTTTATCACACGTCCTTGCTCAATAGTGGCAACTGCCACTTTATATCCAGATTTTTTACTGCGGTTCCACGAGCCATGTTCAGCTACAAATAATTGCTGCTTATAAGTAGCAGGAAATTGTTTACCTTGATAAAAATGAATCCCTAATGGAGCAACATGCGCACCCAAAGCTAAAGCTGGGGCACTGTAATCGGCAATATTTTTACCTTTACCAAATTCAGGATCTAAGATGGCACCTGCATGCACATAGGGAAAACCAAAATGTTCACCTTCGGTTGTTAAGCGGTTTAGTTCATCCGGTGGAAGATCATCACCCATCATGTCTCGGCCATTATCACTAAACCACATAGCTTGGGTGCTAGGATGAAAGTCAAAGCCAACAGAGTTACGCACACCTTGTGCTAACGTGGTCATTTGTTTGGTGTTTACATCCAATGAAAATATTCGCCCATAGCGCTCATCTTCAGCGCAAATATTACAAGGTACGCCCACAGGAATGATCAGCTCGCCGGTTGGTGAGAAGCGTAAAAACTTCCAACCGTGATGACGTTCTGTCGGTAATGCGTCGTAAACCACTTCATATTTAGGTGCTTTCAATTGTGTATCAATATTTTTGAAGCGAATAATACGTTGCACTTCAGCAACATATAAGTCGCCATCTTTGATCGCTAAACCTGAAGGCATAGTTAAACCACTGGCCACCAAAATTTGTTTATCGGCAACCCCATCACTATTGTGATCAATCAGTGCATACACATTGCCCGCGTTTCGCGAGCCAACATACACAATACCTTTTTTAGATACTGCTAATTGCCGTGCATTTTCCACATCACTGGCAAATATGCTTACAGTAAAACCATTAGGAACACTGAGTTCTTTAAGGATTTCTTTTGCTGCTAAGGACGGGCTTAGCAAGCCTAAAGTTAGTAGAGAAACTAGTAATTTATTCATCGATTTTACCCTATTTGGCCATGCTGCTTCGCTGCATATAACGCTTAATCTGCTTTCTATTAAAAATCTTTGAGCGACGTTTTTTCACCACAGCAAACTTGCCATGACTTAGAACTCACCGCGAACACTGATTATACGAGCTTTAATTAAGTAATCAGGACTTTGATTACATAGTCGTTTGTCAGCAAATACCAATTGCATTAAATTAGTGAGTTATTTTACCTTAGGGGGATATAACTCACTAAATAATCATGTTTTTAATAAATTGGTATAAATCGAGTTACAGCTTTATACGATACAAGTACAAACAACTTTAAAAATCACACTTGAGCACGATTACCATGATCTTCTAACCATTGACGACGATCTGATGAGCGCTTTTTCGCCAGCAACATATCCATCATTTCCATGGTTTCCACTTCATCCTCTAAGGTTAGCTGGACTAAGCGGCGAGTATTAGGATCCATGGTCGTTTCGCGTAGTTGCAGTGGGTTCATTTCACCCAAGCCTTTGAAACGCTGTACGTTTACTTTACCGCGTTTTTTCTCTGCTTCAATACGCGCTAGGATGCCGGATTTTTCATCTTCATCAAGGGCATAATAAACATCTTTACCAATGTCGATTCTAAACAACGGTGGCATAGCTACATATACGTGACCCGTTTTCACCAACGTTGGGAAATGACGAACAAATAGTGCACACAACAAAGTCGCAATATGCAGTCCATCGGAGTCAGCATCCGCTAAGATACAAATTTTATTATAGCGTAACGAAGAGATATCAGTTGAGTCAGGGTCGATACCCAGCGCCACAGAAATATCGTGCACCTCTTGTGACGCTAAAATTTGCCCTGATTCAACTTCCCACGTATTCAAAATTTTACCACGTAGTGGCATTATTGCCTGAAACTCACGATCACGTGCTTGTTTAGCTGAGCCACCAGCTGAGTCACCTTCTACTAAAAACAGCTCAGTACGGTCGTTATCTGCAGCGCTACAGTCGGTTAATTTGCCCGGTAATGCGGGGCCTGCGGTAACACGCTTACGCACCACTTTTTTGGCTGCGCGAAGACGTTTTTGTGCATTAGAAATACATAACTCTGACAGTAACTCAGCAGTATCGGTGTGCTCATTTAACCATAAACTGAATGCATCTTTTACCACCCCAGATACAAATGCCGAGCACGAACGAGAAGATAATTTCTCTTTGGTTTGACCAGCAAATTGTGGATCTTGCATTTTCACTGATAAAACGTAGCTACACCGTTCCCAAATGTCATCGGGGGTGAGCTTAACGCCACGCGGCAGTAAGTTTCTAAATTCACAAAACTCACGCATAGCCTCAAGTAAACCTTGTCGCAAACCATTTACGTGAGTACCGCCTTGCGCAGTTGGTATTAAGTTAACGTAACTTTCAGCTATCGATTCACCGCCTTCAGGTAACCAAACAACCGCCCAATCAGCACCTTCCGTTGAACTTGAAAACTCACCGGTAAATGGGTCTTTTGGCAGTACTTCGTAACCTTTAACAGCTTCGTTTAAGTAGTCTTTAAGGCCTGTTTCGTAATACCACTCTTGGGTTTCTTTGGTTTGTTTATTAACAAACTTAATACGTAAGCCTGGGCAAAGTACGGCTTTAGCTTTTAATAAATGATGTAATTTAGTCAACGAGAAATTAGCTGAGTCAAAGTAGCTTACATCAGGCCAAAAACGTACAGTTGTACCTGTATTACGTTTACCTACGGTGCCTATAACATGAAGATCTTCAACTTTATCACCGCTTTCAAACGCCATCATGTATTGTTGTGCATCGCGGCGCACAACCACTTCAACGCGCGTTGATAATGCATTAACCACGGAGATCCCTACCCCGTGCAAACCACCTGAAAATTGGTAGTTTTTATTAGAGAACTTGCCACCAGCATGCAGCTTGGTAAAAATCAATTCGACCCCTGGAATACCTTCTTCTGGGTGAATATCGATAGGCATACCACGGCCATCATCGCTAACTTCTAGCGAATTATCTTCATGCAAAATGACATCAATTCTAGTGGCATGTCCGGCCATGGCTTCATCGACACTGTTATCAATAACCTCTTGTCCTAAGTGATTAGGACGGGTGGTGTCGGTGTACATACCAGGACGGCGTTTAACAGGTTCTAACCCATTTAATACTTCAATGGCTTCGGCGTTATAATTTTGCTGACTCATAGTTTTTATCTTTTATGCGCTTAGCTATGTTTTACGTGATTTTAAGAAAATCTACAATACTAGCAATGGAGTCTTCAAAGCCAACAAAGCTATGATCACCACCAAATTCTATCTGTTGCTTGCATTGTGAATAATATTTAACGGCCTGCTGATAATCCAGTACTTCATCACCCGTTTGCTGTAATAAATACAGTAATGATGGGCGCTCTAAGCTAGGTATCGACAGTGATTTTAACGCGTTAATATGACTATTGTTGAGCTCGTAATGGCTATCCTGATAGGGATTATAGTTCGGCCCTAACAAAGAACTCAATAATAAATAAGGCTTAACCGCAGGGTTTATAACCACTGCTGGTAACTGATATTTTTGCGATAAATAAGTGGCGTAAAAACCACCTAAAGAACTACCAAGTAATACAGTATTTGGCGTTAATAATTGTTCAATTTGAATTATCGCATGAAACGGTTCATGGCTTAGCCGTGGCACACAATAATCAACGTCATAGTGTGCCATATACTCACCAAAGCGGACAGCTTTAAATGAATGTTCGCTGCTATTAAAACCATGAATATAAATTACTCGTTGGGCCACATCAGTTCCGAGTTAATTAATAGTTTTGCACTGTTTGTTGGCTTTGATATTGTCAACAATCGATAACCAGGCCCCGCATTATGTTGCTGCCAGTCATCGGTGTATTTAGTAAACTGCACTGAGCTTGCTGGCGTAGCAAAAATCTCAATACTTCTGAATTTAAATTGATAGTCATTATGAACATGACCATGAAATAACTGCCTTACTAGCGCGCTATTATGCAATACATTAAGTAATTGCGGGCCATTTTCGAGCATATGCTTGTCTAGGTAACCATTAATAGGTAATGGATTATGGTGGCAAAAAGCCACGCTTGGCGACTGTGAAGTCGCTAATAAATCAGCGAGTTCATTTAAATCGGCTTCGCTTACCCAACCTGCTGGTGTTGGCCCTTTAGAGCTAATTAATAACACTTCAAACCCATCGGCAATTAACCGTTTTGCGCTATTGATTTGACCACCAGAAATACGCTGCATCGCACTGATATCATCATGATTACCTGGCAGCCAAAAGACTGGGCAAGTAAGTGCTGAATCGGCAATCAACTGAGCAAACAACAAATATGATGCAAAACTGTGATCTTGGGTTAAATCGCCACCAAAGATCACGGCGTCTAGTGACTGTTTTGCCATATCTGCAAGCGCGCGAGAAAAGTGCTCAGCGGTATTGACCGCAAAATACTCCCCTTGTGGGTCTGCAAATAAGTGACAATCGGTAATATGTGCTAAGCGCAGCTGAGTATTATTGAACTGCGCCGACTCATCAAACCAGGCCATCATTTATATCCCAGTTAAGTACCGCTCGACCACTTTCAACACACGCCACTAACCAATCATACAAAAACGCATTGAGTTGATATTTTTCATCTTTTTGATGCATTTGCGGATTAGGGTAACCATATGAAGGTTTGATCCTTTGATGGTAATCATGGTGAATTATTTCAGCAACTTTTGCATCGTGATATAAACGCACAGTTAAAAACAGCGGATTAAACCCTTTTAACATACCGGTTAATTGCGTTATTGAAATATCCATCGTGTATTTAGCACAGCCATCAACCTTAATTACAAACTGGTTATTACCCAATTGTACTTGACGTGTATTGCCTTCTTTGCGCTCATTGGGCAACAATTTTAAAGCACGTAAGTAGTTATGCTCACATAACGTCAAGTATTTAGGAAGACTCTGAATATATCGTTGTTTCACTGCAAGTGCTGTCACATTACCGCCATAAAGTTAGAGGTTAAGGGTAGTCTATTACTATTTTAGCTGCGCTGATTATTAATTATACGTTCGCGATTAAGCGCTAACCACTGCAATGAAATTACCGAGGCAGCATTATCTATCTCACCGGTTGCTAAACGCGCCATTGCATCATCAAAACTGAGAATATGCGTTTTAATATCTTCACCTTCAGTTGCAAGTCCATACACGCCACTTTGCAGCTGGCTTAAATCAGTCTTTGCAAGGTAAAGATGTAACCGCTCAGTAGTCCCACCAGGGCTTGACAGATACGATAGCATAAATTCTAATTCACTCAGTACTAAGCCCGCTTCTTCAAATGCTTCGCGCCTAACGACATCTTCATAATTAGTGCTGCCATCGGTCATGCCTGCTATACATTCTAATAACCAAGGTGACTGTTTACTTTTTATCGCGCCAATACGTATTTGTTCGATCAGCAAAATACAGTCTGTTACGGGATCATACGGTAAAACCGCAACAGCGTCACCGCGTTCAAGTATTTCACGGCGGATCGTCGCTGATTGGCCCCCCGCAAATAATGCATGTTCAAACTGATATAAGTTAATCTTAAAAAAACCGTTATAAAGTACCTTTATAGGAGCTATTATAACGTCTTGCTTGGTAAATTTTGTGAGTATTTCATCAGCCATGAAGTTTCCTATTACACATATTATTACTTGAGTTTCAACCTAGATACTTACTATCATGTCCGGGATATTATATTCTGTTACACTTGTTTACGCTGTTTTACGCAAATTTTTTTTTGTTCTTATGTAAAACAGGTTACCATGCTTTTAGAACGTAAATTGTCTAAGGACTGAACGAATAATGAAAAAGAACATTCTTGCTGCGCTGATTGGTATATCTTGCGCATTAACAGCTACAGCGTCAAATGCTGAAGACTTATTACAAGTTTATGAAATTGCCACTGCTAACGATCCTACAGTTTTAAAAGCAAAAGCCCAAGCAAATGCACAAGCTTATAACAGTGACCGTGCGATGAGCGCATTATTACCTCAAATAGGTTTAAGCTTAGGCTACGAAAAAAGTGACTCTACCTCTTTTCAAAGTGTTGACGATTTATCATTTCAAATTAAAGTAGAAAGCGATACTGACCAATTCACTCGTGGTGTTAGCTTAAGCCAAACACTGTTTGATTTAGGCGCATGGAATAACCTAGGTATTGCTGATAAACAAGCTCTACAAGCCAGTGCACAGTACGATTTTGCCAAGCAAGATTTAATAGTACGTGTTGCCGATGGTTACTTTAATGTATTAAGTGCTATCGATAGCCTTGAATTTGTTAAAGCTGAAAAGCGCGCTATTGAACGCCAATTAGAGCAAACAAAGCAACGCTACGCGGTAGGCCTAACTGCTATTACCGACGTACATGAAGCACACGCGCAGTACGATAACTCTGTAGCCCTTGAAATCGTGGCTAAAAATGGCGTTGAAACGGCCCGTGAACAGCTTCGCGAAATCACCGGTAAATACCACGCTAAGCTTGATATGTTAAATACTGAGACCTTCTCTACAGTAAAACCTTCTAAGCAATCTACTGATTACATTAAGCTTGCAGAAGAAAAGAACTTAAATTTACAAGTAGCAAAAGTCACAGTTGATATAGCTAAAGATCAAATTGAGCTAGCGAAAGCAGGCCACTACCCAAAATTAACACTTGATGCGCGTTACGGTGATTCTTTAACCAATCGCAACATAAACGGTGTAAGTTTTGATAACCAACCTCGTACCGATTCGACCACTATAGGTATCAACTTTAGTGTGCCTCTTTACTCAGGTGGTGCCACGGTTGCTGCAACTAATCAAGCACGTGCGTTTTATGTAGCTGCAAGTGAAGACCTAGAAGCAAGCTTACGCGCTGTAACACGCAATACGATCACCTCTTATAATCAAGTGGTATCTGATATCGCTACTTTTAAAGCCCTTGAGCAAGCTGTGGTTTCTGCTGAAAGTGCATTAAAAGCCACTGAAGCTGGTTTTGAAGTGGGTACTCGTACTATTGTTGACGTACTGGTCAGTACACAAAACTTATTTAACGCCAAACGTAACCTCGCTGATGTACGTTATCGCTACGTTGTATCAACGCTACGCTTAAAACAAGCAGCGGGCAC
>TARA_R110001606_G_scaffold37390_2_pt1 | contig 34233 bp, 44 predicted proteins | sample TARA_R110001606 | Tara Oceans TARA_R110001606 (sample SAMEA4398315) | marine metagenome | biome: Polar Biome; feature: [SRF] surface water layer (ENVO:00010504); material: water (ENVO:00002006), including particulate matter (ENVO:01000060) such as... | depth 5 m
CGGACGCTCTGCCTCCAAATACTTTAAGCCTTGCACCAGCAGGACGTATCTTGCTTACATCGATCTTGGGAACGCGGTTTGTGTAAAGAAGAGAGATAAGGTCGCGCAGACCTCTAGCCCAGCCTTCTTTTGAGTCAGCAACAGATACTACATCATCACTGTTTTCAAACTCTTTGTTAGGAATAGTCGGAAGACTGCTGATGTATTGACGTTCTACAGAAAAGCCTACTCCTGTGCCGTTCATAAGAATATACAAACATTCATCAAAGGATCGTGGAGAGTCTACAGGAAGATAGGAACAGTTGTAACCCGAAACGCTTTCTCTTGCCAGTGCGGGTCCTGCCGTCATCAAAGCTCTCATAGAGCCTAAGACTTCTAGGTTGAGCATACCTCTACGAATGTCCGCTAATTCAACGCCAACAAGATCGTAGTTGTAGTTCTTTTTTAAATGCTCTTCCATAAAGGAAAGATACCTGTCGATGGTTTCTTCCCAAGTCTCTCTACGCTGTTCCTCTTCAAGCCAACGAGAATACCGAGACATGTGTATGAATGCTTGATAGTTAGTTGGCAGTGTTATTTCATTAGCTTCCATCTTCTATTTCTCCAATTAGTTTATCAAGATACCACCGTGCTTTTTTTAGATCAACAGCAGGGCTTCCTTTGTGTTTGTAACGAATAAGATATTTTAAAATATTACCTTTAAGATAGCCTTTAAACTCTTCCGGCGTCATAGAGGCGCTTATAATATCGATAGCCTCTAGAGACTGAGTGTTATAATGTTGAGGGTGGTTAATTTGGTCTTCCATTTGGCTTATCTTTAAACTCCATAAAATTTACAAGATTGTCAGATGACGAGTTTTCATTCAAATCATTATAGTAGTTATTCATAATCATGTCAATACCCTCATCGAAAACATGCGAGGGACTACTAGACAGAATGGAAAACAACCCGTTTGCTACGATAAAAGACGTAGCTTTGTTACCTATATCGGCATCAGCAACATCTTCGTTTTTTGTTGTATCAAAGATCATAACTTTAAAAAAACCATGCTCTTCAAAATCTTCTTTTGTTTCTGAGTCTTGTAAAACTATGTAGACTCTTCCTTCTTTTAAGTCTTTAGTTTCTTCTTCGAACTCGCTTTGATCCATTCTTTTGGTATCCTTTCTTCTGCAAATTGAAAACCGTGATCAGTACACCAAGAGCCATAAGTGGTAGAAGAACTTCTATTGATCTTGTTAAAAGCATTCATAAAAACAAATTTTAAATTTAGATCAGGGTGCTGCTCTTTAATCAAGATGTGTTTCATTCTGTCAGCAGCGTTAAAGAACCCTTTTGTTTCTATAAATAAATCAAACTCAGGCAAGTAAAAGTCTGGTGTGTACTTTTTAATTTTAGGTTGATAGGAAAATCTATGATCTTCGTACTCAAACGCTACTCCTCTTTCATTCAAGTCTTTAGCAAACCTTCTTTCAAAACGTGATCTAAATCTATGTTCAGGTATTTTTGTCATGGTTTGTATATCCTTAAACAATTAGCTAAACTGCTTCTAAAGTATTTATAGGAACGTGGGCAAATCTCTAGAAAGCGATCTTCTATGCACTCGTCTAAATCTGACTTGACCATAATAACTACTCTATTATCTTGAAGCAGTTTTTCTATTTTTCCTATATCTTCCTTAACTTTTTCACGATTTAACTGAAACTCTTCATCAGTCCAATACGATCCTATCTTTTCTCCGGGTGCTTTTTTAATTCTTATTCCTATACCCCTATCGTGATTAGACAGGTAAACGGCACCTTGACTTGCCGCCTGTCTCTTATCGTTATCTATGTATACGTAATGTACACCGTTGTTTATATCTACGTCTTGTGTCGAAAGTATCTGTTGCAACATAAACGGCATCACGCTAACTCGTCATTGTGAGAAAGGACTTCACGTAAACGGTTTGTTTTACTGTCAAAGAACAAAGTACTGCACAAACCCGTCATGCCGCTGAAGCGATTTTTGATCACACGTACCTTAGTCGTGTTACGCTCTACGGGGCAGTCTGCTTGCCCGTTGCGTTCCAAGCCTAATACAAGGTCGGACAGTTGGCCGATTGAGTGAGAGCCACGCAGGTGGTTAAGGGATAGCTCCTTGCCCTCCTCATGCGATCCATCCGACACTCTACGTAGGTGAGACGCTATGATCATGCAGATACCTAACTCCTGTACAAGCGTACGCAACTTAGTCATGCACTCGTCAATTGTACGCCTTTCGTCAAATCCGTTTTCTTGCGAGCTAACAAGAATACTGATATGATCCAGTACAATGTACTTACACTTAAGAACTTTCGCCATGTAACGAATACGCCCAATGATGTTTTGAATAGAGTTGCTTCCGAAATGATCAAAGAAAAAGATGCGTCCACTACCCACAGTGTCTTCAAAAGCCTTACGGTACTCTTCCGGAGTATACTCTGTATCTGGAAGATGATAGGGCTTGCTTCCGTGAATACCCATAAGAGCTTTGGCAGTTGTTTTAACGGACTCCTCTAAAAACATAAGACCTAAGTTTTCATTTGTAGAGCTAAATACGTGATAGATAAGCTCTCGTAGAAAACCGCTTTTACCGATGCCTGTTCCAGCGCAAACAGTTACAAGCTCACCGGGGCGCATTCCGTAAGTATACTTATTCATACCAGCGTAAGGATAGTTAGCAATAGACTTTTCGGGACCTTTGTTTATTTCTTCCCAAAGATCAGAGCCAGCAACGATACCTTCTGGAGTGTACGTTGTAGCGTTCCACCAGTCTTGTTTAAACTCTGCTACAGCATTCTTTTCAAGATACTCGTTAGGGTCTTTGTATCGCATGTTAATGATAGAGGCTTTAGGAGCAAGAAGCTCAGAGGCTTTACGAGCCGCCGCCTTACCAACTTCGTCATTATCTAAACAAATACGAATATGATCAAACTGATTAAGGAAATCATAATTATCATTGATATCCTTTTCTATAGACTGCGCTCCTGATCTTACGGACACAACAGGCCACTGACTGTCAAACATTTGGTAAACAGACATTGCGTCTATTTCACCCTCTACAAGCGTGATGTACTTTCCACCGTTACCAAAAATCTGCTGACCAAACAACCCACACTGACCTATGTCTCCCTCCGTAAAGAACTGTTTGTTTTTTGTTCTTATCTTGTTGGAGATGTGTGAATTGTTTTTATTAAAGTAAGGATATATGTGTTCGTCCAAGTCTGTAAGCGTTACACCGTAGCGAAAGCACACATCTTTACGAATACTTCGATCTTTTATTGCGTCCGAATAGCCCTTAGATAGTTCAGCATTATTGTCAAACGGCACGATATTTTCTCCTTTGTGAGTAGTATGGCAAGAAAAGCAATGAGTACCCCCGTCCACATAAACAGAAAGAGCATCGCTGGAATTACAATCGGGACATGGTTGGTGTGTCTTGACATATTTCGCATTAGGCACCTTTAAAATAACTCCTCTACTTTTGGCTCAACAACGATATTTGTAAAATGTTTAATACCGTTGGAGTACTTAAATTTTCGTAAACCCTTTCCGTCATTTGCGTCTTGCCAACATTCTGTTCTAAAATCACAGTAGCGGCAAGGAAAATCTATGACGTAGTTTCCGCTTGTACCGTGTGGTACGGGGTCATAACACTTTTCCGGAGCCTTGTCAAGCTTAACCACTTTTTTGATATGTTGAATGCGCGCTGAAGCGTCGATCTTTGTAAGTTCGTCCACCATCAACAAAGTGATCTCTCCGGTACTTTTATCGTAAGCTAAAAAACCACCTTCGTTGCACTGTTCTGCTTCCATGTATCCTGAGATTTGACCAATGTATCCAAAAGCATCGTCTTCAAAAAGCGTACCCTGTTTAAACTTTTTAAAACCATAGTTAGAAGCAGATTTAACATCAATGACACAACCGTCTATCTTAGCGTCTATATGTCCTTTGATACCCTCTAGCTGTACTTCTTTTTGCTGGTCTGTCACAGAGTGTCCGGACTCTGCAACAAGAAATAAAATAAAAGCTTCAACAAGATTTCCGTAAAAGAATTTTAAAAGAAGTTCTGGAGGATGCTGAATAGGTTCAGACTTCATTTCATACCAAAGTTTTCTATCCTCTCTGCCTATGTTGGACATACGAAGATACGAAGCTCTTTTGCGCTCCTCCGGATCAAAAAAACGCAAAGCTTCGCTTCTTAAACTTTCTACGAACTTGTCTACGTTTTCAGAAGATACTGTTTTTTTACCTTCCGTAATAACGTTATGCATGTCCGATATCAGAGAGTATATATTATTTGGTTGTTTTGACATAAATTAAAATTCCTTGCGAGTAAACAGTTTAACGTAGAATCTCAATGTCTGATTTTGTTTCAATCCACACATGAGCCCCGCAGGGTAACGGAGCATCTGGACGGTACACAATGCGGCATGGACCGTCAACTCTTATCTCACTGGCTTTTGTATTGTCTTTATACGATTTGGCAGTCAGTGGCGCTTCACGCTCTCCTGTTTTTTTATTTCTTTTTATCACATGTTGATTAACGTGTATGACCCTTTTCATAAGTTTATACTGGTCCTCTTTGTATGATAGTTTAAGGAGCCTTCCTAGTGAGGGCGCTCCTTCTTTTCCCACCAGCGTCTTATTTAATGTCGTTACTGGCTTAACCGCTATCCACATAAGCTCGACAGTATTGCATCTAGAACCCACTCCCTCACCCTAGACACCACAGAGACGGTTACTCTGTTCCCAATTGACTATCTCTAGTCTAGCTCATCACTTTCGACATACTTTGGCTCTGGTTCAAGCTCGTCCGTAGCGATATACTCAACCCACTTCAAAACCATTACCGAGTTAAGACCAGCACCTACACCGGCTTTACCGCGATAATTCCACTCGTAGGGGTTTACAGAAGCTTTAATCAAGCTGCCGTTACCGATAAGACGAGAACTGTCCCACGGGTTTCCCGCAGCGTCTACAACCCGAATAGGGCGTCCCGACTTAGCCGTGATGAAGTCTCCGTGATCTTCCTTTTTACCCTCGCCTGTCTTAATTTCAAGACCTGCGCCTTTTAAATCACGAATAGAATCCTTTTCCAACTGACCGATGTTCATTTCGTACTTGTTGGACATTTGGTTAGGTTGAAAAAGACTGGGGTAAAAAGCTGTTCCGTATACAATCATGGATTTACATTCCTTCTTGATAGTTGTTGATGTTTCGTATTTTAGATGATTCGATATCCCGTGTCAACACATTTAATGCGTGTCGGCCCAAGAAAACCCAATCTTTGCTTCAGCATCCATTTGAACTCGCAGGTCCAACAGATGCCCCGCCTCTCGAATTGACGACTGAGCCAATTCGGTAACTTGCTTCGCGTCATCTTTGTGAACTTCAAACTGAAGCTCATCGTGAATAGTGTTTACCAACTTAGCGCGAAGATTGTGTTTGAGTATTGCACGGTCCATGCATACGGACCACTGTTTACAGAGTATAGCTCCCGCACCTTGCAACAATGTGTTTAAAGCTGCGTGAACATGTCTTACGTACAGTCTACGACCGTCTACTCCTCGTATGTAGCCGCGAGAAGATACTTGGTCTACTCTCGCTATAAGGTTTTGAAGACTGGGCATGTTATTTAGAAATCTTTGCCGTATAGCCCCGCCCTGTGACGGGTTTAACTTAAGTATGGAACCAAGTTTAGCTGCGCTGGCACCGTACAAAAATGCATAAATAAATGTTTTTGCCAGCGACCTGTCAGTAATATCCAAAGCTTGCATAGTGACAGTGTGTGGATCACCATTGACAACCTCCTCCGCATACGCATCATCTTTCATGTAGTGAGCAAGCATACGAAGCTCTAAGCCCTGCGCGTCCATGCCGCATATACGGTAGTCTTCGTTAGGTACAGTCCAACACTCTCTACTTTCTTTTCCGTAAGGTTTAGATGAAGACACAATATTTGCCATGTTTGGGTCAGCGTGTGTCATACGGCCTGTCACGGCACCAAGACTAAAAACCTTACCATGTACACGGCCATCATCTCCTAATGCGTTAAGCCAAGACTCTACAGTCTTCCAGCGTGTCTCAAGCATCTTCCATTCAGAAAGTTTTTTAGCGGGTTTAGGCGCACTGTCTGGAAGTGTCGCTAGATTGGCCTCACAAACTCTAGGTGAACCTTTTGGTGTAAACTCTGTAGGTTTCCACCCAGCCTCGTTCATACGCTCTACGACTTGTTTGTGTGATGCTGGATTGAAGTCCTCAAACTCTATAGACCAAAACGGTCCAGCAACATCCTCGTATCGAAACTGTCTTAGACCTACTTTAGAAATAGCTAGACTACGTGTAAGCTTGGGTAGGTCTTTTCGTATAACTTTTACTTTTGGAGGAAAGTACTCTTTAATATTATTTTTAATAGAATCTGCTTTTGACTGTGTTTCAACCAAAAGGTCTACTGCTTTCTTTTTATCCAAATAAAAGCCGTATCGAGACTGTCCTTCAATAACAGTAGCAATGGAATGTTCTAAGTCTATACTTTGTTGTGAGAAGTCTGAGCCTTCTTCCACAAGATGTCTGTACAGTTTAACTGTAACAGATACGTCTTGTTCACAATATTCTCGCATCTCTTCCGAGTAAGCGTCGAACTTGTCAAAACTCATCTTATGGTAAACCAAACGTTCACCCCAAGCATCCAAACTGTGACCGCCAACACGATCAGGATGGAATAACCTAGATAACACCAAAGTATCCACCGTGTTTTTAATATCAATGTTCCAAATATCTTTAAGGACTGGGAAATCAAACCCAATACCATTATGAGCAATGAATGTATCATTTTCTATATCCACATGTTGTAAAAAAGAAGAAGAATCTCTGAAAGACAACACTTTTTCATTTTGACAATCTACATCACAAATACACACAACCCAGATACGAGTCGGAGTTAGGCTATCTGCCTCAAGGTCTAGAACGTACTTTGTCATTTGTTTTCTCTGTTAAGATTAAGGTGGTTAAATGGGAGCCGCGACCTCTAAGACTGTATTCACGTACTCCATAACTTCCTTCATAGTAGCGAAGTCTGAGTCGTAGTCAACGTAAAACTTAACTGTCTCCGAATTTGGACCCGTAATCGTGTGAGTTACTATGCCCATAGAATCTTTTACTCCATGATAAACAAAGTTTTTGTAGAAAATCTTTTTGTATGTGTTGTCGTTTTTCTCTACAAAAGGTAATTCTAACTGCTTGCTGTACATGTCTCTACTAACTCCTTGATAGTTTGAAGTTGGTCTATCTTTATGTTGTAACAATCTGCTTTAACTTGGTAGCCGTTAGACGGATCAATCTTACCTTTTTTCCAAAACTGAGCTTTATCAAAAAACTCTTCTTTCATAAGACCACCAAGTATAAAGCCCCTATCAAAACTGTGCATAACTCTGCAAAATACATAAGCGTCACATTTTTGTTTTGTGTTGTATGCAGCTACACTACAGTCGTAGACACCTTTAGGTATGACGCTTGTAGATTTTGTTTTAACATCAATACGTACATCATCGTTTAATAAAAAATCGTAGTCGTACGTGTTGTGTGTTTCTACTTTATAAAAAGGAGAGGCGTATTGTTTAAACAAGCCCTCTCCTAAAAATCCGTACATGTTGCCTTTTCCTTTAGCAATGGAGTGTTTAAGTACACCCATTTCTTTAGATTTTTCGGATGCCTTGTCTCGCATTGAAGATGTTATGTTGATAGCAGTAATGTTGTCAGTCATTCGATAACCTCTATTGTTTCACCGTGTTGTTTTAATGTATTCGTAAATTTAGAATGATCCATCAATAAATTCAATAGAGCCTTTCTGGCAACTTTTACTTCTTTTGCATTCTTTCTTGCTTTGTCTACTGCTTGATGGAGTAGATCAAATTGTTCGTCTGTTGTGTTTACTTTTATCAAAACGTTTCCCACCAATAAGGTTTGTCAGTGTACGCCCATTTAGCAAAACGAGATTTGTCACCAATATAATAATTTCGATAAGCCTGTACGGAGTTACCGTGAATTTTATATTGTTCTGGCATACATTGAGGAGGCTGTTTAAAACTTTCTGTACCGATGTCTGTAGGGCATACTTCTAGTTCTTCTCGTAGCCTACCAGAAGCGTGAGACTTTTCGTAACGCTTTGTGTATTCTGTCAACAAAGATTCGTAAAGATTATACAACCATCTGTATTGCACGTACGACTCTCTTGCCCATTTAGTGCTTGGATGGTTTTTATGTGCAAGTTTATAAAACCCACGTTCATCACAAAAATCATTGCCACTTAAAACTCTGTGTGCGCTACACAACATTTGCGACGATTCGAGAATCATTTTAACTACATGTTTGTCACAATGATACTCGGCAGCTACTACGGGATTAGCATCTAGATAGAATATGTTCATTGTTTACAAGTCCTGTAAGGTGTCGTTGTAGATTTTGTCAATCTGACTTTTTGTCAATCTCTTTCGCTTGTGCTTTGATTTTTCAGACTCCACCACACGTTTGCGAAACAGAGGATCGGCCAAACTTGCTGCTACAAGACTACGCCTTTTGTTTTGACGCTGCAAGTCTTTTTGAACTCTTCGATAACCCATTGTTTTTCCAGTTGTTTTTTTAGGTTGACAAAGCTTATAAGACCCACTATACCCTATGGGTACGGGTTGTCAACCAAAAGGTTCTCTTATGAAAATTAAAATTTACTATTTACTCTTTAGGACTTATCTGTTTTTATGCAAAAAGGCGGGAAAGGTTTCTACCCTTTTGTATCATAAACACAGAAATTATCTTGATCTTTACAGGCTTGAAGGAACGAAAAAATGAAGACAGAAATCGTTAAACGTTTAGACGGTAAGTTTAACGTATGGACTCAACACCCTCTCTCTTGGTATGATAGTGATTTTGAAGATTGGTTGTGGGAGTCTGACAATGGACACAATCCGTTAATTTGGGTTGTGACGGATGTTCTAAACAAAGGACAAAAAGAACTTGTAGACTTTGTTCAAAAGGCTGATGGGCCTATTACATTGGAGTTCACTGTTGAGTAAGTCTGTAATGATGATGTTAGCTTGGTTTGCTCCGTGCCTTGCGTCTATCTACGTAATGGCGTGGAGCTACCAATATACGACAGAATGTAAAACAGTGTTGGACAAAGAACAAAAAATACTTACACAAACTATAAAGAGTTTGGACAATCTTTACAAGAATTATCACCACTTTCCAAAGGAGCCTTAGAATGGTAAAAGGACACGTAGAAGGTAAACGTAGGTTACGAAGAATAATTTGCGGTTTTGAAGAAGATACTTTTAATCATTTAGTTAAAAGGGCTGAAGGTGACAGTGTAAGTGTGTCAGAGGTTATTCGTACTTATGTCGAATGGGGTATGGAAGACGAACAAAGAGAAATGAAAAGGTTTCGTAAATTAGCCAACGAAACAGATTTCGAGGTTAAGGTAGATTACATAAAACGCGAAGAAAACAGTGATTAAAGTTGTATTTGTTATGATTTTGTCAACTGTACTTTTGTCAGGTTGTATACATCTTATTGTACCTACAATTATGTCAGAGGCAAAACGTCAACACGATTTGTCAGTCATAAATAAAAAACTTTGTCAACTGAAGGAAAGGTTTTGTCAACCATGACCAGTCCAGAACATACGTTTTTTGTCAACTGTAAATTTTGTCAATCCTTTATACCAACTGGTAAAGCGAAAGATTTAGACTGGGATTGTAAAGGATCGTATAAGTTTACTTGTAATGAGTGCAATTATCGTTCAGAGTCCCTATTGTATACAGAAAAAGAAACCCATACTCTACAGAAAAAAGTACTTGACAAGCCTTAGCGGTTTATTGTATGGTTCGGTATTGGTTTTCAACAGGAGGCGAGTTTATGAAATATACAGAAATGGCTCAACGCGAAATATATAATGTTGTTTCAAGTTATGTATGGCAGCTACAGAATGGGACAAGACAGTTGGCTGAATTTGATGATGTGGAATTGACAGAAAAACAATCCGAAAGGCTTGTTGATGCATTGTCTAAAGAATCTAACAAACTGGCGACTGCACTAGAAAAGCGTGGTGTAGTAGTATTTTAAAGAGAGAGGAGGAATAAGTTATGCAAGCAATACACATAAGCAATCTTAACGGTAAGCTTGAAGGCTTCCAAGCCATTAGTGTAAATACTGTCACTAATAAATTTTGCCAAGATATGCACACTTCAAAACGTGACGATATCATATGCAAAAAGTGTTACAGTTTCAAAACGCTTGAAAGCAAACGCTTTGGCAATAATCTAGAGAAAGCCTTGCAACGCAACTCTGACTTATTGTCTAAACCTTTAGACACAGACAATATCGATCTTTTTATAAATGCCGCTTATCATCGTTTTGACGCTCATGGTGAGCTTATAAACCGCACACACTTTGAGAACCTTATACTAATTGCACAATATAACCCTAGATGCAATTTCGCTTTATGGACAAAGCGCAGGGATATTGTAAATTTAGTTAAGCGTGACATGCAACAAGACAACGCGCCCTTCCCACATAACCTTATTCTAGTATGGTCTAATCCTGTTGTAGATGATGTACATTGGCAACCACCAACTAACTTTGATTATGTATTTAATAACGTAACAAGCGATGAGGTAGATGTTATGTATAAAGATTGGCTAACGAGTAAATTAATGCGTGTCGGCCCAAGAAAATACGCAATGACCACAAACGCCGTAGCCGATAAACACTACAAACCATGCACGGGCCAGAAGTGTAAAGACTGTTTAAACTGTTATGACTTTGGCAATAACCCCTGTATCATAGAAAAGGTAAAAAACTGATGACTGTCCGCGTCAATGCGGGCTATTCCCGTAGAAAATTTAATTGGCGGCAAATACAGAGAGGATCAGGATATTACGTGTACAATGACGTTGACGTAGAAGTGGCAAGATTTCTCACGGAGCAGTTACATACTATAATAGAACAAAAATACGGTCTAGGTTCTGTATGGTCCAAACACTTTGCCGAGAAAATCATTGACGAAGCGTCTGAGATCGTGTTAGACCTTTCGCAAGAAATCGCAACAATAAGGAGCGAAGAAGATGACGAAGACTAGCCAAACGTACGCGGAATATCTGGCAGATAAGATTGGCGATAAATTCTTTACTGTTACATTTGTAAAGGCCAATGGAGAAATCCGTAAGCTTAACGGTAGGCTTGGTGTCACTAAACATACGGCAAGCGGAAAGACAACAGACACACACGACGACTATCTTTGTGTGTACGATGTGGATAAAAAGGGATATCGTAACGTTAATGTCAATACGATTACAAACGTAGTATGCGGTGACTTTGCACAGCACGCATACGAAACTGGAAAGAATATTGACAGAATGACGCACGAACAGTTTAGCGTTTTGTCAGACATGGGAGTTATATAGAGATGTCGAGAAATAAAAACACTCTACTATTTTTGTACAGAGAAAAGAAGGATACGCAAACTTTACAAAACAAGATAGATAGTGAGAATAGAGGATGTATTAAAAGCGCTTTTACAAGGGGTTCTATAACTAGAATACAGAACAGCCCTCCACCTCCATTGCGAAAGAAAAAATAAAAGATATTTTGTCAACTCTACTTTTGTCAACGGTATCTATCGAAAGGGGCTGGAGATTTCTTCCGGCCCTTTATTCTTTTTGGCTGGTGGGCTGGATGGTTTCGCTTCGCCTCGCCCTCGCTTCGTTTTGTGTTCATTATCTACAAAAGAAAAGGTTTGCAGTCGCTTGTCGTTCGTGTATTGTGGGAATGTACTTAAGCAAGATTAACCGAAACAAAAGGAAAAACGATTATGGTACATGCAGTCGAAAATATGGCTTTCGTAGGTGACGTTCCGTGGCACGGTTTGGGAACCTCTATCGATCAGGATACGCCCCTTGCCGATATTCAGGTGGCGGCGGGACTTGATTGGGAAGTCCGCCTTGAGGCTAATCACAAATTGGACGGCACGCCAATCGAGGAAAGCCACTATATCGAAAGAGTTTCGGACGGGCAGATATTGGGAAAATGCGTGACTGAGCAATATAAACCCGTTCAGAACTCTACTATGTTCGAGTTTTTTGAGCCGTTCGTAGAGGCCGGAACGCTGTTTGTCCATACCGCTGGGTCGCTTTTCGATGGTCAGCGTGTTTGGGTAATGGCGACACCGAACGAAGGCTTCACGCTTGATGGCGTGGATGAAGTCGTTTCCAATATCGTCTTTACGTTGGATCATACCGGCATGGCGGCCAACTCGTGTATGTTCAGCCCTATTCGTGTTGTGTGCAATAACACGTGGACATTGGCGCGGGATACGTCCAAAGACATCGTAAAACATAACCATAAAGTGCCGTTCGACAATGCTGCGATGGTTACGGCGCTTGGACTGTTTCAGGCTGAGTTTAGTGATTTTGAAAAGCTTGCACAAAAGATGGCGCAACGTGTTCTTACTGGTGAAGAGGAAATAGAGTTTTTCCGTACGGTGTTTGGTGGAACGGAAACCACTGACGACAGCGGAAAGGTTAAGCATAGCCGGGCAGTTCAAAAGGCCCTTGCGCTTGCACGTGGCAAGGATATCAGCGCCAAGTCGACCACCGACGCCAAACTTAAAAAAGACCGGCTTGCAGCTATCGAACGCTTGATGCAGGAAGCCGTCGAAACCGGCAATACCACTATCGATCTTTCGAGCGTCGAAACCAGCCTTGACGAACCGGCAAGCGATAAGACTTTGAATGCTGGTCACGATCTTAAGACAGCTCGTGCAGACGATAATCGGATTACAGCTTGGGGAGCGTTTCAGACTGTCACGAATATCGTAGATCACAATCCCATTAAAGACACGGGACCGGATCTACGGTTGTTTGCCTCGATGTATGGCGGACAACGTGACAACAAATCACGAGCCCTTATTGCCGCCCGTGAGCTGATCGCTGCTTAAGGTGGGTTTCATCTTAGCTATCTATCGATGTGTTGTGATCTTCATTGTGGTTCTTGTGCTGCTTGTGGTTTTCAACATCTAACAACAACACCAACGGGGGCCGCATAAAGCGCGGTCCCCCTCTTTTCTTCGGAGTAAGAAATATGGACTTTGATACCTTCGGACTAGATCGTAACGCTGCTATCAATTCCGACGTTTGCGTTATTTGCCAGCAAGAGGCCGACACATTTACCGACCGTCTGTCTTGCCGTGAGTATGCACGTTCCGGCATGTGTGAGGACTGCCAAAACAATCTCCACGCTTTGGATCGCGGCGAACCCGTTTTTGTGTGGACAAGGCTTTACTGTTCTAACGGTATCGTCCGCAATGCTTGAGGGTGCGCTGATCTATCAGGCTAGTGCGCTTGCAATCATTCTTGTCCTTTATCTGTTTAGCGGCTAATATGGTTAGATCGCAAATAACGAAAGGCAGATTAATGTATCGTAAATATCTGAGTGAAGACGGTTTCGAGATCGAACTTTTCGATCTTGACGACAATTACGTAACCAGCTTCGCGACCTTCAAGGAAGCCGATACTTTTATCTACACATCAACCTACACCGAAAAGAAGGACTAAATCGAAATGGCTAATACTGATTACGTTACCCTCCAAGATCTCTCCGACAACCCTTACAAAACACGCCACGAAGTCGGGCCGGGTGTGTCGATCAGCAATCCGTCGATTAGCATTCGTGATGCTGCGGGCATCTACGTTGAACCGCTAGATGATGATCGCAATTACAACATGCGCCGGATCAAGATTGTGGACACCGCCGGAATGGTATTATTCGAGATTAACGTGAGCGCAGCACGTAAACCGGACACAGACATCGACTAACACAACGCTCCCACAGTTTCCCTCCCAAACTCGCCCCGGCTGTTCGCTGGGGCTTTTTTTGTGTGGCTTGCCGCGATGTTTGGCAATAAGTGGCGACCTGCTTGATCGGTAAGGCTTATTGCGTTTTAGTCTGTAGGCTGTTTGTGCGCCATGCCCCCCTCGACGCACCAACTTTCAAGAGCTTTCGAGATTTGTCAGATATTAGATAACTATTTCTCCGTGATGGCGATAAGCTATCAAGACTGCGAGACGACAAGGCTAGGGGTTTTTACCGATAAGACTACAAAGCAAACTTTCGGCGAGCCTTTTGTCATAAAAATACTAAAATATCTGCTCTGGGGCCGGGATGGGCCACTAGCCCCTCCTATATATGTATATACCCAAAGACGAATTTTATCTAATTTCTAGTATGTGAATCTTTCGACTATAAGACCTTACAGATACTATATGTGAATCTTTCGACTATACGACCTATTAGTACTCTACGGGCCTATATAAGACCCTATAGTGTCCCTTTGCCCAACGGAGTATCTCCTATTATACACCTGTATTCGCAAGTTGTCAAGAAAAAAATACATAAAATGTAAAAAAAGTATTGACAACATGTCTCTCAGACGCTATAATAGTATATAGTACACCACGTTATACAAAGCTTGTATTATTTTTGTAATCGTGTTCACACTTTGCCGACCTCTTGTATTGTATTACAAAGTATGTGACGGAACACAAAAATACAACACGGTGTACTTTCTTTTTCTTTGTGCCACAAGTCGGGCAAAGATACAAATATATGGGAGATACAAGTATGCCTAATTTTTCTTTAGATGAACTTCTGGGTTCTCGTTACTTTAATCAAGCTATCGGCTTTGATCCGTTCTTTAAGACTATCGACTCTGTTCTACTTAACTCCACCAGCGCACCAAGCTATCCGCCTCACGATATCGTAAATCAAAAAAAGGGCGTACACGCTATCACGCTTGCACTGGCTGGGTTTGACAAAGAAGACCTAGACGTATCAGTCAAAGAACAAACTCTTACCATAGCAGGAGACATACAGAAAACCGACTTTAGCGATATATCGAATACCTACACGCATCGTGGTATCGCAAAACGAAACTTTAAAAAAATATTTGCGCTGGGGCGTAATATAGAAGTAGAGAACGTAGTTTTAAAAAACGGGCTTCTTACTGTACACCTTAAAGAGAACCTGCCTAAAAACGAACAAACACAACAAATTGAAATAATGCAAATCTGATGCTAAAAATCTTTACGGCAGCAGCTATTGTTTTTTGTGTATTTCTTTCTTCGTGCGCCTCTACGATAAAACCCGCAAGATCAAAAGAAGCAGTGCTTATCCACTTTGTGTGTGAAAAAGAAGAACAGATACTTCAACTTGCCACGTACGACAGAAAGTCGGTACATCTTGCCGCACAGTACTTTATGGTTCTTATAGGCTCAAACCAGTGCATTAAGTTTGAAAAGCCAATGATGTTTACGATAGAGGAAGTTTTAGGAGAGTACAAAGATTATGCAAAAGATTCGGTTTCTATTGTAAAGGTAAGCAAACCGGAAAACCCGGCCTTTAAGGGCTACGTTATTTTAGTAAACGACAGATTAAAAAATTTATTAGGAACTATAAAATTATGATGAAAAAAGAAGACAACCCAACGGTAAAAAACTACGCTTATGGTGGGCGTGTAGCTGCGGGGTCTATGGAGAAACCGGAGCAAAGCGACATGGCGTTTATGCCGCAAAACGCCTACACAACCCAAGAGGAACGAATGGCTAAAGAGAATGAACGTAAAATGGCTATGGCGGCTACACTTACAAGGCTGATGAGCTAAGTTTATGTCCGGTAAAGCAGTAGCAGGTTCCGCATTTCGTACAGACTCCAACCGCAAGCTTACAGAAAAGCAAGCGGCGTTTTTGGATGCGCTGTTTGAGAATGGCGGTAAAGTAGGTCAGGCTATGAAGACAGCGGGATATAATTCATCTCGCTCAAATCTTATGAAGTCTCTGCGTGACGAGATTGCTGCAAGAACCAAAGATTATCTAGCCGTGAATGGCGTTAAAGCTGCGACTCGTATCGTAGAGGGTTTGGACGCTGATGGCACAACTCCGCTGAATCAGATGGATATGCGTATTAAGTCTGCGGAATCCATTCTGGATCGTATCGGAGTTTCAAAAAAGCAAACCACAGAAGTCACGGGGCAGGTTGTTCACGGTGTTGTATTACTCCCCGCTAAAAAAGAACTAGCAACAAACATTACTATAGATAACGGGGAGATTTAACGATGGGACTTCGATTACAAGAAAGAAAGAACAAGGGTAACAAAGAACTAGATTCACCTAAAATGATAAAAGATGATGAATCCACAATCGAAATGGTTAATCGAAAACAAGTTAAAGATATAGTAAGTGCGGGATATACTAGGGCAGAAGCGGTAGAAATGCTGAAAAAGAAAAGCGATGTTGACCTTAAAAAACTTCTAAAACGAATAGACATGCAAATTAGAGAAAAAGATATTCAAGAGGGTAAAGAAGTAAACAAGGGCGGCTTGATTAAAAAGACCGCTAAAAAGATGATGGGCGGCGGTAAGGTCTACTCACGCGGATCACGAAAGGCTAAGTACAGTGGCTAACAAAGAACTAGATTTGCCACCAGAGACCGGAAGAGAACGCCACGATAGGGAAATGCGCGCCATTTCTGATGAAGAAAATAAAGGTTTAAAAGAACGTCTTGCTCAACAAGAGGCAGCTTTTCAAAGAGAAGTTAAGGAAGTAATGGAAGCGGGCTATACTAGGAAAAAAGCTGAAGAGATTGTAAACCAAAAATACATGCCTTCTACCAAAAGTAAAAAGAAAAAACCAGAAAGCATGATGGACGGCGGCATGGTCAGAAAAAAGAAAAAGACCGCTAAAAAGATGATGGGCGGCGGTAAGGTCTACACGATGGACGACAAGCGTTACGCCTACGGAGGAAAAGTTTCTGGTAGAAAGCCTAAGTACAATGGCTAAAAAACCCGGACTATATGCTAACATTCACGCAAAACGTAAACGTATTTCCGCTGGCTCTAAAGAAAAAATGAGAAAAGTAGGCTCAAAAGGCGCACCTACAGCCAACCAGTTTAAACGTGCAGCAAAAACAGCAAAGAAACCGAGTACAAAACGAGCGTAGAATGGCAAAAGGCGTACCTCATTATTTTAGAAATGGAACAAAGCACTCTGGAGGAATGCACAAAATGCCTAATGGGCAGTTGCATTCTGGTGCAAAGCATTCAAAAACCAGTCAAAGGCTGTATCATTTTAAAGATTTAAGTCCTACTGCAAAGAAAAAAGCTAAACAAAAATAACAATGCCACAAAAACCTATAGCACGTAACAAAAAGAACTACCGATCTACAAAAAGCGGCGCAGGAATGACTCGCGCTGGTGTAGCTGCACACCGTAGAGCAAATCCGGGCAGTAAACTTAAGACCGCAGTAACTGGAAAAGCTAAACCGGGAAGTAAAGCAGCAAAAAGACGTAGTTCCTACTGTGCTAGAAGTGCGGGACAGATGAAAAAGTTTCCAAAAGCTGCAAAAAACCCTACTTCTCGTCTAAGACAAGCACGAAAACGGTGGAAATGCTGATTCAAAACCTAAAACCCGACACAAATAGAGTTATTTTGTATTATAAAAGGCTTTCTTTTGTAAAAACTTACGAAAAACAACAAAAAACCACAGTTTTACCTTTGCGTTCCTTTGTAGATGTATGGGTCTAGTACATTATGCCAACAAAACCTGCACAAAAAAAGAGTCGAGGCCGACCTACGCTCCAACCGGGAGAAAAGGGGCGCTACCAGTACTCAAGAGTTCAAAAAAAGAAAGTAGGCGAACGCCGAAAGATTGCCGGACAGAAAAAAAATATAGAAAACGCAGAGAAAAGGCTAGAGAAGCTAGACAATCAGTCGAAAGCATTAAAGAAATCGGATCAAATCGCTGGCAAAGGTGGAGTTTTAGATGATAGGACTATTGATACACTACCTGCCCAAGTCAGGCAACAACTCCACGAAGATACAGAGCTTATCTTCAGTCCCAACGAAGGGCCACAAACAGATTTTCTCGCTTCTCCCGAAAAAGAGGTTCTTTACGGAGGCGCAGCAGGTGGTGGAAAGTCCTATGCTATGCTTGTTGACCTTTTACGCTATGCAGACAACCCAAACCATAAGGCGCTTCTTTTAAGGCGTACACTTGCAGAACTAACAGAACTTATAGAGCAATCCCGCAAACTTTACCCTCGTGCCTTTAACGGCGCAGTATTTAGAGAATCAAAATCAACATGGATGTTTCCAAGCGGTGCTACGGCACTTTTCAGCTACGTAGACAAAGATCATGACGTTACACGCTATCAAGGACAGGCATTTACGTGGATTGGCGTCGATGAACTGGGACATTATCCCACCCCCTATGTTTGGACTTACCTTCGTAGTCGTCTCAGAACCACCGATCCCACGCTGGAAACGTATATGCGAGCATCTGCTAATCCGGGCGGTTCAGGTGGTTGGTGGATTAAAAAGATGTTTATCGACCCTACGGTCCCCAATACGCCGTTCTGGGCCATTGATCACGACACGGGAAGAGTTCTTACAAACCCAAAGACACAAAAGCCGCTGTTCCAGCGTAGATTCATACCGGCAAGACTTACAGACAACCCTTACCTAGCGGAGTCTGGCGAATACGAAGCAATGCTTCTTAGTCTGCCGGAAGTAGAGCGTAGGCGTCTTTTAGAGGGTGACTGGGACGTAGCAGAGGGAGCAGCGTTTAGTGAGTTTGAAAGACATGTACATGTCGTAGAGCCCTTTGAGATTCCGTTTAACTGGCCTCGCATACGCGCAATGGACTATGGCTACAGTAGCCCTTCTTGTGTTCTTTGGGGCGCTGTAGACTGGGATAACAACATCTGGATATACCGAGAGCTTTACGAAAAAGGACACACTGGAGAAAGTATCGCAGAACTCATCATGGCTTTAGAGTATGACGATCCTCCAATGGCACAATCAGTTTTAGATGGTTCTTGCTGGTCAAATCATGGTACGGGACCAAGCATAGCAGAGACGATGATTCGCAGAGGCGCAAGGTTTACGCCAGCGGACAGAAATCGCATAGCCGGAAAAATCGAGCTTCATCGAAGGCTTTCCATAAAGAATGAAGAGCAACCCGGTTTACGAATCTTTGGTACTTGTACAAATCTAGTACGCACACTGCCTACGCTGCCTCTTTCCAAAACTCAATCGGAAGATGTAGACACAAAGGCAGAGGACCATGCGTACGATGCGCTACGGTACTTGTGCATGACTCGTCAGACTGGCTATGCAACAAGTTCTATGTTTCATTCGATTAAACGACAAGAAAGCTATAAACCTATTAACTCAACATTTGGATATTAAAAAACCTTTTACACATGTCAGAATTACAAAAAGAGCATATAGATAGAATTATAGATTTTCTTGACTTAAATCAAGAAGGTTTTGATCTTTCTAGCTATAAAGAAGACTTAAAACAAAAAACGTTACAGGGAACTTTAACACTTAAAGATTCTTTGTTTATTTCTTTCAATGAAAAAGGTTTAAAAATATTAGAAAAATCTTTTGTAAAAGACCCTAATGCAGAAATGTTATCTCAAGTTTTTCCATTTAATACAGATATAGATAAACCGGGAGGAGGAACTTTGGCTGAATCTCCAACTCCTAAATCCGCTATATCAAATTGGAATAATCTTGTAAATAAAATTCAAAAGAAAACCGGACAAGATGTAAAAGAAATTTTAAATACTCCTATTCTAAGTTATATAAGAGAAGGAGTGTCTAAAGAATTAAACATGGAAAGTGCAAAGGGCGGTTCTTCTGCTTTACGTCAGGGTGTTTTTTACGCAAGAAAACAACTTGGCTTTTCAAAAAACGACAAAGATATAATTAGGAATACATATCTTTCCGATGACACTTTGAGGCAAGAATTAGGTGGTTCAAAAATTTATGGACAAAAAAGACTAGTAGGTAGGGGGCTTGCTACACGAAGTATAAGAGCTTCTGATGCACCCTTAATAACACAAGCTGTAAAAGAGGGAATGAGTGTTATAACAGACCCTGATGCAAAAGCAGCTATTATGTATAATATTCTTATTCCACACAGAACAGTGCAAGTTTCTAGTTTAAGAATAAATCCTGAAAGAGATGCTAAAGGAGAGATTTTAAAAGATGCTACTGATCCCTATTTAGAGGGAAATAAAATTGTTGTTCCTGAAGAAGGTGCGAAAAAAGGTCAAAAAAGATATACTACTATTGAATTAACTCCGTTTATGAAGAATTTTCTTGGACAGATCGCAGCAAACAACCCAGATAGAACATATCTGTTTCGAGATAACAATGTAAATCAAAAAACGTTTGATGCTAGGATAAATAACGCACTTCAACTTCCGGGTGGTATAGGAGAAAAAACTCAAGCATTCGTAGATGCAGGTAAATTTACCGGACCTGTAAATACTTTTGGAATGTTAAGAAAACTTTCAGCTATGTCAACTGCTCTTTATGTTCCGGGTTCCTTTGGTAATTTACGATATATCATGGGGCATACAAACATGAAACAAGTAGGTTCAGAAACAGGCATAGATCAACAGCAAAAAATACACTACATAGGAGATGTCCAAGAAGGACGCACTGATCTTGAAGTTATGAAGCTATATGAAGATGAACTTCAAAAAAGTTCAGGAGCATCAAGTAAAAGAGAATTTTTAAGAAGCACTTTTAATATTAATGAAGTGGAACTTTCTGACAATTTTGTAGAAACTCCATTAGAGGCACAAATAGCAGGGAAGACATCTTCTCAGTCTTTCATAGATCGACAAGTTTTTGCAGCAACTTTAGACAATGATCCGGAGCTTTCTCAAAGTGCAAAAGAAAACTTACTGGAAAGATTTGGAGATAAACCAAACTCAATACAGCTTTTAGAAAACTATAGAAAAGAAATTGACAGCAGCTATTCTGTGTATAAAGAAGCTGTTGAAAAAGTAGGTGGCGCTGTTGTAGATGAAGACCAGTACTTTGACCAAGTAGCGTCAGGAAAAGTAGACTTTTCTTCTGTAGAAACATCTTTGCCTAGTGTAACCGATCCTGAAAAAACTCCTTCTGTTAAGACTTCTAAAGCAGTAGAAGAAATTGAAGCTCCTTTAGAAAAAACGCCTTTTGAATTTACCGATACGTCTGGAAATGAACCTTTAACGGCACGGGAAAAATCACGAAGAGCATCTGACACTCTTCAAAAACTTAAAGAAGGTACTTTAAGCACAGTTAAAAGAGTAGGTCCTAAACTTGCTGTAGGCGCACTAACAGGAGGAGCAGGTCTTTTAGGATATGCAGCAGATGCGGCAGCAGATGTGGCACTTGACCCAACTCCTTTAGGCTTTGGTGGGCTTGACCCAACAGAGAAAATCTTAGGTACGCCTACTTCTGATATTAGCGATAAAGAACTGTTTCAAAAAATGCAAGACGCAGCGTCTCAAAGGTTCTCTCCTGATATGGCCGAAAGAACAACGGCGCTTGCAGATATAGAAGCAAATAGAGAAGGTTTTGCAGCAAGAGCTTTTAGTCCTATTGCTCAACAACAAGTAGAACAATCTCAGCGTGACCAAAGAGAAAGCGGATTAGGAGATTATGGAGAAACAACACAAGCGGAATCTATGAGACGAGTGCTTAGTGATATACAAGACGTAGATACAAGCGAAGTATTTACAGAAAAAGCGCGAGACGCGCGAATGCAAGCTCAAATAGAAGCTGCTTTACTATTTAATCAACAATAAATATTGACAATCAATAAAAGGAAACTATATTATGCCTACAGGAAACAAACAAATGTACGGTGCTAATTACATCGAAAAACAAATGGCAAAACAGGGTGAAATGTCTGATGTAAACGAGTCGGCTCTTCATCGTGAAAAGCTTGAGTTTGACACGGTAATTAAGCGCAACTATCCCTTAACGGAATCTTTTCCGTCAGAGTCTGGAAGCAAGCACGTTGACCCTAATGTTCTGGGTAAAATGGCAGCTTACACACCCGACAGCTAATTTTGTATTATCTAACGAAAGTTGCATTTAAATGAAGCAGGAAGACGAGTATGAACTTGTTGGAACCATTCAGTCTCGTTTTGAAGAAGCTGAAACGGGAAGACTCCCTGACGAACAAAGATGGCTACAAGCTTATAAGAATTATCGTGGTATCTACGATTCTTCAACACAGTATCGTGAGAATGAACGAAGTCAAGTTTTTATTAAAATTACAAAAACAAAAGTTCTTGCCGCTTACGGTCAAATCGTAGACATTCTTTTTTCACAGAACAAGTTTCCCATTTCAGTAGAGTCCACTCCCGTACCAGAAGGTATTGTGGAGTTTGCTCACCTGTCTAAAAACCCACAACAAGAAGAACAACCTCAAGAAGCTCAAGACCCGCTGGGTTTTCCGGGCGATGGGCGAGAACTTCTTCCGGGTGCTACAGAAGCAACAGTTCCTTTAGGCGGCATGGCCGACCAGTACGAAGGAGCAAATCTATCAGAAGGTCCCTCCCGTGCAGGAGAACCACAAGTAGCTCCTGCCCGTGAGTCTGCACGTTTTTTAGAAAAGTGTATACAAGATCAGCTTCTAGATACAAACGCTGTAACCGTGATGCGACACGCTTTGTTTGAATGTACTTTACTGGGTACGGGTATCATTAAGGGACCCTTTAATTACAACAAGACTGTACATAACTGGTCGTTTGACAAAGAGTCAAAAGAAAAAGCGTACTCTCCCTACGAAAAGTCTGTTCCTCGAATAGAGTCTGTAAGCTGTTGGGACTTCTATCCCGATCCGTCTGCTACGTCTACTCAAGACTGTGAGTACGCCATACAGCGGCACAGGTTTAACAGAGAGCAACTTTACGATCTACTAAATAGACCGCTGTTTGACAAAAAGGCTATTGAATCGGTTTTGGAAGAAGGACCAAACTATGAAGAACGCTATTTTGAAAGCACTCTCTACAATAATGAAAAAGATACGCAAAATGAAAGAAACCGTTATGAAGTGCTGGAGTACTGGGGTATCATGGATACTAACAGTGCTGAAGATGCCGGTCTTGATATACCAAACGATGCGGGATCGTCTATTCAAGTAAACGCTTGGATTTGTGGAAATCAAATTTTACGCCTTGTGTCAAACCCCTTTCTACCTACAAGACTTCCTTTTTACTCGTTTCCTTTTGAGCTAAACCCCTACCAAATCTTTGGTGTAGGTGTAGCTGAGAACATGGAAGATAGCCAGCTTCTAATGAATGGGCATGTTCGTATGGCTATCGACAACCTAGCTCTTGCGGGAAATCTTGTATTTGATATTGACGAAACACAGCTTGTTCCCGGTCAGTCCTACGACGTATATCCGGGCAAGGTCTTTCGTCGTCAGTCAGGTGTATCGGGTACAGCGATTAATGGTATTAAGTTTCCCAATACGGCTGGAGAAAATATACAAATGTACGACAAGGCTCGTCAGCTTGCAGATGAGCAAACAGGTATTCCCAGTATTACGCACGGCCAAACAGGTGTTACGGGTACTGGACGTACAGCGGCAGGTCTGAGTATGCTTATGTCCAGTGCAGGACTAAGCATTAAAACAGTTATTAAAAATATTGATGACTTTCTTCTTAAGCCGATGGGCGAAGCGTTCTTTCAGTGGAATATGCAGTTTAATGATCGCATGACTGAAGTACATGGTGATCTTGAGATCAAACCTCGCGGAACCAGCGCAGTTATACAAAAAGAAGTACGCAGTCAGCGTTTAACGGCTCTTTTACAAACAGTTGCTAATCCTATGTTAGCTCCGTTTATTAAGATTCCTAATCTTGTACGAGAGATTGCTATCAGTCAAGACATTGACCCCGACCTTCTTGTAAATGACGTAAATGATGCTGCTATTTTTGCAGAGGTATTGAGAGGACTAAATGAACGCACAACAGGCCAAGAAGCTTCTCCCGCTGGTCAACAACCCGGAAACATGGGAGCCGCTGGAGGAGTACCTACAACAGTTGGGCCAAATGATGCAACGGCAGTTGGTGGCGGCGGAATCGGAATTGGAGATGCGCCGCTTGCAGGGCAAGCTGGCTTTACTGGAAACACTTCAGAACCTGAAGGTATCGGTTAAAAGTGATGCAAAGCAAAAAGAAGGCTAGTCTGTAAATGTCAAACACTTTTGCCGACGTATTTCAAACGCCTTATCACGAACTTACCGCTGGTCAAAAGCATACTCATCAAACTTACCTTGATTTTGAAAGGTGGATGGAAGGAAAGGGTCCGTTCGATCCCGGACACGCTAGTAGAGGTGAAATAGCTTTTGAAGGCGGCGTCGATGGAGGTTATGAATACTTTTCCACTGACTCTACAGGTGATCGCTCTCAAGGAGCAGGTCTTTACGATGACTATGGCGGCGATTACCACTCTTACCCGTGGGCGTATCCAGAACACCCTGACTTTAAAAATTGGTGGGGTGGCGGCGGTGGCGGTCCACCAGTTGAAGAAAAAGCTCCAGAAAAAGCGCCCCCTGTATTTGACGCTTTAGGGATTTCAGATTTTTCTACAAAACAAAGCGACGATGACGATATTCTTTTACGTGGCACAAGTAGCGAGAATCTTACGTCTTTTATACCACAACCCACTAAGATAGACGAGTCTTCTTCTGTTTCAGTAGTTGATCAGTTACGAAACGCAAACGCGGGTTTACAGTCTGTTGTGGGCAATGAAGATTTAGCAAGAAGCTTTGTGAACAGAGTTTTAAGTTCAGCAAACAGAAGTTTAAGAGACAGCGAAGAATTTGTAGGTGGTTCCGCAATTAAGGCACTTCGAGCGGGAACCTTTCAAGCCCCACAAGCCTTTCAAGCCCCACAACAAGCCCCACAAGCCTCTACAGGCACAGAATCTAAAATAGAAAATATACTTGTAGACGTAACGTCTGAACAAGACCCTTTAGAACAAATAATCGAACAGACTCCTGATTTTAAATTAGTTACAGATGTTGATGGAGCCGCTGATGACGGTTTTGATCAAAGTGGCGGCGCTTTTTCTGAAGGTGAAAGCTCCTCACCTACAATAAGCGGTAGGGACGCAGATGCTTTTAGTGCCGCAGAGGGGGGTCTTAGTGTGTTCGGCAATTTTGCACACCCTAATTTGTTGGACTTTGAGGAACCTTTTTTTGATTCAAATGTTAAAGTAACAAAAGCAGATGCCCTAGCGGGAGTAGCAAAAGGTGTTGGAAAAGGATTTGTAGGAGCTGCGGGGTTTGGTTTTCCCGGCAAATCTGTGGTAGGCGCTCTTGTAGACGTTCTTTCGGGAAAAAACCCAGAAGATATAGCAAAAGACTTTTCGTTTGACCTAGCAGGAGGGCTTTTAACAGGTCCTATGGGGCCTATAGCAGTACCTATTGTCGATGCAGCAAAAACAGGAGTAGAGATTGCCCAAAGCCCCTATTCAGGTTTTGGATTTGGACATTTTGGAGCAGGGTTTCTCAGCAATCTTACAGGTTTTCTTGGTACAAGTATTGACGATCAAGAAAGACAACAAGAAATTTTTGAAGAAAATATTGAAGACTATTTTACCTACACAGGCTCTCCAAAACCTACTGAACCTCCGGAAGGATACGGCTTCGTTGGAGGAAGGTTTGCAGATGATTGGTCCCTTCAGACAGAAAAACAAACTCCTATAAAAGACATTCAAAAAGAAATCGATGACGCTCGTAGAGCAGCGTACGATCCTTTTGATGTTCCGACAGAAAGCGCAGCAGGTCCGGGGTCAGGTCCTACAGCAGGTGTATCCTTTAGCGATCAGAGTGTCGGCATATTTGGTCTTGACGATGGAAACTGGTTTGATGACGACGCACCCCCCTTTGTTTCAGATATCTCATCAGGACCTTTCGGAGGACCTTCATTCGGAGGACCTTCAGGAGGAAGTTCCGGTGGAGACCCTGATGCCGAGCCGGGCGATCCTATTTAAAAGCATTATTTGACGACACTACTTAACAAGGAAAGATAAAAACAATGGCACTTATTCAACCTAACATTCCCGAAATGGAATCACCGCCGCCTTTAGAGGCTGGTGTAGTAAATGAGCCTATGGGTGATCTTCCTGTAGAAGGTGGCATTGAATCCGTAGAGGATGATATTCCCACTACAGCCAAAGAAGGCGACTTTATTCTTCCGTATGAATCTGTGCTTTACGTAGGACTTAACAACATTAACATTGAAGTTAAGAAAGCTATGAAGCAAGCTCAACAAGACGGCATTCAGATTGAAGGTGCTGATCCTGACTCTGATGTTCCCATTAAGATTTCTAACTTTGAGTATCGTATTCCCAAAGAGCTTGTAGAGTACATTGGTATGCAGCGTCTTGAAACCTATCGTGAAAAAGGCTTAGAGCTTCGCGCACAGTTAGAAAAAGGTAGGGGCGATAAAGAAAAATCTTTTGTACCAGAACAAGCACAAATGGCGGCACAAGAAGAGATGCCTCCTATGCAAATGCCTCAAGAACAACAAATGCCCGCTCCTATGCCACAAGAACAGCAAATGGCCGCTGCTATGCCACCACAAGCTGCGCCTTCTATGATGCAAATGGGCGGTATGGTTCAAAAGCCTAGCGGTGAAACAATACACTCACCCTCGCAGGGTAGTCCGCTACAAAGCCCGTCTCCGATGCAGCAAAAGAAAAAGGAAGAAAGAAGTGTTCTTGATATGCAGGACGGAGGGCTTGTAAAAAAAAAGAGTTAGCTGACGGAGGGGAAGTAGATAGAAAACCTGTACGTGTAAAACTGTCTGATGGAAAAGTTCACTTTGTACGTCCTTTAAAGCAAGGAGAATTTAAAGACAATAAAAACTTTATGGACCCTAAATCCCGTTCTAGCGAAATAACAATAGGTACAGAAATAGATGGAGTTATAAGAGTTATTCCCTCTCTTTGGATGACTTCTTCTGGAATAAAACAATTTAATATTGATCCGTACAACGATAAAGATGCAGCAAAAGCTGCTATGGCTTATATGAAAGAAAATAATGTAGTTTTTCCAGAACACAAAGATTTTAACTATCAGAAAAGAAGCGAAAAAGGTGGGGCATTTTCTGGACCCCCTTTAGCAAAGGATAAAAATAAATAATGTTAATAGAATCTGAGTACTTTACGCACTACGAAATGCAATGCAAATGTGGCTGCGAAGACGCGCCGATGCAACCTTTGTTTATGAATACTCTTATTGCAATTCGAGAAGAGTTTGACAGACCTATGACCATTACGTCTGCCTTTCGATGCGTAGAACACAATAAAAAAATAGGTGGAGCAAAGGACTCTCCACACATACACGGCCAAGCTGTAGACGTTGCTGTAAGCTATGCGGATGCTCACGATCTTTTACGAATAGCTTTAGAACACGGCATGACAGGTATTGGCATAAAACAAAAAGGATCACCGTCTGGACGATTTATACACCTTGACAACATGGAAGTTGCAGAAGGGCGTCCACGACCAACAGTTTGGAGCTACTAAAACGCTTCATTTACCGGAGCGGCTACCCGAATACAAATCGGCCCCGCTATTTAACTACTCCTCCGCGCACGGCTACCCGAATATAAACTTTCGGCCCCGCGAGAGAAAGGAGATACAACATGACTGACACTATGACAGACGATAACGAAGTACTTGAGCCTACCCCATACGAGAATGCGTATAGACGTACTCTGAATGACCCAGATGAAGAATCTTTTGACCCCGCTGTAGAAGAAGCGGCTACTCCTAGACTTACTGAAGGTATCGTTCAAAAAGAAGATCACGATTATAAGAAAAGATATGATGATCTTAAGAAGCACTATGATAATAAACTCAATGAGTGGAAACAAAACCGTGAAGTTCTTGAAGCAAAACTCAAGATGTCGGATACACCTACTCAAAGAATAAATGAGCTTCCTAAGACAGCGGAAGAACTTGAAAGCTTTCGTGAACAATATCCGGATGTATATGATGTGGTTGAAACAATCTCTTCGCTTAAAGCCAATGATAGAGTTTCTGAAGTAGAAGATCATCTGGAGGTACTGCGACAAAAGGAAGAAGAGGCAGAACGAATTACTGCTGAAAAACAACTTACCGCAATGCACCCAGACTTTACGGAACTTAAACAAAGTGACGACTTTTTGAAATGGCTAGAAGAACAGCCGTCCAGTATTTCGGATGGTGTCTATCGCAATAATACTGATGTTCGTTGGGCCGCAAGAGTGATCGATCTGTACAAAGCAGATGTCGGCCATACCCCTGCTAAGTCAAGACGATCTGGTTCAAACAAGAATCAACGTGAACAAGCAGCGCAAGCTGTTACACGTACAGCATCAAATCGAGGCTTAGAATCTTTAGGACCAGATAAAAAAGTCTGGACAGTAGAGGAAATCTCCCGGCTTAAACCGTGGGAATTCGACAAATACGAAAAGGAGATTGACGCCGCTTCCCGTGAGGGCCGTGTTGTCAATTCTATTTAAGTTTTATTTTTAACATCCTAACAAGGAGAAACCAAAATGGCTTTTACTCGCGCCAGTGGTTATCAGAATCTACCGTCAGGTAATTTTGTACCCACTATTTTCAGCCAAAAGGTTTTAAAGTTTTTCCGCCGTGCGTCGGTAGCTGAAGCAATTACCAACACCGACTACGCTGGAGAAATCGAGAACTTTGGCGATACTGTGAACATTATCAAGGAACCGTCGATCACCGTCCGTTCCTATGCTCGCGGTACTACTGTAAATACGGAAGACCTGTCTGATGATCAGATTCAGTTGACCGTTGATCAAGGCAACTACTTTGCTTTTAAAGTTGACGATATCGAAGAGCGTCACAGCCACCTTAATTTTGAGGCTCTGGCTACCTCGTCCGGTGCGTACAGCTTGAAGAAAGCTTTTGACTATAACATTCTAAAGAACATCTTTGACAACGCTGCTGCTTCTAGTGGCACGTTGGCTACTCAAGCTACGTCGGCAAATACGGGTGATGAGATTTCTGATCTTGTTGCACAAGCCGCTCGTAACCTTGATGAAAACGATGTTCCAGAAGAAAATCGCTGGCTTGTGGCCCCGCCGCAATTCTACGAAGTTCTTCGTGGCGCTTCGTCTAAAATCATGGATGCGTCGGTTACGGGTGGAAGTTCTCCACTTCTAAATGGAAAAGTTACGGACAGGCCGCTTCACGGCTTTGATCTGTATCAAACCAACTCGATTGCAGTCGGCTCTACGGGTACGGCGGCTTCGCACACTTTTGGATCATCTGCAACAAGTGGTCATACTCTTATTCTGTACGGGCATAAAAGCGCGGTCGTTACGGCTTCGCACATTGCCAAGACGGAAGTGATTCGTGACCCTGATAGCTTCGCTGACGTTGTTCGCGGACTTCACGTTTTCGGACGTAAGGTTCTTAAGGGCAGCGGCACGGGCTTTAAGGGCGCGTTCAAGGGTTTGATGGACTTGGATAGTTAAGGGAGGACTAGAACATGGCTACTTATTCCATTACAGGAGGTGGTTCCACTGGTTTCTCCGCTAGTGCTGGAGAGGTTAAAGTTCTCAGTGTTGTTGTAGACTTTAGCTCTTCTACTAATGCTAGTGGTGATATTTTCCAGTGCATCGAACTTCCTGCCAATTCGTATGTCGTTACTGCCGGAATCGAGGTAATGACTGCTGACTCGGCAGGTAATAGTGGTACTGTGTCTTTGGGTGACGGCGACGATGTTGACCGTTACGTTACGGCTCTAACCATTGCTAATACTAACCTTGTTCCAATTCGCGCTCAAGCGGGTGCGGGTTCGCAAGGTACTACGTCGATTGGCTACGGTGTCTACACCGCTGCCGACACGATTGACGTTGTGATTGCAACGGGAGCAATTAACGCTGTTATTCGCGTATATGCCCTTGTTGCCGACTATGACGGGCTTGGTGCAAACGAAGCTCAGAAGGTCACTTTCGCTTAATATATGGTCAGTGAGAGAAGGAGACGTTTTTGTTTCTTTCTCTCACTTTTCATAATATCAACACGGGATAAACAATGGCTACTTTTTTACAGTTGACAAATCGAATACTAAACGAACTTAACGAACCGGAGCTTACTTCAAGCACTTTTTCTAGTTCGCGAGGTATTCAAACTGTTGCAAAGAATATGGTAAATAAAAGTATTCACGATATTTATAACTCTGAAGTAGAGTGGCCTTTTATTCATAGTGATCAAACAGATTCTTTGACAGCAGGAACACAAGAGTATGGTTTTCCTTCAGATGCTCGAAAAGCCAACATAAATACTTTTGTATTAATTCCTTCTAATTTGATCACTAACGGAACTTTTACGTCAAATATAACTGGTTGGAGTACAACTTCTGGAACTCCTGCTAATGCTTCTGAACGACTAAGACTTAACAGTGCAGGAGCAGAACAATCTTTAAGTACGGTTGTAAATAAAGAGTACGTTCTTAGATGCCGTACTTTTTCAGGAGACATTACCTTAAATATAGGTACGGCTTCTGGAGGAACACAAATATCTACTCAAACGCTTTCTATCGCTAACTTAGGAGATGGAGCCTATCACACTGTAACCTTTACAGCAAGTTCTACCACAACAGTAGTAGGGTTTGTAAACTCTGCATCTTCTAATCACGATGTAGACAATGTGGAAGTTTCGGAAAACATTTCTCCTAGAAAACTTACCTTTCTTTCGTATAATGAATGGTTGGATAAGTTTTCAGATCGTGATTTAAATCCTACTGACACAGATCAGTTTGGTATTCCCTACTATGTCTATGAAACTTTTGATGACAAGTACGGTCTTACACCAATACCCGACAGAGGTACTTTAAGTGTTCGCTATGAATACTACAAGACACATACCGATCTTTCAGTTCATGGTGATAGCCCTGACTTACCGTCACGCTATGACGATGTTATTGTAAATCGTGGAAAGTACTACTGTCACATTCTTCGTGCAAACATACCCGCTGCACAACTTTCCGAAAAGGATTACAAAGAAGGTTTAGCGCGTATGCGAATAGAATTAATTAATACAAAAGATTACATCTACCCCGCTGGTATGAGGTTGTATAATACATCACCATGACACAAGAAATAACATCAAGTATCGTCACTACTTCTGGCGGTCTTATGCTAGACCAAGATGTCTATTCTATGCCGCCCGGAGCCGCTACAAAACTACAAAACTTTGAACCGTCTGTGTTAGGCGGTTATCGCCGTCTTAGTGGTACGGCAAAGTATTCTTCTTCTCAAGTAAACGGCACTAACACTTTACAGGGTGTAGTAATATACAACGAACGTGTTTACGCTGTATCTGGAGGAGTTTTAGCTTACGGCACTGGAGGTTCTTGGACAAGCATAGCTACAGGTTTAACAACCTCTGCAAGAAGTTATTTTGAAAGATTTAACTACGAGAACGCCGAAAAGATTATTATGTCAAACGGTTCTGACGGACCTAGAGTTATCAACAATACTACTGTTACTACAATATCTGAAAGCTCCGTAGCAGGAGCTAAGTTTGTAGCATCTTTTAGAGAACACATGTTTTATGCAGGAATGTCCTCTACACCTCAAGAGTTGGTATTTTCTGTACCTTTTAACGAAGATGACTTTACAAGTGGTAGTGGTGCAGGGTCCATTAAGGTTGATGATAACATCACTGGACTTAAAGTATTCCGTGATAGCTTGTTTGTTTTCTGCCAAGATAGAATATTTAAACTTACCGGAAACTCAAGCTCATCATTTACTATAGCTCCTGTTTCTCGTACTTTAGGATGCCTTGACGGATTTAGCATACAGGAAATAGGAGGTGATTTAGTCTTTCTGGGGCCGGATGGTATTCGTACAGTTCAGGGTACAGCGCGTATTGGCGATACAGAACTTGGCGTTATCTCCAAGCCTATTCAACGCAGATTTCAAAATATTTCTCTTGATCGTATTAGTTCTGTAGTTATTCGGGATAAAAGTCAATACAGAATTTTTAGACCTACGACAGGAGGTACTGAAGTCTCTGCACAGGGTATTATTGGTGTAATTAAAGCAAATCCTCAAGGACAGGTAGGCTGGGAATGGTCTGAAATAAAAGGTATTAAACCTTCTTGTTCAGACTCTCAATTTATCAATGATGATGAACTTGTAGTACACGGCGGGTTTGATGGTTTTGTGTATAAGCAAGAGTCAGGAAATACTTTTTCAGGTACAAACATACAGGCAAGTTATCGCTCTCCAGATTTAACACTGGGAGATGCAGGTATTCGTAAAAACATGCAACGTATTAACGTAAACTACGATGCAGAGGGTACAGTAGCTTTGGCTCTTGGGGTAAAGTTTGATTTTGAAGACCCGGCCACACCCCAACCAGCGGACTATTCTTTAACTACGCAAAGTACACAAGCTGTATACGGCAGCGGTACTTACGGAACATCGTCTTACGGCTCTGATGGCTTTCCCATTATACGGCAATCTATCGAAGGCAGCGGCTTTACGGCTGTTGTAAAGGTTGACGATACTTCAAGTAATCCACCAATCACACTAAAAGGTTTTCAACTAGAGTTCACACCGGGAACAAGGATGTAATAAAAATGGGTACAGCGTATTCAGCAAGACAAAGTTCTTTTAGCGATGGCGACACTATCGACGCCGCAGATTCTAATGATGAATTTGACGCTATTCTAAGTGCTTTTGGAACAAGCGGTCACACGCATGACGGGACCGCTGGAGAGGGTGGAAACGTAACAGCCTTACGAGGACACGCCTTGACGTTTGGATTAGGAACATCCGGAACGGATATTGTTCTGACCTTTGACGGTGAAACAAGTGACGGTGTGCTTTCTTGGATGGAGGACGAAGATCAATTTAAATTTGACGATGATGTACAAATTATTGATGACAAAAGTCTTATTCTTGGAACAAACGAAGACATCACAATTAAATACGACGAGACCACTAACAACGCTTTAGAGATTGCAGCAAACGTAGAAGGCGCTGCATTAGGTATTGTTCTTAAAGCAGATCAAGGCGACGATGCGGGAGACGAGTGGAAGGTAAACGTAGCAGATGGTGGTACTCTTACTTTAGGCAACGACATTAACAGTGCGGGTACGTACGTTACGCACATGACCTTAACGCCTAACTCTACTGTAGCTAATTCTACAGCAGCTTTTGCAGGAAGCGTCACAGTAGCAAACGCTTTGTCTATTGGCGGTACTGCAATTACTTCTACAGGTGCAGAGCTAAATATTATGGACGGCGATACCTCTGCAAGTGCTACGACAGTTGCAGATGCTGACCGTGTTGTATTTAATGATGCTGGTACAATGAAACAAGTTGCTGTTACAGATCTAGCAGCGTACTTTGATGATGAAATTACAGCAATGCCTAACCTAACGTCTGTAGGCACTCTAACAACTCTTACTGTAGATGACATAGTTTTAAACGGTAAAGTCCTCACCGTAACAGGTGATACTAGTGATACGTTTACAATAACCTCTGGCGCTGCTGGCGCTACTACTCTTGCAACTACAGATGCTGCTGGTACTAATGGTGATCTTACTCTGGATGCAGATGGTGATATTAGCTTAGATGGTAACGGCGCCTCGAACAGCGCAGTCTTCATGAAATACAATGGTACAGCTTTCGGTTCGTTTTACAATGCAGGAACAGCTAGCTTTAATATTAAGAGCGAGGTATCAGACCAAGATATTTTAATTAAAGGAAATGATGGTGGAAGTGAAGTTACTGCTCTGACACTTGACATGAGTGCAGCCGGTGCTGCTACGTTTAACGCTGGTGCTGGTTTTGGTGGCACCGTCACTGGAACTTCGATAGATATTAGCGGTGATCTTAACGTAGGTCAATCTTTGATTCTCGACGGAGCGACCTCATATGCTGGCAATGACATAACACATCTTTATAGTCAAGCTGCGAATGGTTTGGTTATTGCGACCGGCGCTGGAAGCACCAATGATTTGTTAGTTGCCAATAAAAGCGGTACGACTGTGTTGTCTGTTGCGACAGGCACGACAACCGCCGCCTTTGCGGGTTCTGTTACTGCTGCTAGTGCAACTGTAGATGACATAGTCTTAGACGGCAAAGTCATCACCATAACAGGTGATACTAGTGATACCTTTACAATAACCACTGGCGCTGCTGGTGCCACCACCCTAGCAACTACAGATGCTGCTGGTACTGATGGGGCACTTATTCTGGATGCAGATGGTACTATTACACTAGATGCTGGAGATACAAACGGTACAACTGTCTTTAAAAGA
>TARA_R110001606_G_scaffold321055_1_pt1 | contig 34200 bp, 34 predicted proteins | sample TARA_R110001606 | Tara Oceans TARA_R110001606 (sample SAMEA4398315) | marine metagenome | biome: Polar Biome; feature: [SRF] surface water layer (ENVO:00010504); material: water (ENVO:00002006), including particulate matter (ENVO:01000060) such as... | depth 5 m
CAGAAGGCCGGCAAGAAGCGCATGCGCCAGTTCGGCAAGGTCGAGATTCCGCAGGAAGCCTTTATCGCGGCGCTGAAGATGGATGACGACTGAGGATAGGGGGGCGTTCCGTAAGGGCTGATCCTACCCTGGGTTGGTAGCCGGATTTGCCGGAAAGACGCAGGCTGGGCGGATGGAAACGTTCGACCTTTCCGCTGAGTGCACCGCGTGGTTGGCTGAGGTCGACCGGGTGATGAAGCGCGACTGGTGCATCGACACGGTCGACGCCGGTTGGTCGCGGGAGGATCAGCTGCGTTACTGGCAGTACGGCGAGACAGCGGAGGCATTCGTTGGCTGGTTCGCGGAGAAGTACGGGCTGATCCGGTTTGAAACGCGACCTAGCCGACGGAGGCCCGCCAAGTCTCGGCTTCAAGCGTGACGGCGCTTTCGAGCGGCGGTTTCAGCCGGAACAGTTTTGGATCACCGGAAAGCTCGTAGAGCCGAAACAGACGCCACTCGGCGGGGCGTTCCTGACTGACCTCGCGCTCGGTGCGGGTCAGGAAGAAGGGCGTTGTCCGGCCCCCGCGCGTGGCCTTCACCTCAATCAGCCGGTCCGCCCCGGACGGATGGAAGCTCTTGATGTCATAGCCGGCCCCGTCGCCTCGTTCCTGCGACGTCCACTCGACCTTGCGCGCCAGATCGGCGCGATCGGCGGCATTAAGCCGCTCGCGCTCATGATGGAAAATGCGTTCTTCGCCCAGAAGGCCGAGGCGACGATTGCGGTGGTCGCGGGCCGCGGGGTCGAATTTACGCACGAGCCGTTCCAGTCCTTCGGGTCGAGGCTTTCGCGGCCAACCGGGAGACGGGGCGGGCTCGACTATCAAGGGCGACCACGAGGCGGGCTCATCAGCCATGCCGGGTTGAGGGTCTGTTTGTGTCTTGCTCTGAGTGCCCGCGCGCGATGGGCTTCTGGTGCCGAAAGTGTCGGTAAGAGCAGCAGCCTCGCCGATGGTCCAAGCGTCCGGGTGGGCATCGAGATAGCGGTCGACCGCTGGAAAGATTGCTCGCTGATAGTTGGACATCGGGCGGTAGCCACGAATGACCGGCATTCCCAGCTCAGCCAGAACCGCCGAAATGTTCATGTGCTTGAATTCGATCGACTTGTGACCGCGGCCAATCTGCTCATCAAGTGCGCGGGCCCGTTGAGCCTTTACGAAAGGCTGGCCGGCATCCTGTGCTTCGAGCATGGCAAAATAGTCGGCGACGATGGCGTCGAGTTCATCGGCGCTCCAGTCGGTTCCTATCTTAGATTGGTCGACCATGGCCCCTCCGCCTAACTGGAGGTTAGGTCGCGGATTCAAGTTTGACTAGGCGGAGTGCTTCAATCCCCCTGACCCCGCCCCTGAACAGGCCGCACTGCCGCGCCATCTATTTCCTGCAGACTCAGGTGGCGGGGCGTTTAAGGGTGAGCCGCAGCCGGGGCGTAGGCGGGGCGGCTAACCCCTCCACCGCTTCGCGGTCCCCCTCCCCATCGCTGCGCGACAGGGAGGAGACAGGGTTTTGACGGACGGGTCTGGCCCGCCCCCTTGACCCCGCCGCCGAACAGGCCGCACTGCCGGGGATGGCCAGTGAAACCGTCTATATCCTGCAGACCTATGTGGCCGGGCGCGGCGGGGCGTTGAAGGCTGAGCCGCAGGTCGGGTGCAAGGATGCCGAGGAGGCGCGGCGCAAGGCCGAGCGGCTGGCCCCCTTGCGGCTGGGGGTGGTGGCGTTTTCGGTCTCGGCCGACACCGAACTGGGCGACTATGACGAGACGCCGACGATCATCTTCAAGGCGGGCCAGCTGCCCGAGATGTTCGACTGAGGGGGCGAAGGCTACGCTCCACCCACCCCGTCATCCTCGGGCTTGTCCCGAGGACCCATCGTTCAGGCTCTGCCGGCTTCTGATCAGAACGCGCCGCCCCAGGACAGCGCGAAACCCCGACCGACGCCGCGGTGGCGGAATGGGTCCTCGGGACAAGCCCGAGGATGACGGAATGTTGGGGGCCTACATCCCGCCGAAGAAGTCGCGCTTGCCCAGCGGCACGCCCTGGGCCCGTAGCAGGGCGTAGGCGGTGGTCAGGTGGAAGAAGAAATTCGGCTGGGCGAAGCCGACCGCATAGTCGCGGCCGGTGAAGCGCATCTCGCCGGACGGGAAGGTCAGCACCACCTCGCGATCCTCCTGACCGTCGACGGCCGTGCGCGGCACCGAGGCCAGATAGTCGAGGGTCTGGCGGATGCGGGCCTGCAGCTGGTCGATCGTGGTCTCGGTATCCTCGGCCACCGGGGCGGCGACGCCGGACAGGCGGGCAATGCACAGCTTGGGCCCGTCGGCGGCCATCTGCACCTGTTTGGTCAGCGGATGCATGTCGGCGATCAGCCGGTGCGCCAGCAGGGCACCGGCGCCCTGATCCGTGGCGGCGGCATGGTCGCGCGCCTTGTCCAGAAGGCCCGACAGGGCGGTCAGGTGTTTGCTGAACACGGGGACGGTGAGGTCGTACAGTTCTGTGGCCATGGTCGCGGTCTAGCCCCGCGCCGGGAGCAGGTCGAGAGACATGTGAATATTGAAAACGGCGTTCTGTGAGTGCATGGTCCGGCGCGTCACGCGGTGATCCTGAGCAGCGTCACCGGATTATTCGACTGAATTTTCACGGAGACCTGACCATGCGGCAGCAATTCTTCTCGATCATCCTGTCCGGCGCGGTGGGGCTGGCGGCGCTGAGCTGCGCCGGAGCGGCTGCTGCCGGAGATCCGACGCTGGACGAGGTCCGCGCCGCGACCGAGCGGTTTCGCGACGTCAATGTGGCCCTGGCCGAGGGCTTTATCCGCGACCCGATGAACAGTTGCGAGACCGCCGCGGGGATGGGGCTGCCTGCCACCGACGGCGCGATGGGCGTGCACTATTTCCGGCCGGATCTGCTGGGTATTAACGGCCCGCCGAACCCGCGGGTCGACGGGACGGGCACCCACACGGATTTCGGCAGCCCGGCGGTCCTGCTCTATGAGCCGCAGGCGGATGGCAGCATGGAGCTGGTCGGGGTCGAGAATCTGGTGTTCATCGCGGCTTGGGAAGCCGCCGGCCATACCGCCCCGCCCAGCTTTCAGGGGGTGCCCTTCGACCGGATGGAGGATGATCCTGCCACCGAGGTTGATGAGGGCCATATGTTCGCCCCGCACTATGACCGGCACGTCTGGCTGTACCGCGACAATCCCAACGGCATATTCCGGCCGTTCAACCCGGCGGTCAGCTGTGCGGCCCACACCGGCGCGACGGGCGACCCTCACGCCCATTGATACCGATGGGCGGGTGTGGCCGCACCGCCTCGAACCGACGATGCACTCGCAGTTCATACAGCCTGTAGTTCTGTAACGAATGGGGCAAGAACGTCACCGGTGTCAGGATTACGGACGACGCGTGCCCTGTCTGCAGGTGTATTCAAGGGCTTCTCGGACCGCGGGCGTCGCCCAACGTCGGTTGCCAAGAAGTGAGTCTTCGGTGTAGAAATGCTACCTTGAGGGGTATTGCGGACCGACGATCGAGCCTTCCGTCGGGCGGATTACCGAATGTCTTGGCGGCGGTTTTTGGGTCGATGTGGCCGGACGACCCCGCGCCGACACCGGCCGGTCGCGAGTAGCGGCGGTCGGATCACGAACCGGGCGTTGGGAGGCGCTCGCCGCATGACCACAGTTCGAACCGCCCTGATCGTATTGATGAGCACGGCCGTGCTCGGCGGCTGCGCCAGCTTCGGTGCCGATAGCCCGGAATCGGCCACAGCCTATCGCAACGCCCTGCATGCGGCGCGCGATACCGGGCCCGACGGGAAGGCACTTAACGCGATACCGCTCCCGGCCGACCCCTGCGCCGCGGTGGAGGCCTACCCGGATCCGGCCGTCGGAACCCGGAACGCCTTTGCGCTCGGGGCCCTGGACGCGCGCGAATGCGCCCTGGGCACGCTTCAGGGCGGGGCCACCAACTATCAGGTGGTGCGGCGCGACGTGGTTCATCTGTACAGCTTCTACAATCGCCGCGCCGCCCGCCAGCAGGCCTTCATGGACATGGGATCGGGCATCACCATGGTCGGCGCGGCCGGGGCTTTCGAGGGCGGGATCAGCAATTCGACACGACAGGCCTGGGCGATCGCGGCTTTCGTTCCGATCGTCATCAGCCAGTTCAACGCCTATGAACCGACCCGCGAACTGTTCCATGGCGGGTCGCTGGCCCTTCAGCTGATTACGCTCCGTTATGACCGCTACAATCGCGCGCTGGCCTTGCTCGGGACGACCGAGGGCAGGATGGACTGCCAGCCGTATGTCGCCGTGAAGGACACGGTCGTTGGTTGGTCCGCAAATGCCACACTGCGCACCCGGGATCCGGACGGCGTGCTGTCGGATGAAGCCCGACGCCTGCACACCGCCTGCCTGGCGCTTAACAGTCGCGCAGACGCCCTGAATTCCACCCGCGACTACGCCGACCGGCTGGGTCCCTACCTGGCTGCAGACTATGCCGCCGATGTGCTGCTCCTCGATCATGCGATCGTCGGCAAGGATCGCGAACTGCGCTATTCCCCGTCAGAGACTCTCGGTGCCCTCATCGCCAGCCCGCTCCGCGCCGCGGACATGCTGCTGACAGGGCAGAATACCAAAGCCGCTCTTGACGGCCTCAGGACCCAGGTCGCCTTTTCCGGTCTGAACCGCAATCTCGCCACCATCGCCCTGCCGCCGCCGCCGACGGCCGGGTCCGCGGTGTCCCCCCTGTCTGATCGCGCCGCGGCGCTTGGCCATCGGGACGCGCCGGCGGTGGTGGTGGAGCAGGTGAATACGCTGCGTCGCCTCGCCGTCGATCTGCGGGACAGACAGTTGCGTCAGGATTTCGAACTGGGTCGCGCGCGCGACCTGGCCGAGGCGGCCGGAGCCGACTATCTGAACTTCGTCTATGACGCCGTGACCAACACCACGACGGTGAGTCTCGGACCGAAGCCCCAGACCCCGGTCGTCGCCTCAGCCAGCACAGGCGCAGGCACGGCCCCGACGCAGTGATCGCCCCGGGACGACGCGGCCGGGCGACGAGTGACAGCAAGGATTGACCCGGTGCGCGGGCAGGCCGAGTCTGGCGTCTGCAACTGTTCGAAAGCCGCCGCCCATGCCTGCTGATGCCCGCGCGCCCCGTCTGGCCGTTCTGATCGACGCCGAGAACGCCTCGTCGCGCATCGCCGAGTCGCTGTTTGCCGAGATCGCCACCTTGGGCGAGGCCTCGGCCCGGCGCATCTATGGCGATTTCGCCAGCGCCCAGATCCAGGGCTGGACCAAGGTGCTGGCCCGCTATGCCATCCAGCCGCAGCAGAATTTCGCCAATACCAAGGGCAAGAATTCCGGCGATATCGCCCTGGTCATCGATGCGATGGACCTGCTGCATTCGGGCCGGTTCGACGGCTTCTGTCTGGTGTCGTCCGACGCCGACTTCACCCGGCTGGCGTCGCGCATCCGCGAGGAGGGGGTCGACGTCTATGGCTTCGGCGAACAGAAGACGCCCGAGAGCTTCCGTCAGGCCTGCACCCGCTTCATCTATACCGAGAATCTGAACGCCCCGGTCAGCGAGACGGCGGCGGCGTCGGGCGGCAAGGCGGCGGCGGCCGGGACCGCCGGCAAGCGCAAGCCGACCGAGGCCACGCGGATGATCGCCTCGGTCATCTCGGACATGGACGAGGACGGCGACGGCTGGGTTTCGTTCGGCGGTATCGGCAACCGGCTGCGCAATGCCTATCCCGATTTTGACCAGCGCACCTATGGCTATGCCAAGCTGTCGGACCTGATCCGCGCCACCGGCCGGTTCGAGGTCCAGGCCGGAGCCGGCGGGGCCATGCGGGTGCGCGACAAGGCGTGATGGCGGGGGCTCAGGCGGCGGCGGGGATGGCGAAGATCACCACGGCCAGGGCCAGCAGGACAGCGAAGGCGTACAGCGCCGCGCGCGCCCGCTGGCCCGCGCGCCATGCGGACAGGGCGGCCTGCAGCGACTGCAGGGCATAGAAGACGACGAAGGCCCGCGACGCCCAGGTGATGATGCCGAAGATGTCGGTGGCCCAGATGATGGCGATCGCCGCCACCGCCGTGGCGAGATTGCCGAGTTTGACGCTGAGGCGTTTGCCCGAGGATTCCGCCAGCAGGCCGCCCGCCCCGTTCATGTCGGCGACGGCCGCCGACAGCTGCGACGCCAGCGCCGTCAGGATGATCACCGGGGCCACCATCACCCCGACCGGACGCAGCAGGTCGATGATGGCGGTCTCGTCGCCCTGGGTGATCGGGGCACCGGTAAAATAGCTGGTGATGAACAGGAAGAAGAGCAGATAGACGGCCGTCGCGATCCACTGGGCATAGCGCATGGTCCGCACCCGGGTCTGGCGGTCGTAGGCGGCCCCGAGAAAGCGCGATGTCTCGAACCCCTGCACCAGAATGACCAGGCCCAGCAGCACGCGGCCGTCGTGCATCTGAAAGTCAGGCAGCGGCGCGTCCCAGCCGAAAGTGCCCTGCGTAATCGCCACTCCGCCCGCGATGAACAGGGCCGCCAGCAGGCCGAGGATCAGGGTCAGTTTGAGGCCGACGGCGCTAACCGCCACCCGCTCCAGCGCGTCGAGGCCGCCGGTCGCGCCGATTGCCCCGACCGACGCGATCACCGCGGTGGCCGCGATACGGATCCACAGCGTGTCGGTAACCCCCGCGAAACGCAGTCCGAAGGCGGCGAACAGGTGCAGGTAGTAGGCGACGGACACAAAGTAGGCGAGCGCCAACGCCAGCTCCGAGGCCCGTTCGATGATCCGCACCGTCCGCGACGCCCCGGTCTCGATCTCGGGCTCGACATTGAGGATGTTGTGGCGGATCGCCGAACCGAACAGATAGCCGGTGCCGCACAGGACCATCATGGCGGCGATGGCCCAGTTGCCGGCCAGCCCCGCCAGCAGGGGCCCCGCCACCAGAAAGCCCGAGCCGATGATCGAGGCCAGGGGCGTAACCGTCGCCTGCCAGGTTTCCGACGCCAGCAGGCGGGGACGGAACAGAAAGGCCGCCCCGGCGATCAGTGCCAGGATCAGGGCGACATTGGTCAGGTTCATCGGACCGTCTCTCGCGTGCAGGGGGGACGCAAGAACCGTCCGGGGCCGTCAGCTTCACTGCAACGGGCGCGCGCGGGTTCCGTTGCAGCCGGGGTTGGAGATCGAAATCTAGCCGGCCCGGAACGCCGCGATCGCGTCGACGGTGGTGCGCACCTGGGCCTCGATCCCGGCCCAGTCCTGCGCCTTGATGGCAGCTTCGGTGATCAGTTTCGAGCCCATGCCGGCGGCGACGATGCCGCTGCCGAACCATTTGGCGATCGAGGCCGGATCGGGGTCAACGCCGCCGGTCGGCATGATCTTGGTCCAGGGCATCGGCCCCAGCACGGCCTTGACGAAGTCCGGACCACCGACGGACGCGCCGGGGAAGAGTTTGACGATCTCGCAGCCCAGCTCCTGGGCCGTCGAGATTTCGGTGACCGAGCCACAGCCGGGTGAATAGGGCACCATGCGCCGGTTGCACAGGCGAGCGACCTCGGCGTTCAGGGCCGGGCTGACGATAAAGCGCGCGCCCGACGCGATGAACAGGGCGGCGGTCGGCGCATCGACGATCGAGCCGACGCCGAGGATGATGTTGGGGTCGGTGCGGGCGAATTCGCGCGCCACATCGGTAAACAGGCCGTGGGCGAAGTCGCCGCGATTGGTGAATTCCACCGCCGGGGCCCCGCCGCGGGCGCAGGCCCGCATCACGTTGAGGCAGACCTCGGGATCCGGATGATAAAAGACCGGGACCACGCCCTGGGTCTCGAGGGCGGTCAGGACGGCGAGGCGGTCGTGGCGCATGGCAGACTCCGGTTTCCGCTTCTGACTCGGTCGGCGGGGCGGCGGCGTCAAGGGTGTTGAGATCAATCCCTGTGTCGCGGTCGTCGGCGGGCGCTCAGCTGGACGGTTCGGCCCGGCTCACCCGCACGTCACTGGGCGTTCGTTCGTGCCCCGCACAGGTCACAGAACATCCGCCCCGGCTTGCGACGGTCGGGCCGCCAGCGATGGCGGCGGCAACGCAGTTTTTTCCAGAACCTGCGCAGGGCGCGGAGCATGAGACCTCGAGATGTTCGCGTGGGCACCCGGGGCCAGTCACGCCCTGGAACAATCAATCGAGGTGTAAAACGGCAAACGTCCGGCGGGTCAATGCCCGTTGTGCGCGAACGTGGTTACCCGTCCTACCTGTTTGCTGTCGGCATCGAACAATGGGTCCAGCACGGTGAAATGGTTGAGGCCGGGCAGGGCCTCATAACGGGTCTCGACGCCCTTGCCGCCCCACAGGTCGGCCATCATCCGGCTCTGACGCAGGAATTCCGGGCTTTCGTCGCCGCCCACCACACAGTCCAGCACCGTGCCGCCGGGGGTCGATCCGTCGGGGACCGGCCAGTGGATCGGCGACAGGGCGGCGGCTTCGGCCACGTCCAGCCTCAGGGCCTTGTTCAGAGAGGTCGGGATCAAGGGGGCGAGGTCGAACACACCGGAAATGGCCACGGCGGCGGCGGCCCGGCCCTCGCTCAGCATGCAGGCGGCCATATGCCCGCCGGCGGAATGACCGAACACCACGGGGCGGCGGCCGCTGCGGGTGCGCACCGCCTCGACCGCCGTGCGGACCTGCCGCAGAATCCGGCCCAGTCGCACGTCCGGGCACAGGTCATAGGACGGGATGGCCAGGCTGACGCCATGGGCCAGAAGCGCCGGGGCGATGCCGCTGAACCAGCTCTTGTCCAGCGCCTGCCAGTAGCCTCCGTGCAGGAATACGGCGATCGGCGCGTCGGGCCCCGCCTCGAACAGATCCATCATCTCACGCGGACCGGGACCATAGGCGATCTCGATCGGCGGGGTCGCGGCCCGGGCGGCCTCGGCCCGGTCGCGCCAGCCCTGCATCACCGCCGGATGGTCCGGGACCAGGGCGCGATTGTTGTACTGGGCTTCGAGGGTCATCGCGGGGCTTCAGGGCTGGTGTGAAGGGCTTAGGGAGTAGGGCTTGGGGTTTAGGAAGCAGGGTCGGGCTTGGCCTCTGGCCGGGGAGCAGACTAAGCCCTAAGACCTAAGCTCTAAGACCTACCCCTCCGGAGCCCCCGCCATGATGACCGCCATCTTCGTCTTCATCAAATGCGAGCTGGGCCACGCCAATGACGTGGCGGCCGACATCGTCGACAATGTCGACAAGGTCTCGGAATGCTATTCGACCTCGGGCCAGTATGACCTGCTGGCCAAGTTCAACCTGCACAAGGACGAGGACATCGGCACTTTCGTCACCAAGGTGGTGCAGACCCGGCCGCACATCCGCGACACCTTCACCGTGATCACCTTCTCGCCCTTCCTGCCGACCGGCCGCTAGGACCTCAGGCTTTCGCCACCTTCTCGGCTGCCTCTTCGGCCTCTTCCTCGGCCTCGGCGGCGTCGTCATCGTCCCCGACCTGCACCTCGACGATGGCGGACAGGCGCTGGTAGACGCCGAGCCCAACCAACACGAGCACCGAGACCAGCACCAGGGCGGTCGGATAACCCAGCAGGGCGACATCGGCGCGCGCGGTCTTGAACACCACCACCAGACCCTCGAGGAACAGGGCGATGACGATGGTGGACAGGAATTTGGTCAGGGAGCGACGGGCCTCGGCGGCGCTGCGTTTTTCATGGTCGCCGGTGACCTCTTCCTCGAACAGGTATTTGGCCACGTCGAACACGGCGATGGCGACGATCACATAGCCGAGGGCGTCCAGAATGGCGTCGCCGGACGCACGGGCCGAGTCGGTGAAGGCGTCTCTGAGTTCAAGCAGGCTGACGCCGATCAGACCCAGCGCCAGCAGGACCAGCAGCAGGCTGGTGCCGCCGAACACGATACGGGTCAGATGGATCATGGGTCCGTTCCTGGACGATCTCGCCTGACGCCGCTGAAGGTGTGGCCAAGCTCGTGCCGGGAAAACGCCTGCGGACCGATCACGTTGCGTCGCGCGCCGAAGGTGACGCAGCGTCACCGCAAAAGCCTGCTAGATTCCGGGTTCAGGGAAATGCGGAGACAGACGCCATGACCGATCTTGAGACCTTCAGCGCCGAGACGCGGGCCTGGCTGGAGGCCAACTGCCCGGCCGAGTGTCGCGGACCGGTCGAGAGTGACGAGGACCGGGTCTGGGGCGGTCGCAACCCGGTCTTTCGCACCTCGGGCCACAAGCTGTGGCTGGAGCGGATGGGCGCGAAAGGCTGGACCGCGCCCGAATGGCCGTCCGAATACGGCGGCGGCGGTCTGTCCCGCGAACAGGCCAAGGTGCTGGCCTCGGAGATGCGCCGTATCGACGCCCAGATGCCCCTGACCAGTTTCGGGGTCTGGATGCTGGGTCCGGCCCTGCTGCAGTTCGGCACCGAGGAACAGAAGAAGCGCTTCCTGCCCGAGATCGTGCGTGGCGAGATCCGCTGGTGCCAGGGCTATTCCGAGCCGGGCGCGGGCTCCGACCTGGCCGGGCTGCAGGCGCGAGCCGTGGATCAGGGCGACCACTGGATCGTCAACGGCCAGAAGGTCTGGACCTCCTATGCCGACAAGGCCGACTGGATCTTCTGTCTGGTCCGCACCGACCCCGAGGCCCCCAAACATCTGGGCATCAGCTTCGTGCTGTTCGACATGGCCACCCCGGGCGTCTCGACCAAACCCATCACCCTGATCAGCGGCAAGTCGCCCTTCTGCGAGACCTTCCTCGACGATGTGCGGGTCGAGAAGGAAAACCTCGTCGGCACGCTGAACCGCGGCTGGGACGTGGCCAAACACCTGCTGGCGCATGAGCGCACCATGATCGGGGCCATGGGCTCGATCGGCGGCGGCCGGCCGATGGGGCAGGTCGCGGCGGATTCGATCGGGGCCGACGATGAGGGCCGGCTGGACGATCCGATGCTGCGCGCTCGCATCGCCGAGCTGGAGGTCGACCTGGCCGCCTTCCACCTGTCGATGGAGCGGGTCGGGGATCAGGTGAAGGCCAAGCAGGTCAGCCCGGCCATCGCCTCGATGCTGAAATACTACGGCTCGGAGCTGAACAAGCGCCGCCACGAACTGGCCATGGCCGCCGGTGGCTCCGACGCGCTGGAATGGGAGGGCGAGCGCTCGAAGGACGGCAAGGCCGCGCGTGATTGGCTGCGCACCAAGGCCAACTCCATCGAGGGCGGCACCAGCGAGGTGCAGCTCAACATCATCGCCAAACACCTGCTGCAACTGCCGGGGGCGTAGGGCGCAACATCAAGGAGGCACCGATGCGCAGAGTCACTACCGTTGCGGCCTTGCTGGCCCTGTTCCTGAGCCCGGCGGGATACAGCGCCGCCCAGGACGCGGACCTTCGCGCCGTCTTCACCGCGCCGATCGTGGTCGAGCGGGCGACACCGGTCACCTCAGCGCCGCTGGAGCTGAGGTCGGGCAAGCTGTTTCTGAATGCCGTGGCCAACGGCCAGACGCGCGCGTTTATCTTCGACACGGGATCGCCGACCGTCCTGACGCGCGCGTTTGCCGACACGCTCGGCCTGCGCACCGTCGGCCAGAACACGGGCGTCGACGCCAACGGCGCGCCGGTGACGATGGATGTGGCGGTGCTGGAGTCCCTGAGCATCGGCGACACCACCTTCCGGAATGTTCCGGTGCTCATCTTTGACTTCAGCGGGCTGGACACCGGTGCCTGCTTCGTTGACGGCGGCGTCATCGGTTCCGAAATCCTGCCGGGGAGTGCCTGGCGGATCGATACCGAGGCCGGGCGGCTGGGCATAGCGGCGACCGCAGGGGCGCTGGGCGGTTCGGAACCCGAGGTTCGGGCGAAACTGTATGACTTCGGTTATCCGCACCCGCCAATCGTCGACTACGCCGTGGGCGACGTGGCGGACAAGGCGCTCTTCGACACCGGGAACGCCGAGCAGGTGACGCTGTTCGGCCGGGTCGCGGGGGCACCATCGGTGCAGGCGGCCATCGTTCCCGGTTCGGTGAGCCGCGGCCGTGGAACGGAGGGCGAGTCCGCCGGCGGGCGCGGGCAGGTGACCGACCTCGTGCGCTTTACCCTGTCGGGATTTGAGATCGACGGCCAGCCGATCGGGCCCGTCCGGAGCGCCACCCGTGGCGTGCCGCCGAGCCTGGTCGGTCTCGGCATGCTGAGATCGCACGTGGTGACCCTGGACTATCCGGGGGGTCAGTTTCGGCTTGAGCCACGCAGCAGTCCTGCGCCGGCGCGTCCGGAGGCCGGCTACACGATCGCGCTGGACGGCGAGGCAGCGACCGTCGTGCGGCTGTTCGGGGACTCCGCTGCGACCGCCGCCGGGCTGAAACTGGGCGACCGTGTCATTGAGGCCCGGGGCCGTTCGCTTCGCGTCTCGCCGGACAATCCCCGCTGCAGCGTGACCGACTGGCTGGCGGACGCCTTCGATTCGGCGGCGGCGGCCAGCCTCGTCGTCGAGCGCGACGGCGCGCCCGTGACCCTCCACATCCCCGCCACCCGACACTGAGGACGGCTGAATGCCCCTGATCCTGACCGAAGAGCAGACCATGCTGAAGGACGCCGCCGACGGCTTCCTCAATGAAAACGCGCCGATCGCCCACCTGCGCAAGCTGCGCGACTCGAAGGATGCCGACGGCGTCTCGCGCGACCTGTGGCGGGCGTTTGGCGAGATGGGCTTCGCCGGGGTGATCATCCCCGAGGAACACGGCGGCTCGGGCCTCGGCGCGGTCGAGGCCGGGGTGGTGGCCGAGGCACTGGGCCGGACCCTGACGCCGTCGCCGTTCATGGGCTCGGGCGTGTTGTCTGCCAAGGTGCTGGTGGACGGCGGCTCGGCCGAGCAACAGGCCGCCTGGCTGCCGAAAATCGCCGCGGGCGAGGCGATGCTGGCGCTGGCCATCGACGAGGGGGCCAAACACGCCCCGTCGAAATGGACGACCACGGCCGAGCGTTCGGGCAACGGCTTCAAGCTGAACGGGGCCAAGGGTTTCGTGCTGGACGGCCATGTCGCCGATGCCCTGATCGTGGCGGCCCTGACCGGCACTCCTGATTCTGGGGGCCTGACCCTGTTCCTGGTCGATCCGAAGACCAGCGGCGTCGAGATCGAACGCACGGTCATGGTCGACGCCCACAATGCTGCCCGCATCACCCTGACCGATGTGACGGTCGACGCCGATGCGGTGATCGGGGCCGTCGACGGCGGCGAGGCCCTGCTGGAAGTGGCGCTGAACCTCGGCCGGGCCTGTGCGGCGGCGTCGCTGACCGGGGCCGGGGACCAGGCCTTCCAGATCACGCTCGACTATCTGCGCACGCGCAAACAGTTCGGCAAGGCGATCGGCGAGTTTCAGGCCCTGCAGCACCGGGCCGCGCATCTGTTCACCGAGATCGAACTGGCGCGGGCGGCGGTGATGGGGGCGCTGCAACGGCTCGACGCCGGGCGTGAGAACGCGGGTCTGGCCGTGTCGGTGGCCAAGGCCAAGGCCGGGCGCGTCGCCGAACTGGCGGTGCAGGAGGCGGTGCAGATGCACGGCGGCGTCGGCATGACCGACGAATACGACGTCGGCCTGTTCATGAAGCGGGTGCGGGTGCTGAACGAACTGCTGGGCGACGCCGGCTTCCACGCCGACCGGCTGGCGAAAGCCCAGGGTTACTGACGCCCGGGGCTAAAGTAGCCAGTCGGCCTTCGGCTCGCGCGCCAGCATCTCGTCATAGGATGGACGTTCGCGCACCACGGCCCAGCGACTGTCGTCGACCAGCACCTCGGGCACCAGCGGGCGACTGTTGTATTCGCTGGCCATGACCGCGCCATAGGCCCCGGCCCCCATGAAGACGACCAGATCGCCAGCTTCCAGCGGCGGCAGGGCGCGGTCGCGGGCGAAGGTGTCGCCGGTCTCACAGACGGGGCCGACGATGTCGTGCGGACGGGCGGTTCCCGGACGCGGGCGCACCGGCACCACCTCGTGCCAGGCGTCGTACAGGGCCGGCCGCATCAGGTCGTTCATGGCTGCGTCCAGCACCAGAAAACGGCGACCGTCGCTGCGTTCATTGATCTGGATGACCTGAGCCAGCAGGATTCCGGCATTGGCGGCCAGCAGTCGGCCGGGCTCGAACGCCGCCTCGACCCCCAGCCCATCCAGCACGCGCGCGGCCATGGCCATATAGGCGGCCGGGGACGGCGGATCGCTCTCGCCGCCGATATAGGGGACGCCCAGCCCGCCGCCGAGATCGAGGCGGCTGACCGTCAATCCCTGTTCGCGCAGGGTCAGGGTCATCTCGCGCAGCACGCCAAAGGCGGCCTCCAGCGGGGCCAGGTCGGTGATCTGGCTACCGATGTGACAGGCCAGCCCAACCGGGGTCACGTGGGGCGAGGCGGCGGCGCGGGCGTACAGAGTCAGGGCGTCGGCGACCGGCACGCCGAATTTGTCGGTATCGCCGCCGGTGGTGATCTTGGCATGCCCCCCGGCCCCGATGCGGGGATTGACGCGGATGGCGATGGCCGGAACGGCGGACCGGGCCTCGGCCACGGTGATCAGCCGGTCCAGCTCGACCGCGGACTCAATGTTGATCTGGCGCACGCCGGTGTCGATGGCGAAGGCCAGTTCGGCATCGGTCTTGCCCACGCCCGAGACGATGATCCGCTCGGCCGGGATGCCCGCGGCCAGCGCGCGGCGGATCTCGCCTTCAGATACGGTATCGGCCCCGCAGCCGAGCCGGGCCAGGGTCGCCAGTACCGACAGATTGCTGTTGGCCTTGACCGCATAGGCGATCAGCGCCTCGCCCAACGCATCCGGCCAGGCGTTGGCGGCATCACGCAGCAGGCTGTAGTGCCGCCGCAGGGTGGCGCTGGAATAGACATAGACCGGGGTGCCGACCGCTTCGGCCAGGGCCTCGAGCGACACCCCCTCGGCGTGGAGTGCGCCGGCCTTCAGGTCGAAATGATGCAAGGCCTAGTGCGGCCCGTCATAGGGGTTGCCGGTGGTGCCGCCGTCGATCGGCATCTGGCTGGGCGGGCGGTAGACGGTGGCCGGCTCGGTCGGGCTCGGGCCACGGGCGTCGGGCAGGGCCCGCTCGGTCTTGCGCGCCGGCGGGGCCTCGAGATCGGCCATGCGGCCGCAACCGGCGGCGGACAGGACGATGAGGGCGATCGCGCCCGACAGGAGCAGTCTGGTCATGACAGGCGCGTCTTCCATTCGACAATGCGCGCACGGACCTGTTCCGGCGCTGTGCCCCCGAAGCTCTGGCGGCTGGCACAGGAAGCCTCAGGGGTGAGTACCTTGTAAACCGCTTCCGTCACGCCCGCTTCAAGCGATTGCAGTTCGGCCAGCGGCAGTTGCGACAAATCCACGCCCAAAGCCTCAGCCCGCTTTACCGCGGCCCCGGTCACATGGTGGGCCTTGCGGAACGGCAGGTTCAGCTCACGCACCAGCCAGTCGGCCAGGTCGGTGGCGGTCGAGAAGCCGGCCCCGGCGGCGGCGCGCATGTTTTCGGTGTTGGGCTGGATGACGCCGATCATGGCCGTCATCGCCGCCACGGCCAGGTCGAGGGCGTCGAACGCCTCGAACACCGGCGGCTTGTCCTCCTGCATGTCCTTGGAATAGGCCAGCGGCAGGCCCTTCATCACCGTGCTCAGGGCCACGAACGAGCCGAGGATACGGCCGGTCTTGGCCCGAACCAGTTCGGCGGCGTCGGGGTTGCGCTTCTGCGGCATGATCGACGAGCCGGTGGTCAGGTCGTCGGGCAGGGTGGCGAAACCGAACATCGGCGTCATCCAGACCACGATCTCTTCGGCCAGACGCGACAGGTGTCCGGCGCAGATGGTGGCGGCGGCCAGGCTTTCCAGCGCGAAATCGCGGTCCGAGACGGCGTCGAGGCTGTTGCCCATCGGCCGGTCGAAGCCCAGCTCGGCAGATGTCATGTCCCGGTCGACGGGGAAGGGGGACCCGGCCAGGGCGGCGGCGCCCAAAGGATTCTCGTTCATCCGGGTGCGGGCGTCGGCGAAGCGCGAGGCGTCGCGGCCGAACATCTCGACATAGGCCATCAGGTGGTGGCCGAAGGTCACCGGCTGGGCCGTCTGCAGGTGGGTGAAGCCGGGCATCAGGTCGGCCGCATGCTGGTCAGCCCGGGCGAGCAGCACCCGCTGCAGCCCTTGAAGTTGGTCGACGGTACGGTCGCAGGCGTCGCGGACCCACAGGCGGAAGTCGGTGGCCACCTGATCGTTGCGCGAGCGAGCCGTGTGCAGGCGGCCGGACGGCTCGCCGATCAGTTCGGCCAGCCGCGCCTCGACATTCATGTGAATGTCCTCATAGGCGTCACGGAACGGGAAGGAACCGTCGCGGATCTCGCCCTCGACCGTGTCGAGACCGGACTGGATGGCGGCGGCGTCGGCGGCGGCGATGATCCCCTGTTTTTCCAGCATGCGGCAATGAGCCCGCGACCCGGCCAGGTCCTGTTGCCACAGGCGCTGGTCGACGCCGATCGAGACATTGATGGCCTGCATGATCGCGGCGGGCTTGGCGTTGAAGCGCCCGCCCCATAGGGTCTGTCCCTGGGCACGGTCCGCAGGGGTCGTCGGGGCGTCGGACGAGGTGGACATGAGCGGCTCGAAGAAGGCGGGATGGACGATGGCGGCGGCGGCGCTGCTGATCCTGACGATCGGCGGCGGGGCCTTGCTATACGTCAACAGGGCCGCTGTCTTCAAAGGTCCCGTCGTAGCCGAGGCCCCGAATAGCGAGCTGGCCCGGTTTGCCACGGGTTCGCTGGCCCGGCTGGAGACGCCGGGTGAGCTGGTCATGGCCCCGGATCACGGCTTCAAGGCCCGCGACGGCAGCGTTGTCCGGTTCGCCGACTTCCGCGGCAAGGTGGTGGTGGTCAACCTCTGGGCCATGTGGTGCGCGCCGTGCCGGACCGAGATGCCGACCATTGCCCGGATGGCCGAGCTGTACGCCGGGCGCGACCTGATGGTGCTGCCGGTCAATGTCGACACCGGGGATGACGCCATCGCCGACGCCATCAGCTTCATCGACGTGCACGAGCCCCTGCCGTTCTACAGCGACCCGGAATTCCGCCTGCCCTTCGTGTTTCCGGGCAAGGGCAAGATGCCCCAGACCATCCTGCTGGATCGTCAGGGCCGGATTCGCGCGGCCTTCGCGGGCGAGGCCGACTGGAGCAGCGCCGAGGCGCGGGCCCTGATCGACGCCCTGCTGGCCGAGCCGGACTGAACGCCCGACCCGGCCGACACGGGATGCCTACTGCTGCGGCGTGGGATCAGCAGCCCCGGGGCGACCCTGGGCCGCGGCTTCAGCCTGGTTGGCCTCCAGCTTGTCGGCCATCTTGCCGGCACCGGACTCAACGGCCTGGGCCGCCTTCATGGCCCCGCCCTCGATGACCTCACCGGCGGCGGCGGCCCCTTCCTGGATCTGGGTGCCGGCCGTGGCGGCGGCGTCGGCGGTATTGTCAGCCGCGGCGTCGGCATTGGCCTCGGCCTGAGTCTGCTCGGCCGGCGTGCAGGCGACGACGCCCAGCGTCAGGGCAGCGGCGGCGGCGAGGGTGGTGATACGAATGGACATGGAATGCTCCCGGAGCAGGTTGAACCTTGACCGTAAACGCGGATCAACGGTGACGGTTGCGCCATCCGGCTGGGGAGATGCGAGGAAATGGTGGCTGGAGGCGGACTTGAACCGCCGACCTGTGGGTTATGAATCCACCGCTCTAACCAGCTGAGCTACCCAGCCACTATGCCTCGCTTCCCTGACCGGCCGGGGCCGGAGCGGGAGAGGCGTGCCTATATAGAGGCGCGGGCGCGGGTTCAAGTCGTCGCTTGCCTGTCGGTGGCCGCTCTTGTCGACGCGCCGTCGTGACCGAAGGCCGCCGGCGCGGTATCACACGGTATTCGGGGTGTCCGGCCCCGCTGAAGAGAGTGGAAACCATGCGCCTGATCGGTCTTGCCGTCACCGTCTCCGTCGTCGCCCTGGCCGCCGCCTGCAGCGCACAGGATGCCGTTCCGTCGGCCCCCGGCGCACCGGTCGAGAGCCGTCCGGCCAATGCCCCGGACCAGCAACCGGCCTTTGCCGGCCAGACCCGGGCTCCGGGCGTTCGCACCGAGGCGGCGATGGCCCATGCGGTGGTTGCGTCCAGGCTGGACCATCCGTGGGGTCTGGCCCTGATGCCGGACGGGCGCTGGCTGGTGACCGAGCGGCCGGGACGGCTGCGCATCATCAGCGCCGACGGTGTCGTCAGTGCACCCGTCGCGGGCCTGCCCGCTGTCGCCGCGCGCGGTCAGGGCGGATTGCTGGACGTGGTGACCGGGCCGGCCTTCGCCGACGACCGGATGATCTACTGGAGCTATGCCGAGGCCCGTCCGCAGTCGGGCGTGGACGGCGGCAATGCCACCAGCGTGGCGCGTGGCCGGCTGTCCGATGACGGATCGCGGGTCGAGGGGGTGCAGGTCATCTTCCGCGCCCTGCCGGCCTATGACGGCGACAAGCATTTCGGCTCGTCCCTGGCCTTCGCGCCGGACGGCAATCTGTTCATCACCCTGGGCGAACGCTCCGACACGCCGATGCGGCCCCAGGCCCAGGATCTGGGCTCGCACATGGGCAAGACCATCCGCATCCATGCCGACGGTTCGGTGCCTGCCGATAACCCCTATGTCGGGCAGGCCGGGGCCCTGCCGGAGATCTGGTCGCTGGGGCATCGCAATATGCAGGGCGTGGCGATCCAACCGGGCACGGGGGCAGTCTGGACGATCGAGCACGGCGCGCGCGGCGGAGATGAGGTCAATCTCGACCGGGCAGGGGCCAACTATGGCTGGCCCGACGCCGCCTATGGCATCGAATACCGTGGCGGACCGATCAACGCGGGCCTGACCACGGGCGAGGGCACCGAACAGCCGGTCTACTACTGGGATCCGGTCATCGCCCCGGGCGGTGCGACCTTCTACACCGGCACCATGTTCCCCGGATGGACCGGCAACCTGCTGGTCGCCGGGCTGAAGGAAAAACACATCGCCCGTCTGGTGATCCGCGACGACCGGGTGGTCGGCGAGGAGCGGCTGCTGACCGATCTGGGCGAACGGGTCCGCGACGTCGCCGTCGGCCCCGACGGGGCGGTCTGGGCCATCACCGACGAGGCGGACGGCAAGCTGGTCAGGCTGGCCGTCCGCTCCGGGAACTAACGTCCGTCTGATCGGGGGCGATCAGGCGGCGACGCCGGAATCGCCCTCGAAGGTGGTGGTCTGCGCTGACTTACCCGACTGGAATTTCGCGGTTGCGGTCTTCTTGTGGGCGCGCATCTCGTCGGCCAGGGCGTCCATGTCGAGGCCCGCGGACCGGGCCTGACTGAACATGCCTTCGACCCGCTTCTCTTCCTCCTCAACGTGGTGTTCGATCATCTCCGACAGCACCTTGACCTTGGCGTCGTAGAATTTCTCGTCCGGCCCGCCGGCCTCGATCTCGTTGATCAACACCTTGGCGGCGTCGTGCTCGACATAGGCCTCGTCGACCAGGTCATCCTCGATCTTGCCGCGGCAGGCCGGATAGAAGACCTCTTCCTCGATCGCCGTATGCACCTTCAGCTCGAGACAGATGGTCTCGGCCAGCGACTGCTTCTTCGCCTTGCCGGAGGCGGTCTCGAACTGTTCGAACAGGTCTTCCACCTTGCGGTGGTCGGCCTTCAGCATCGCAATCGCGTCCATCTCTTCATATGTCTGGGTCATGGCCTCGTCCTTGTTGGGAATTCAAACCCGATAAGACGCGGACCCGCATGACCGTTCCTACGGCCACGCTAGCTGAGAGTCGTTCTCGCCAGAGCCCCGGTTCCATCGGGCTGCGGGGACAAAATACTTGACGTTGACGTAAACGTAGGGTTCTTGACGGGCACGCTCCAAATCGTTCGTCCCGTTTGTCGCCCGGCATCGCGCGCCCGGCCCGGGACCCCAGCTGAGAGAGACGCTCCATGGCCGAAGCCTATATCTACGATGCGGTTCGCACGCCGCGCGGCAAGGGCAAGAAGGACGGCTCGCTGCACGAGATCACCGCCCTGTCGATGGCCACCCAGGTGCTGGAAGCCCTGCGCGACCGCAACGAACTGGACACCTCCAAGGTCGACGACGTCATCCTCGGCTGTGTCTCCCCGGTGGGTGAGCAGGGGGCCGATATCGCCCGCACCGCCGTGCTGACCGCCGGCTGGGCCGAGACCACCTCGGGCGTCCAGGTCAACCGCTTCTGCGCCTCGGGCCTCGAGGCCGTGAACATGGCCGCAGCCAAGGTGAAGTCCGGCGAGGCCGATTTCGCCGTCGGCGGTGGCATCGAGGCCATGAGCCGCGTGCCCATGGGCAGTGACGGCGGGGCCTGGCCGGTCGATCCGTCCAGCGCCTTCCCGACCTATTTCGTGCCGCAGGGCGTTTCGGCCGACATGATCGCCTCGAAATGGGGCTTCAGCCGCGACGACGTCGACGCCTATTCGGTCGAGAGCCACAAGCGTTCGGCCCGCAGCTGGGAAGAGGGCCGGTTCAAGAATTCGGTCATCCCGGTCAAGAACCAGCTCGGCCTGGTCCAGCTGGATCGCGATGAGACCATCCGTCCCGGCACCGACATGCAGACCCTCGGATCGCTGAAGCCGTCCTTCGCCATGATGGGCGAGATGGCCTTCGATTCCGTGATCAACCAGCGCTACCCCGAGGTGGCCCGCGTCAATCACGTGCACACGCCGGGCAACAGCTCGGGCATCGTCGACGGGTCGGCCGGGGTGCTGATCGGCACCAAGGAAGCCGGCGAAGGCGCAGGCCTCAAGCCGCGCGCCCGTATCCTCGGCGCTGCCTCGATCGGCTCGGAGCCGTCGATCATGCTGACCGGCCCCGAGTTCGTGGCCAAAAAGCTGCTCGCCAAACTGGGCATGCAGTCGACCGACATCGACCTGTATGAGCTGAACGAAGCCTTCGCCGCCGTGGTGCTGCGCTTCATGCAGGCGCTCGACGTCGACCACGACAAGATGAACGTCTGCGGCGGGGCCATCGCCATGGGCCACCCGCTGGGGGCCACCGGGGCCATGATCACCGGCACGGTGCTGGACGAGCTGGAACGCTCGGGCAAGTCGACCGCCCTCATCACCCTGTGCATCGGCGGCGGCATGGGTGTCGCCACGGTGATCGAGCGAGTGTGACCGGGATGGGGCGCGTCGGCTCGATCGATCAGGAATTCGCCGCGGTTACGGATCACTGGTCGCCGCGCGTCGTTGCCGACCTGAACGGCCAGAGCGTGAAGGTGGCCAAGATTCAGGGCGATCTGGCCTGGCATACCCATGCGGATGAGGATGAGCTGTTCCTGATCTGGAAGGGCAGCATGGTCCTTGAATTTCGCGACCGCCCCCCGGTCCGGCTCGGTGCCGGGGACTTCCACGTCGTGCCTCGCGGCGTCGAGCACAATCCGGTCGCGGCTGAAGAATGCTGGGTGATTCTGTTCGAACCCTCCGAAACCAAACACACGGGCGATGTCGTGATGTCGAAGACGAAAACGGTCTCGGCCCAGCGCATCCACCTCCACCATCAAGTTGACGGAAACGCATCATGACCATGGAAAACTTCAAGATCGACGTCGATGCCGACGGCATCGCCCTGATCACCTTCGACGTTCCCGGACGGTCGATGAACACCCTGACCAGCAAGGTCATGGCCGAGATCCCCGAATGGGTCGAACGGGTCAGGACCGACGACGCCATCAAGGGCGCGGTGCTGACCTCGGGCAAGACCACCGGCTTCTGCGCCGGGGCTGATCTCGGTGACATGGCCGGCGGCATGCTGGCCGGTGGTTCGCTGCAGGAAGCCTACGACGCCGGCTGGAAGCTGAACGGGGCCCTGCGCGCGCTGGAAACCTGCGGCAAGCCGGTCGCCGCAGCCATCACCGGCCTGGCGCTGGGCGGGGGTCTGGAACTGACCCTGGCCTGTCACTACCGGGTGGCCGGTGACGACAACAAGATCCAGCTCGGCCTGCCCGAGATCAAGGTCGGCCTGTTCCCCGGCGGCGGCGGCACCCAGCGTCTGCCGCGCCTGATCGGCGTGCAGGCGGCGATGATGGCCATGACCGAGGGCAAGTCCTTCCGGCCCAACGACGCCAAGGGCGCGGGCATCATCCATGAGGTCGTGGCCAAGGGCACCGAGGTCGAGGCCGCCAAGGCCTGGATCAAGGGCGGCGGCAAGGCCATCCAGCCGTGGGACGACAAGAGCTTCAAACTGCCCGGCGGCGGCCCCTACCATCCGGTCGGGATCCAGAATTTCCTCGTCGGCAATGCGATGATCCGCAAGCAGACCTACGGCAACTATCCGGCCGCCACCAACCTGATGAAGGCCGTCTATGAGGGCGTTCAGGTGCCGATGGACGCGGCCCTGCGTATCGAAACCCGCTATTTCATCAAGACGCTGATGACGCCGCAGGCCCAGGCCATGATCCGCAGTCTGTTCCTGTCGAAACAGGAGCTCGACAAGGGGGCCGTGCGCCCGGCCGGCCAGCCGAAGTCCGATCCCAAGAAGGTCACCGTCATCGGGGCCGGCATGATGGGCGCGGGCATCGCCTTCGTTCAGGCCCTGGCCGGAATCGAGACCATCCTGATCGACCGCAGCCAGGAAGACGCCGACAAGGGCAAGGCCCATGTCGAGGAACTGCTGAAGAAGCGTCTGTCGCGCGGCCAGATCACCCAGGACAAGTTCGACGCCCTGCTGGGATCGGTCACCGCCACCACCGACTACGACCTGATCAAGGGTTCGGATCTGGTCATCGAGGCGGTGTTCGAAAACCGCGAGATCAAGGCCGACGTCACCAAACGCGCCGAGGCCCAGCTGGCCCCGGGAGCGGTGTTCGGCTCCAACACCTCGACCCTGCCGATCACCGGCCTGGCGGAGGCTTCGGTCCGGCCCGAGGACTTCATCGGCATCCATTTCTTCTCGCCGGTCGACAAGATGATGCTGGTCGAGATCATTCTCGGCGAGAAGACCGGCGAGGCGGCGATCGCCAAATCGCTCGACTATGTGATGAAGATCCGCAAGACGCCGATCGTCGTCAACGACGGCCGCGGCTTCTACACCTCGCGCTGCTTCGGCACCTATGTCGCCGAGGGCATGGCCATGCTGGAAGAGGGCTATGCCCCCGCCCTGATCGACAACATCGGTCGCATGACCGGCATGCCACGCGGCCCGCTGGAAATGCACGACGACGTGGCGCTGGACCTGTCGGTCAAGATCGCCAAACAGACGGCCGAGGATCTGGGCGACAAATACCAGCCGCTGCCGGGCTCGCACATCGTCCAGAAGATGGTCGAGGAGCTGGGCCGCTACGGCCGCAAGAACGGCAAGGGCTTCTACGACTACGACCAAAAGCCCAAGGTCATCTGGCCCGGCCTGGCCGAGCTGGCCCCGGTCAAGATCGATGACTCGACGCCGGAACTGATCGCCGACCAGAAGCAGCGCCTGCTGTATCGCCAGGCCGTCGAGGTCGCGCGTTGCTGGGAAGAGGGCGTCATCGACGATCCGCGCGAGGCCGATGTCGGGGCCATCCTGGCTTGGGGCTTCGCGCCCTGGACCGGCGGCCCGATCACGATGATCGACCAGACGGGTCTGAAGGCCTTCGTGGCCCAGGCCGACGACTATGCCGCCCGCTACGGCGACCGCTTCAAGGTGCCGCAACTGCTGCGCGACATGGCCGCCAAGGGCGAGACCTTCTACGGCAATTTCGCCGGGGCCAAAAAAGCGGCCTGATCCGGTCCGTCCTCCCCGTCGCGATGCGGCGGGGAGGGGGCGATCCCGGGGATGCCCCGGTCTTGCATGGCCAGGGCCCGGGGTCGGTTGATATCCGGTTTCAGGCTTTTGCCGAGTGTGTTGCGGCGATCAGTTGAGCCCCCCCACCTTTAGGGGACAATCGACCTCGGGCCTGGGAAAGACGCCGATGACGGTCGCTGTTAGTTTTCGTCCACATCGACTTCTCTCAGCGTGAGCGTCTCGGTTGCGCCTGAGAGGCGTTGATGGACGACAAAGTTGCCCCGGACAGACATTCGCACAACGCCAGTGCCGCCGTAGGTTAGCGGAGCGACCTGCTTTGGCGAGGCTATGACAACCTCCAATGTGGATGGACAGTCGTCAGTCGCCTCACCGCCCCAGCGATGGTGATGCGGAATGTGGAGCGGTTTGTTGAAAATTTTGCCGTTAAGAATATCGAAAGTTCCGCCCGCCGCCAGAAAATCTTCCTCGCTTTGACCTTCTCGAGGGTAAGCATTGTTGCATCTGTTTAGGATGTCATAGTTCTCAAATGAGAAAGGGCTAAAATCGAATATAGTGTTGATTGAGATTTTTTCGCCATCGTTGTCGCGAAGAAACCTCACGAATTTATCATTAACTTCAGCGTACTCATTGAAATATACGGCGTCCATCTTGAACCTTGGGGTTCGATCCGTTTCGGATCGATACAAGCTCCAGATTGTGATTGCGGAGGCTGCGGTTGCGATGCTTGCTGCTACGCTTCCCCAAAACGTCTGTCGCGGCGTCATGCCTTGGTGGCTCCCCCATAATTAGTCACAATCACTGACTAGTTGCTCGCTACAGTGGTAGGCAAGCTTAATGCGGGTCTCGACTGACAGAGTCCGACCGCGCCATTGGAGCTTGGCGTCGATCCCGCTAAAATCTTGCGAACGAATAGGACAAACGCCTGCCAGCCCTCATAGACACCTCATCTCGGCAACCGTCGGCCCAACCTTGGACCCCGCTTAAGTAAGCAGAGGCGCGGCGCACCGTAATCTGGGGTCTGTAGTCGCGCGCCTGGGACCGCACGCCGCCGCGCTCGACCTGCGGATCGATCGACAATTCCTAATAGAGGCAAACAACGAGGCTACGAACCTCAGGCGCGAGGTCCGCTTCCCACCCTCAGCTGCCATTCCGCGATCCCGCTCGCCGGCCCCGCGCCCCAACCACCGGGGCCGCACGCTCCCGGCCTTCGCCTAGATCACATCCAGCGGCTGTTCCGAGGTCGGCGGCGGGAAGGCGCGGTCCAGGGCGGCGACATCCTCGTCGTCGAGCCGGATCTCCAGCGCCGCGGCATTCAGCTCGACATGTTCGACGGTCGAGGCCTTGGGGATGGCGATGATCCCCTCCTGACGCAGCACCATGGCCAGGGCGATCTGGGCCGGGGTGGCGTCGTGGCGGTCGGCGATCTGCTGCAGGATCGGCTCGTTCAGCAGCTTGCCGCGGCCCAGCGGTGAATAGGCCATCACCGGCATGTCGCGGGCCCGCGACCACGGCAGCAGGTCGAACTCGATGCCGCGCGTGCCGGGGTGATACAGGACCTGATTGGCCGCGCACTGGTCGCCGCCCTCCATCCGCATCATCTTGCGCATGGTCTTCAGGTCGATGTTGCTGACGCCCCAGCGCAGGATCATGCCCTCGTCGACCAGCTCCTCGAAGGCGGCGATGGTCTCCTCCAGCGGATAGCGGCCTTCCCAGTGCAGCAGATACAGGTCGAGACGGTCGGTACCCAGCCGTTCCAGCGACTTCTCGCAGGCCAGCATCATCTTCATCTCGCTGGCGTTGTCCGGCTTGACCTTGGAGACCAGAAACACCTCGTCGCGCCGTCCGGCGATGACCTCGCCGACCAGTTTCTCGGACAGGCCGTTGCCATAGATCTCGGCTGTGTCGACCAGGGTCAGGCCCAGGTCGAGGCCGCGTGACAGGGCGCGCATCTCGGCGTCGCGGGTTTCGGGATGGTCGCCGATCTCCCACGTGCCTTGGCCAAGGATGGGAACGGCCGTACCGTCGGGCAGGGATGTCAGGCGGGTCATGCGGTGACAATGCACGACACCGCGTTCGGCGCCACTCCTTCGGAGACATCATGCAGACGAGACGGTTGAAAACCGACGGCCTGACCCAGCAGATCCTTGAATCCGGGACCGGCCCGCTGGTGCTGCTGATCCACGGCTTTCCCGAACTGGGCCTCAGCTGGCGGGCCCAGGTCGAGGCCCTGGCGGCGGCCGGCTATCACGCCGTGGCCCCGGACATGCGCGGCTATGGCGGCACCGACAGATCACAGGGGGCCGAGGCCTATACGGCCCTGCATCTGGTCGGCGATATGGTCGATCTGGTGCGGGCGCTGGGCGAGAGCGAATGTTTCGTCGTCGGCCATGACTGGGGCGCGCCGATCGCCTGGCACTGTGCCCTGCTGCGGCCCGACCTGTTCAAGGCGGTGGCCGGGCTGTCGGTGCCGTTCCAGCCGCGCCGCCCCAATGGCCCGCCGACCCCGGCCATGGCGGTGCTGTCAAAACGGGCGGGTCTGGGCGACCTCTATATCAACCGGCTGCAGGCCCCCGATGCCCATCGCCCGTTCGACGCCGACCCGGCCACGGCCCTGCGCAAGATGTTCTGGTCCTATGATGGGGCCACATCCGACGCCGACCAGTCGACCGGCTTCCTGCCGCCGGGGGTGTCGATGCTGGAGCAGGTGTCTGACCGCGCCGCCCTGCCGCCGTGGATGGATGCGGCGCATTTCGCCGACTACGTCGCGGCCTTCACCGCCGGCGGCTTCGAGGGCCCGGTCAACTGGTACCGGGCCATGGACCTGAACTGGTCGCTGACCGCCTTCCTGCAGGGGCAGAAGATCCACCAGCCGGCCCTGTTCATCGTCGGCGAGCGTGATCCGGTGCGCCACTATTCGGGAGCGCATGAGGCGGGCATGGCCGACTGGCTGACCGACCTGCGCGAGCGCATCGTCATCCCGGGCGCGGGCCACTGGATCCAGCAGGAACGGCCGGAGGTAGTCAACGCGGCCCTGCTGTCATTTTTCGGCGCTGTATCCGCTCAGCGTGGCAGTAAGTCTTGAGCAAGGCTTGAAGCCTAGACAGGGACTCGTTCAATTCTTCGGGAAGCCCCCGCGTGACGACCCTCGTGTCCCTGACGGCCCTTGGCCACAAACGACAGGACCAGCTTGATCGGGTGATCGAGGCCGGGCTTCCTGAACAGGGGCGGGTGTTTGCCCTCTCGGTGGAACCCATCCGTAACTCCCTTGGTCCGCGCTGGGCCGGCAAGCGGGATCAGGTGTGGGATGCGACCGAGCGGGCCCTGGCGCGCCGCCTGCCCCCGCCGGACGTCTTTCTGCGCATCGATGAGACAACCTTCCTGACGGCTATCGTCTCGGTTGACTCCTATGAAGCCCAGGTCCTGTGCTCCGAGGTGCTGCGCGATCTGCTGACCTTCTTCCTCGGGCGCAGCGCCGACGAGGATGTGGTCCTGACCCGGGTCGCGTCCCTGGACGGCCCCAACCTGGTCTGTGAGCGGATCGATCCCTTTGCCCCGCGACCCGTTCAGTCCGCCGCACCCGCTGTGGGCGGCAAAAAGCCCAAGCCGCTTGATCCGAGCGCCTGGAAACCGCCCCTGGCCGGGCGGCGACACACGGCCCAGGTGGCGACCCGCGCCGGGGCGTTGATCGATATTGAGCTTGAGGTGGTCCCGGTCTGGCGGCTGGACCTGGGGACGATCAGCGCCTTCAGGATCGCGCGTGACCTGCGACAGACGGATATGGTCGACAACCAGGCCGAACTGGAAACGATCGATCGGGCCACCCTCGATTTCCTGCTGCCCCTGCTCGAGGAATACCGACGCGAAGGCGGCCTGTTCGCGCTGGTAGTGCCGCTGTCGTTCTCGACCCTGTCAGCGGCGCGGCCCCGTATCGCCATCCTGGATCGCTGCGCCCCGGTCGCCGACCTGATGCGTCAGGTGGTCATCCTCGAGGTCGAGGGTCTGGACGCCGGTGCGCCCTCAGGGCGGCTGAGCGAGACCGTCGCCATGGTGCGCCCGTTTTTCCGCAGCCTGATGTTACGGGTCAGCAGTCCCGCCGTGCTGGACCAGGCCATGCGCGAACACCCGTTCAATGGTCTGACGATCAATGTGCCCCGGTCTGGCGGGAGCCCAAAGGGTCTGGGCAGCCTGATCCGGGCCGCTCGAAAACACAGCCGAAACATCATGGTCCTGGGCCTGCCGGGGCGCAGCAATGACGAGGCCCTGCGGGCCAGCGGTGTCAGCCACATCTCCTGCCTCGAGAGTGACGACAGTCCCCCGCCCCTCAAGCCGGGTTAAGGCTGCTGCTGCCGGTCAGACCGGGTGGGTCGGTGGAGGCTGAACCGGTTCCGACCGGGTGGTGACGGCGGCGTCCTCGGGCAGGGGAATGAACTCCTCGGCATCATCCTTGGGCAGCGTCATCCGGCCCGCCTTCCAGTCGGCCTTGGCCGCATCGATGCGGGCCTGGGACGAGGCGACGAAATTCCACCAGATCAGCCGCTCGCCCACCGGCTCCCCGCCCATGACCATGACGGTCGATGGCACCAGCGCCTTGACGGTCGGCTCGGCGTGCGGCTCCAGCACGATCATCTGGCCACGGTGGAAGGTCTGGTCCCCGACCTCGATCATCCCCTTGGCGACATAGAGGGCGCGTTCGCTCATGCCGCCGGTGCCGCGTCCGGGCGGTGGTGTGGTGCGCACCCCGGCCTGCAGTTCCCAGTGGACATAGAACAACGGCGACGAAGTCTTGACCGTCGCCCGCGTGCCATAGGCCTCACCGGCCACGAGGCGGGCGAACAGGCCGTCGTTCTCATAGGTCGGCTGGTCGGCTTCGCCATGGTGGAAGAAGCCCGGGTCGCAGTCCTCGGTCTCGTCGGGCAGGGCGATCCACGCCTGCATGCCGTGCATCGGGCCGCCGGTCGACCGCTTCAGCGGGTCGGTGCGCTCGGAATGGACGATGCCCTTGCCGGCGGTCATCCAGTTGACCTCGCCGGGGCGGATGGCCTGGGTCACGCCGGTATTGTCCCGGTGCATGATCTCGCCCTCGAACAGATAGGTCAGGGTCGACAGGCCGATATGCGGGTGCGGGCGCACATTGATGGCCTCGGCGCCGGGTGCGAACTCGGCCGGTCCCATCTGATCGAGGAAGATGAACGGCCCGACCATGCGCCGGGCATGGAACGGCAGGATGCGGCCGACCTCGAATCCACCGAGGTCCTTGCGACGGGCGTCGATCACCATTTCGATCATGGGTGGGGCTCTCCTGTGCCGGAACTCGACCTGACGATGATCAACGGCCCGGAAGCGATCGTCCAGTCCCGATCGCGCGTCATCCCGGCCCGAAACTCAGGTCACATGCGGCGTGACGATCCCCAGCGGCAGGGCCGTCACATTCTTCACGCCCCGGGTGACGATATGACTTTCGCAGTCCGAGACGATGCCCAGCGTCAGCAGCTTGTTGCGCAGGAAGCTGTCGAAGGCATGCATGTCGGAGGTGATGATCCGCAGGACATAGTCCTCGCGCCCGGTGATGGTCGCGCACTGGACCACCTCGGGCCAGCCGGCGACGGCGGCTTCGAACACATCGAGGTTCTCGCGCGTCGGCAGGCTCAGCTTGACGATGGCATAGACCTCGAAATCCAGGCCCAGCATGGCGGCATTGAGGAGGGTAACCCGCTTGCGTATCAGGCCGCTGTCCTCCAGTCTCTTGATCCGGCGCCAGCAGGGCGATGCCGAGAGACCGACCCGCTCGGCGACGTCAGCGACCGAAAGTCCAGCGTCCTGTTGCAGGATGTCGAGAATTCGGGCGTCAACGGGATCCAGTTCAGCCGCCAATGCGTTTCTCCTAATGATGTTCTGGCGCAATAAAATACCCGAAAACGGCCTTGTGCAAGGTCGAATTTGAGCGAGCCAACGGCGACGTCTCATGCTAATGGGCGCCTTCGAGGAAAAAGCGGTCGGATCAACGGACGGCAGGACGCATGACCAGGAATAGCCAACCATTGTCGCTTCGGGTGCCGGAGCCTTCGGGCAGGCCGGGAGACCCGACCGACTTTTCGCATCTCAAGCTGGATGTGGCCGGGGCCGTGGACCGGCCCGACGTGGCGACCACGCCCTACGAGATGCGTGATCACGCCTTCCGTCTGGTCCGGGTTCTGGACGATGACGGCCAGGCCGTCGGGCCGTGGAATCCCAAGCTGGATGCCGACACCCTGCGCAAGGGGCTCAAGGCCATGATCCTGACCCGCGCCTTCGACGACCGGATGCATCGCGCCCACCGTCAGGGCAAGACCAGCTTCTATATGAAATGCACCGGCGAGGAGGCCATCGCCGTGGCCCAGGGCATGATCCTGTCGCGCGAGGACATGGGCTTTCCGACCTATCGCCAGCAGGGCCTGCTGATCGCCCGCGGCTATCCGCTGGTCGATATGATGAACCAGATTTATTCGAACGCTTCGGACCCGATCAAGGGTCGCCAGCTGCCGATCATGTATTCGGCCAAGGACTACGGCTTCTTCACCATCAGCGGCAATCTGGGCACCCAGGTGCCCCAGGCTGTCGGCTGGGCCATGGCCAGCGCCTACAAGGGCGACGACAAGATCGCGATCAGCTGGGTCGGCGACGGGGCCACGGCCGAGGGCGACTTCCACAACGCCCTGACCTTCGCCTCGGTCTATCGCGCCCCGGTCATTCTCAACATCGTCAACAACCAGTGGGCCATCAGCTCGTTCATGGGCATCGCCGGCGGGCTGGAGACGACCTTCGCCTCCAAGGCCATCGGCTATGGCCTGCCGGCCCTGCGCGTCGACGGCAATGACTTCCTCGCCGTCTGGGCCGCGACCCAGTGGGCCGAGGAACGCGCCCGCACCAACCAGGGTGCGACCGTCATCGAGCTGTTCACCTACCGTGGTGCCCCCCACTCGACCTCGGACGATCCCAGCCGCTACCGCCCGGCCGACGAGCATGACAAATGGCCGCTGGGCGACCCGATCGCCCGGCTGAAACAGCATCTGATCGCGCTGGGCGAATGGTCCGACGAGCAACAGACCGAGGCCGAGGCCGACGCTGTCGCCCAGGTCCGCGCCGCCGGCAAGGAGTCCGAGGCCATCGGCACCCTGGGCCAGTCGCGTCCGTCGGTGAAGACCATGTTCGAAGAGGTCTATGCGACCGAGGACTGGCGTCTGGTCGAGCAACGCCGCGAGGTGGGAGTATGAGCGTGATTTCCCATTTCCGCTCATCCCGGCGAAGGCCGGGACCCAGTGCTTTCGCGGGGCACGGTGTATCGGATGTGCGTGTGTGCGGTCTCGGTCAGACCGATCGCCCACAGAACTGGGTCCCGGCCTTCGCCGGGATGAGCGGTGAATTTCGATGAGCGAGCAAACCTTCACCGAATCCGACCGTACCGACGGCATTGAGCCCGACATGGTCGATCAGAACGCCGCCCCGAAATCGGAAGCACCGGCCAAGGGCGTCCAGCCGATGAACATGATCCAGGCGCTGAACTCGGCCCTGCACGTGAAGATGGCCGAGGACCCCAATGTCCTCAGCTTCGGCGAGGACGCGGGCTATTTCGGTGGCGTGTTCCGCGTCACCGACCAGCTGCAGCAGAAGCACGGCCTGACCCGCAGTTTCGACGCCCCGATCAGCGAGTGCGGCATCGTCGCCGCCGCCATCGGCATGGGCAGCTACGGCCTGCGCCCGGTCGTCGAGATCCAGTTCGCGGACTACATCTATCCGGCCTATGACCAGATCGTCTCGGAAGCCGCCAAGCTGCGCTACCGCTCGGGCGGCCAGTTCACCGCCCCGATCGTGGTGCGCTCGCCCTACGGCGGCGGCATCTTCGGCGGCCAAACCCACAGCCAGTCGCCGGAAAGCCTGTTCACCCATATCGCCGGGCTCAAGGTGGTCATTCCGTCCAACCCCTATGATGCCAAGGGCCTGCTGATGGCGGCCATCGAGGACGACGATCCGGTCATCTTCCTCGAGCCGAAACGCCTGTACAACGGCCCGTTCGACGGCTGGCACGAGAAGCCGGTCAGCCCGTGGAAGACCCAGGACCTGGCCCAGGTCCCGACCGGCAAATACATCGAGCCGATCGGCAAGGCCCGCATCATGCGCGAGGGCAATGACGTCACCATCCTCGCTTACGGCACCATGGTCTGGGTCTCCCTCGCCGGGGCCGAGCACGCCGGGGTCGACGCCGAGGTCATCGACCTGCGCACCCTGGTGCCGCTCGACATCGAAACCATCGAGGCCAGCGTCAAGAAGACCGGCCGCTGCGTCATCGTCCACGAGGCTCCCAAGACCTCGGGTTACGGCGGTGAACTGTCGGCCCTGGTGCAGGAGCGCTGCTTCTATCATCTGGAGGCCCCGATCGCCCGGGTCGCCGGCTGGGACACCCCCTATCCGCACGCGTTCGAATGGGAATATTTCCCCGGCCCGCAACGGGTGTCCGATGCCTTGAAATCCGTCATGTCTGGCCAAAACACGGGGGCGCGCTGAGATGGGTCGTTTCGTCTTCAAACTGCCCGACGTGGGTGAAGGCACCGCCGAGGCCGAACTGGTCGCCTGGCACGTCAAGGTCGGTGACACCGTCGCCGAGGACCAGATCCTCGCCGACATCATGACCGACAAGGCCACCGTCGAGCTGACGTCGCCGGTAGCCGGCAAGGTGCTGGCCGCGCACGGCGAGGTCGGTCAGCAACTGGCCGTCGGCTCGCCGCTGGTCGAGTTCGAGGTCGAGGGCGCGGGGAATGCTGCCGCCGCCGACCCCTCCACCGCTTCGCGGTCCCCCTCCCCATCCGCAAGCGCGGACAGGGAGGAGACGCCTGCCGCCGTCGCTCCTGTCTCCTCCCCACGCAGTGGGGAGGGGGACCGCGAAGCGGTGGAGGGGAAATCTCCCCCCGCCGCCCCCGGTGCCAACCACATCTTCAAACTGCCCGACGTCGGCGAAGGCACGGCCGAGGCCGAGCTGGTCGGCTGGCATGTGAAGGTCGGCGACAGCGTCGTCGAGGACCAGATCGTCGCCGACATCATGACCGACAAGGCCACCGTCGAACTGACCAGTCCGGTCAGCGGCACGGTCGTCGCCCTGCACGGCCAACCCGGCCAGCAACTCGCGGTCGGCGGCCCGCTGGTGTCGTTCAAGGTCGAGGGCAGGGGGAATGTGTCCGCAGCGTCAGCCGCCGCCAGCCCCTCCACCGCTTCGCGGTCCCCCTCCCCAGCCGCCAGCGCGGCCAGGGAGGAGACAAAACGCGCGCCGTCTGTCTCCCTGTCAGGGGGACCGAAGCCTGCGGAGCCGGGTTCGAGGGGGGCGGCGCCTCAACGTCAGCTCTCCGCCCGCAACGAACGCCCGCTGGCCTCGCCGGCCGTGCGCAACCGCGCCCGCGACCTCGGCGTCGAGCTACAGTTCGTGCCCGGCTCCGGCCCGGCCGGACGGATCGAGCATGGCGACCTGGACGCCTATGTCGCCTCGGGTGGTCGCGGATCGTCCGGCGGATCATCGACCGGCACGACCTTCGCCAAAGCCGAAGGCACCACCGAGACCCGCATCATCGGCATCCGGCGCAAGATCGCCGAGAAGATGGCCGAGTCCGTGCGCCGCATCCCCCACATCACCTATGTGGAGGAGATCGACGTCACCGCGCTGGAAGACCTGCGCGCCCATCTGAACGCGTCGAAGAGCAAGGACCAGCCCAAGCTGACCCTGCTGCCCTTCCTCGCCCGGGCTATCATCCTGGCCCTGCGTGACCAGCCGACCATCAACAGCCACTACGACGACGAGGCCGGCATCCTGACCACCCACGCCGGGGTCCATATCGGCATCGCCGCCCAGACGCCGAACGGTCTGATGGTCCCGGTGGTCCGCCACGCCGAGGCCCGCGATCCCTGGGATACGGCGCTGGAGATCGGCCGCGTCTCGACCGCCGCCAAGGACGGTTCGGCCAAACGCGAAGACCTGACCGGCTCGACCATCACCATCACCTCGCTGGGCACGCTGGGCGGGGTCATCCATACCCCGATCATCAACCACCCCGAGGTCGCCATCGTCGGCCCCAACAAGATCGCCGAACGGGTGGTCGTGAAGAACGGCCAGATGGTGGTGCGCAAGATGATGAACCTGTCGTCCAGCTTCGATCACCGCATCGTCGACGGCCATGACGCGGCGGTGTTCGTGCAGCGGATCAAGACCCTGCTGGAGAACCCGGCGACGCTGTGGATGGGGTGACGTTTCTTCCTTCTCCCATTGGGAGAAGGTGGCGGGGCGGAGCCCCGTCGGATGTGGGGTTACGGTGCCGGACGCGCCTGGCACCGTAACCCCACACCCTCCCACCCGGCTATGCCG
>TARA_R110001606_G_scaffold88728_1_pt1 | contig 34139 bp, 54 predicted proteins | sample TARA_R110001606 | Tara Oceans TARA_R110001606 (sample SAMEA4398315) | marine metagenome | biome: Polar Biome; feature: [SRF] surface water layer (ENVO:00010504); material: water (ENVO:00002006), including particulate matter (ENVO:01000060) such as... | depth 5 m
TATGAATTATCAATCTGACAGCTTTTCAACAGGAAATATGCGTTGCAGTAATGCAGTGGGCGGTGGAGTAAATCTTGAATATGGTGTTACAGGTGTTCTTTCTGGATTAGATACAAACAGCAAAGGTAGAGATATTGGTGTTTATGCCCGAATAGTAATACCATTAGATAAACCAAAATCGCGTATTAATTGTAATGATCTTTATCAAATAGAGCTTTCACAGCGTAGGTTGGAAATTCAAAAATTACGTGATGAAATTGAAGAACTTAGAAACTTACAAACTGAAAATTTGGAGTTTGAATGATGGTCGATACTACAAAAATAGCAGATGAAATAGACGGATTAGCTGATAAAGAGCTTAAAGTTGGTGGCATGAAGCTAACTTTTGCTTCAATTATGGCAATTTTGGCATTTATTAGCACTGTTGTAGGGGGACTTTACGGCGGTTTTGTGTTATACCAGAGGATAGAAGCTGTCGCTGGACTTGATTTAGACGAATATCAGGCTGAAATTAGGTTTATAGATAATAAGATAACAGCATTAACCGAAAAATCAGAACAAGGAATAGATTATACACGCGATATTAAGAACAGTTTAAAAAATGACATTCTTAGAATTGAAAAGCAAGCGGATAGAACAGAGACATTGGTTCGCAATGTTGTAGATCAAGTCCGCGACATGATTGATAAAGCATCTGGTCGCTTCGAAACGCAAAGAGAACGGCTAAGAACTACGCAAAAAGGTGATATGGCAGAGTTAGAAGCTCGGCTGAAAGAATTGGTGCAAAGGGCTTTAGATAATCCCCTAGCAAATTAGGAGTAAATAAAATGATTGAGTTTGATAAAATTGATACAGATGGTAGCGGTACTATTGATAAGTCAGAATGGAACGCGCTAGAACTTGAAAATCGCCGTAAGGTTATGGAAGACGAAGATGCTCAACGTGACTCACAAAGAGCTATGGCATGGTTCTGTTTATGGGGCATGTTGTTATATCCAGTTGGAGTTGTAGCAACTTCTGGGCTTGGATTGGACAAAGCCGCAAATATTATCGGTGATATGGCTAGTATATACTTTTTAAGTGTTGCTGGTGTCGTCGGTGTTTTCTTTGGTGTAACTAAAATGGGTGGCTCTAAGCCAAAAAATGGTGATTAATCATGTACCAATATTTTGTAAAAAATGTTTTAAAAGTTGTTGATGGTGATACCATTGATGTTGAAATTGATTTGGGTTTTGATTTAACAAAGAAAGAACGTGTCAGATTAGGTGGTATAGATACTCCAGAAAGCAGAACTAGAGACTTGGAAGAAAAGAAACTAGGCCTGCAAGCTAAAGATTATTTAAAAAGCTTAGTTATGAACGCTGATAAATTAATTGTTAGAACTGAAAAAGATGGTAAGTTTGGAAGAATGATTGGGTATTTGTATATGAACCCTGATGAAACAGTATCATTAAACCAAATGCTCATAGATGAAGGTTTTGCATGGATGTACGATGGAGGTACTAAGAAAAAGGATTTGCAAGAATTACTTGATAAAAGGAGAATGCAATAATGTTAGCAAGTTTAATTGGACCAGTTACTGGGTTATTAGATAAAGTTATTGAAGATAAAGATCAAAAGGCCGCGTTAGCCCATGAGATCGCCACAATGTCCGACCAGCACGCTCAACAAGCTCTAATGGGGCAACTTGAGATAAACAAAGCAGAAGCCTCTAGTGGGTCTTTATTTAAGGGCGGTTGGCGACCATTCATAGGATGGGTATGCGGATTTGCTTTTGCTTATCATTTTGTACTGCAACCACTTATAGTCTTTGGTGTAACAGCCGCTGGTGTTGATATGCCAGAATTGCCTAGTTTTGATATGGGCAGTCTTTTAACTGTTATGATGGGCATGTTAGGTTTAGGCGGTTTGAGATCGGTAGAAAAACTCAAAAAAATTGAGAAATAAGGGGAATAAAATGATCTTAAATAAACAACAGGTAAGTCAGCTTCTCAAAGGTAACGATGAATGGGAAGATTGGGTGAAGCCTCTTCAAGCGATGTTGCCGCAATATGAAATAGACACTCCTAATAGAATTGCTATGTTTATGGCTCAATGCGGTCACGAAAGTAACAATTTTCGCGTTTTAAAAGAAAACTTAAACTATTCCGCGAAAGCTCTAAATATTATCTTCCCAAAATATTTTGAACGCGCTGGGAGAAATGCAGACGAATATCACCGACAGCCAGAAAAAATTGCGAATGTTATATATGCAAATCGCATGGGCAATTCTACGACTGAGAGCGGCGATGGCTGGCTACACAAGGGCGCGGGTGTCATTCAATTAACCGGAAAAAATAATCAAACTGCCTTTGCCAATAGTATTGACAGAACACTTGAGAGAACAATTGAATACTTAACTACTAAAGAGGGTGCTCTTGAAAGTGCGTGTTGGTTTTGGAAAGAGAATAATTTAAATCGTTATTCCGATGATATTTTGAAAGCAACGAAAAAAATCAATGGCGGGAAAATTGGCCTTGAGGATAGAAAGCATCACTATGAGGAAGCTTTATCAATACTCGCTGGAAAGATAAACCCTGCTCCGCGTCCAACAATTTTAAAAGTTGGCTCTGAAGGTGAAGCAGTAAAATTAGTTCAAGAAGCAGTTGGTCTTGAAGCTGATGGTGTATTTGGTTTGATAACAGAAAAATATGTTATGGCGTGGCAAAAAGAAAATGCTCTTATTCCAGATGGTATTGTAGGAATTAAAACTTATAAGAAGATGGTAGGGTAAAAAATACTTGCATTTTTGCTAATGTATCTTCATATACTACTGGTGGGTGGATTAATCTAACAATAACCATATAATGCGAACGGGCTAATTATGTCTTTGTTGACCACGTTGCTACCAAATGCGCTAACATTACTATCAACGTCCACCCACACGATATTATTATTATTTTATTATATATTCTTTTGCTCTTGGAAGCTTGTATTTAGATCTTAAAGATCTAACGCTAGAAATATCCAGATCAAGCATATTGGAAATTTTTCTTTCACATATACCTACTGTTAAAAGATCATTCACCCTTGTTGCATTAGTATTGAGCCTAATTGGAATTTTAGTCCTACCCCCCAATGCACCCGTATCTTTTGCATTTTCGAACCTCTTGAGATATGCGTCACTCTTTTTGCGATGAGGTTCTTTCATAGCTACAGCCTTCATCATTAAACCAACTTCTAATTCAGTCGGATTTCTTTTTTTGATTTTTTTGAATTCCAGCAGATAGTTTTTCATTTTTTGTGCTTTCTGATTTTATTTTTTTTAACATGTAGTTTATGTGATCTGAATAATCATACAAACACTCATCCTCCATAGATTTACTTAATGCAGTTAGATGTGTTTTTATAAATTCTTCATTTTTCATGGCGCAACCATAATCTATCAATCTTTTTTAAAGTTTCTCTGGTAGGGAAATGTTTTTTCGAATGTGATGTTTTCCCTTTTGGCTATTTGATAAATTTGCTGTTTGCTAATCCCGAGCTCATTAGCGGCTTCTTTCATTGTTTTTCCTGATTTGGCTTGCTTCGCAATTAGATCAACCCTTTCAGACATTTGTTGCTCCAATAGCTTTTTCCATTTTGACATTGATTAGCCTCCTAATTTAAAAATCTAATTCATTACTTAAAATAATATCAATAATGCGCTCTTCATCATGTTTTTCAATTTCATTTTGCAAGCGCTTAGAGATCGTTTTGCCAGTTTTGGCATTAGCGTACCCGTCTATGTCTACAAGATGCTCTTGAGGCTCATCTGAGAAGCCAGAGGGGGGATAATAGCTGTAAGAAACATTTACTTTTATTTCGCACCCACGATATTCAAGATCAACGTCGACATTGCTCATGATGTTATCTCTTTAAAAGGTTCTGCAAGTGTACCATCATAAAAAACTCGGCGGATAGATGCAGATGTTTTACCCATATTAGTGACCCAATTTTTTGCAATGATTTCTCCTTGCTCGGGGCTATCAGCATCAAGCTCAATAAAATGTTCAAGATTTTCAGTCCGAATATGCACAACGAATGCTGGCTTGCGCTTTAACATGCGCTGATAAGCGGCTTCTTGTGATTCAAGAAATTTTAATGTATTTGGCATTTTTAACCTCCGAGTAAGTAATAAAATATATTAAGCGGCCATTTTTGGCCAAAAAGCAAAAGCAACAAACCCTGTTGAAGCAACAACAAACATTGAACCTTCTTCATCGATGATCACATCACCTACTGATACAGATGCCATACGTGAATGTCTTTCAATGCTTTCTTCTGAACCGATATTACCAATTTCAAAAACTTGGTTTAAGTCCTTTGCAGTGATAGTTGAAACATGCGTGTAATACTCTTCAGCAAACGCATCACCGGCAAGTTGACCAATTTTCGTCCCCCTAAAGTCCATTGACATAGACATTTTCATTTTATACGCGGGAACTTCTTCACCAGCATTAACCGCGTCAACGATTTGGTTTGTAAGTTGGATTTGATAAATAGCGAATTTCATTTTTTTGACCTCCAAAAGATGTTTCATGAGAACTATATTGTTCAATACTTTGTCAAAGTAAAGCTTTAATTTACTATAAAAGCAAAAAAGTTGGAGCTGAATGTTAACCCAGCCCCAAATATTTATATTATATTGCCGCGAACATCTTAGATGACATTGCTTCGGCTACTTTCTTTTCACGATAACGTGTGGTCACATCTGGTAATTTTGCGTCCATAGTATGTGTAGACCAGTGAGTAAGAGCATTGTAGACAGACCATTTATTAGAGCCCATACCGCGCTGGTATTCGTCGTAGTGGCCTAAGAGATTATTAAGCTGGCGTTTATTGAACAACTCATCACTGCTTTTTTGGCTCATGTTTACAACTTTTGCTTTAAAAAACTTTTCCACATCTTGACGCTCAACTTTAGATTTTGTGTAATTTTTCCAAATGTCATTTTGATTGTGGAATATTTCTAAGCTGTTTTTGATAGTCTTTGCCGCATTCTCAATGTTTAGGTTTGTAGTGTGACGCGCCCAAACTTTTGAGATCATATCACTGCTTACCATCCCATTAAGGCAAGCTAAACGATAACCATCTGCTTGATTTTGATATGCCCAAGCACCATCATAGCTATTAAAAGCTGTAGCGCGGAATGATACATAATCACCTTTGATTGGCTCTTGAACCAAATCATTAAACAAAACTTCAACTTTCAGCTTCTTGCCGCTATCAATGCAATGAACTTTAAATTCAAAATCAGAGCTAATATTGGCTTCTTTGATAGCTTCATACTGACCATTAACTATTTCTTCGTGACTGATCATCCGGTAGTTTTCTGAGTGAACTCCCATAAGCGTGTTTGTATCTGCACGAACTAAAGCTTTCTTGCCTTCTATGATACCAAGACCTTCTACCAATACAGGACGCTCTTCGACCTCAAAGTTCCAATCATTATCGTTTGTAAAATCTAGCATGTTGACCTCCTAAATGCTGTTTATATAGGAGACTTCGCTTTTATAATGTAAGAAGGCAAGCGCTTTTTTTCTGTTATAGCAAATTAATGTATGGTTTGGCCTTCTTGTATACCGCTATAACCTTCAAGGCAAAGGTAGTCCCAAACATCATACACTGTAAATTCTTCTTCATTTCCTACCCAGCAAACAATAATAGCTTCACCTAAACCATTCTTTGCGGAGAATTGAGTATTAGTATTTATGGTGAGTGTGTGTTCAGGATAAATATCAGCAAGGTGTGGGATCATCGCTCCAACAATAGCAAGATCACATTTTTCACCCATAGCAACATAAACAGTCTTTATATCTTCTCGCATTGACAGCCTCCGAAGTTATTAGCATTATACACAAATGTTGACGGATGATAAGAAGTTTGAGGTTACTTTTAAGGTTATTGGCGCTCCAGTGGGAAAAGCTAGGCCAAGGTTCACAAGAACTGGTCATACATATACCCCAGCTAAAAGCAAAAATTATGAGAAGAACATTGCTCAAGAAGCTTGGGTTGCTATGGCAAATAAAAAGTTAAACCCTACCGAATGTTCTGTTCATGTTGAAATTGATGCTTATTTACCTGTGCCGGTAAGTTGGTCAAAGAAAAAACAAAACCAAGCAAGAATGGGGGCTTTGCGCCCATCTAAGCCTGACATTGACAACATTATCAAAGCAATCTTAGACGGATGCAATAAAGTTATATATAACGATGATGCACAAGTTCATAGCATAAGGGCAAGAAAGCTATATGAAACTTACGAAAACCCACCTTCAATAGATGTTAAGGTATCTTGGGTATAACTATAATCCTCACCATATTTTTTTCTCCATAAATTTGGCTCTTTATGAATAGCTATTTTGGTATTATCCCAAAGACCTTGGTGATGGCCTTCACAAAGTGGTATCGCAGTTTTGTCAGGGCGCTTTTTACCCGAGAACCTATCATGTATCGGATGGTGCGCTTGAGTTGGGCTTCTCTGGACTTCTCCAAATCTTCGGCAAATACAACACCTCTGCCGCCGCACTTCCTGCAGATAATTTCCATCTTTCTTTTCCTTTGGTTTTTTTGGGTTAGTCCACATTAATTTTTTTTCACCAAATACGTTTCAAAGAAAATTATCGCCGATTATATTGAAGCGTGACGTTGGAATGTACCTACATACTTCTATTTCTTCAGGAGCATTCAGGCGGTTGGTATTTTTTAAAGTTACGCGGAAATCAGGTTTTTCCTGAACTATGTTATTCACATCAATCCATCCCGTGTCTTGTGACTTTTCCCAGTGAACTACAAAAAGAGATTTAATTCCAGTTATTTCTGTTTGTTGTCTGCCAGCAATGAGCTTAGTTAAGCTGATCATGATGCTATCAAGGTCATAATATTTATAATTCAAAACCCGCAATTCAACAAAGGCTAATGGGTCTTGGCTTCTATGTGCAATGCAATCATATGAAGAAAATTTATGTTGATGCTCAACTTTGCAATTCCATTTTTTAGCTAAAAGATTTGCAACATATTTTTCCTTTTCAACATGGCTTTTATTCAAGTACTGTGGGGTCATATTGTAAAGTCTCCGATAATTTAGCCATAGCTTGATCAAAATATTCATTAAATTCTTTTTGATCCATTTTGCTGTAGGCGATGCTGTCAGGTATGTAATAAATACCTCCAGATGCTTGATTAACTACTGTTCTGTAATGTCCGCAAAGCATCTTAAGATCATCGTGCAAATGCGCTGATGTTGGCCAGAGGTTAGTATCTTTGACTACTTTACCTAAGATTGCCCAATATAATTTATGATGTGGGTCTGATCTATCTGCGACAGGTTTTACATCATAAAGCTGACCATTTGGATGAGCTTCTATTTCATCTGCATCATACTGAGTGAGGGGCAAAAACTGCCCTTCACGCTTTTCGACTTGAAGCTTGGGTTTAAAACGGGATTTCATCATCTAAATCTTGCTGTTGATGATTTTGTGTTTGCGGCTTTTGGTATTGTGCCATTTGTTGTTGGCCTTCATCCATTTGGGGTCGGCCACCAACAAGCTCAATATCTTGCACCCTACAGTTTAAAGAGCTTTTACCATTATATTCCCTCATACTTAACTCACCATCCACATAGACCTTAGAGCCTTTGTTTAAATATGGAGAGAGATTTACAGCTAAAGCGCCCCATAGTGTGCATTCAATATAAGTGACTTCTTTAGTTCTGCGGTCATTTCTAGCAATACTGAAGTTCAAGACCTTTGTTCCATTAACTTCTCTTAATTCATTGTCCCTTGTGATATTTCCGATAGCGGTAATTTTTAACATTATAACATTCCTAATTCTAATTGACGTGTTTCTAGAGAGTTTTCTATTTTTGTAGCAAACTCTGCATCCTCTTGTCTTATTTCTTCAATAAGATCAAAAGCATTGGTAAGTTGTGATGCTAACAATTCGCTGTCAGCTGTCTCAATAAACTTTATAAACCTAACCCCACGCTGAGTTGGTGTTCCTTGAGGTTGTTTTGGCGGGGTCATAGGCGCTTTATTAAAGGGCTTCTGAGGGGCTTTACTATTTCCACGACCAGTTGCGGCATTTCCATCATCATCTTCAACAGGAACGCCTGATATAGCCGCTAGTCCGTATCTACGGGCATAAGTAATAGCTCCGCCCAATGACTGCATATCGTTGGCCTTGTATTCAAGGTAAACTCTACCAGAAAAAACTTCTCCAGAGTTGTGAATGAATGACGTTTCAACATATGAACCCAATGCATCCTTGCTTGGGGTTTGTACGATAGCAAACCCATTAGAATGAAAAGCAGGGTAAACAGCATTTTGAATGGCTGAAAGGTCGGCATATGTATTTTTTAAGAATGGGTTTTTAGAGTTTTTGATCGCCGCACCCATTTGAGCTTGAGAAAGAGCGAATGCTTTAATAGCTTCTGATTTTTCTTTTGACATTATTTCATCCTTACAGATATTGTTTGTTGGCCGGTGACTAATTCTGCACCATCTATTTCTACACCAGCTTTTAGCTGTTTTTTGATCTCAGCCTTATCTGGGGTAACTGTTGTTTTGCAAAGTTGCGTTGGGATCGCTTTTTCGTCGTTTATGGCCACGCTCTGAATACCATTTCTCAATGAAACTGTTGCAAGTGGGTGGGGTATTTTTGTTTCATCACAACAAAGCATAACTGTTTTAAGTATTTTATTTAGCCGTACTTTGCGTAAATCCATCAATGATTTCCGCTCAGTGTAGCGTTTGACCATTTCTTGACAAGCAATCATGCCGGCTTCTGCGTCTGACAATTCTTTAAGCACCTGTCCGACCAAATCTAAGACATCAGTTTCAGCATCTAGGGTATCCCAAAATGCTTCTTGATCGTCTTTGTAAGGGGCAAGCTCTTCAGCAATAGACGTTATCAACAAAGAATTAACTCTCATCATTGTTCTCCTCAGAATTAAAAAGCTCAATAGCATTCTTAATTGCATTATCTATTGTGCTAAGAGCATTCGCTGGGAAAGCTTGCACATTGAATTGCGATGAAGTTATTTCACCCTTTTTTTCTTTCTCTAACAATTCTATAGTGCTGTTTGAAATGGCATTATAAATTTCAGTTTTTACAAAGCTGATAGGCGGGTTTTTTATCGGTTTTATCGGTTTTAGCATTTTGACCTCCAAGTTGCTACTTGCTTATTATTGCTATATGAGTAATAAATGCAACAGGTAATTGTCTTATTCGCAAAAAAAGGGAGGTAAAATTGAATATTGAAGATACACAAGAAGACTTAAATAGTCTACGCGAAAAGCTTTCTGACAGGCGTTTAAAGGTTGTCGCAGAAAGGATTGGAATGACATACGCCGCACTTAGTCGTATCATGCGAGGGGGTAAGCCTTCAAAAAGAACGATTGATAAATTGCAAAAATATTTGAATACTTAAAAATGAAAAGGCCATGTCACTAATTACATCAAGGACATGGCCAATAACATCTAAATGGAGGTCGCCATCTATGGAAACTATAATAACACTAAATACATCAAGCGCAAGGGGGATTAAAAATGTCCTTTGAAGCAGTGAATTGGGCATGGAAGCAAAGAAAGCTTACTGTGCATGAGAAAATGGTATTGTTAGCTTTGGCTAATAGACATAATCCTGATTATGGATGCTTTCCTAGCATTTCAAAGATTGTTGAAGATGTAGAATTTTCAAAGTCTACTGTAATTAGGTCAATAAAAAATCTACAACGAAAAGGATACCTTAGTGTGGAGGCGGCTAAGAGAGAAAATGGCAGTCAAACATCTAATAGGTATTTCTTATCATTTGAAGTTAAGCCCCAGTGTCAGGCTGACACCCCTGCTAGTGTCCCAGAGACACTCCCCCCCGTATCAGAGAGACACCCCCATAAACAGGTAATATCTAAACAGGTAAGTAAAACCATATTAAGATCAGTTGAGCTCGGATTTAAAGAGTTTTGGAATTGTTATCCAAGGAAAATTGGGAAGACTAATGCAGAGAAAGCTTTTATCAAAGCTTCTCATTCGGTTGGTGTAGATGTGATACTTGATGCTATTAAGCCGTTTGCCGTGAGTGTAGCGAAAAAAGAAAAGAAATTTATACCTCACCCTGCAACTTGGCTAAATCAAGGCAGATGGGATGATGAGTTGGAAGAAATAGCATCTACATCATCATCAGATTATTTAGACCGCCTCTTTCGGGGTGGAGTATTAGGGATTGAAAACAAATGAGATATGAACAGAGAAAACAAATGGTATCGGCTTGGCTTTTTAATTTATTGAAGAGGTATGAGCCCCCAAGCCACCTTGATGAAAACGCGGCAAGGGAAGAAATGGTGCTGATGGTTGAGGATATAAACAGTGAGCTACCAAATGTTGATGATCATGCATTTAAAGAGCATTTAGAAAAAGTTGCAAGATATGTTCGTAAAAGCCAAATATCTAGAAAATGGCCGTCAATAGCCATGTTTATGAAGGGTGTTCGGGAAAATTCAAAAAACTTTAAATTTAAAGAACAGATTGGGACTGACACTAATGATTGGTCAAATCCATTAGTTATTAATGCAAAGAGAATAAGAAATGGTGAAGCTGTTTGTCAAACTTATTTAAGTGGTACTAGATTGAAAGAAATGCTCAACAAAGGTCTTATCACATCAGACAATATTAAGCCTTATAAATTATCACTTGATAATCAGGTAAAAATTAAGGAATATAACGATGTTTGATTGCTCTCAAACGCCAGATCATTACTGATTTTACTGACCCTTGCTTATGGCAGGGGTTTTTTTATTTGCGTTCCATGCAATTAATGATTAAAAAAATTACAAATAAGTAAAAAAAGGCTATCAGGATGAAAGTAGAACAAATCAAAATAGAAGAAATTCTGCCTTATGATCAGAACCCCAGAGACAATTCTGCCGCTGTAGAAAAGGTTGCTGACAGTATTAAGGAATTTGGATGGCAACAGCCGATAGTTGTCGATGAAGAAAAGATTATTTTAGCCGGTCATACGCGCCACCTAGCGGCTTTAAGCATGGGCGTGAAAGAAGTGCCTGTATTGATAGCAAAAGGTCTTACAGAGGCACAGAAAAAAGCTTACAGGATTGTTGATAATAAGACTTCAGAGCTCGCTGAGTGGGACAAAGAATTATTGAAGTCAGAATTTTTAGCACTTCAAGAACTAGATTTTGACTTAAATCTCACTGGATTTGACCTTGATGAGATTGCAAAATTGTCTGGTGAAGACTTAATGCAATTTGATGAAGAGCTTGATGAGATTGATAATAGTTTAGAATTTAACGATTTGGATGGTGCAAATGCAAATCATGTTAAATCTTTGATGCTTTATTTAGATACCGAAACAGAGCCTAAATTTAAACAAATGTGCATGAAAATTCAAGAAAAGCATGGTATAGATAACTTAACAGACGCAGTATATATGGCGGTATCAAATGAGTGTAAAGATTTATGAGGCAAAAGCCTACGGAACTTTTGAAGAGTGGGGTGAGCGAGCTGGTTCACTTATTCAAAATGATGAAATAGATCATATTATTGATTATGATTGCGATGCTTATGACAGTGATGGCAATCCTCTTTTTATGTTTAGAAAAAATGTAATACCAAAAGCATTATGTAAACAAGCGTATGGTATTTTAAGACATGCCGCAACTCCAACTGACAACCGAGGAAACGCGGCGGGTGAGTTTAATATAGCAGATGATGTTAATTTAAAAAACCGAGACACTGTCCAAGGGGACAATAAAAAACATAAAAGATTTCAAGTTTTAAAAAAAGATGGCTCACTTTCTAAAAGATTGAGAGCAAAAACTGTGAATAGTGGAATAATTGGGTATTTTGACAGAACAATACGCTTTCCTTATTGTCGGCAAACAGCGTGGACTGAAAAGAATTTTGATCAGTTTCGTGGCGCTTATCCTTATATAAAGCATATATCTGATCAGTTTAAAGAGGCTTGTCCTGAGCGTTGGAACGCTCAAAACGAAATGGCTCAAAAAACTAATGCAGACTTTTTGATTGGCGATACTGTTTTTACAACTGTAACTGTAAATAAAAACTTCAGAACTGCTATACACACTGACGCTGGTGATTTTAAGGGTGGATTTGGAAATATAGCTGTATTACAGGCTGGGAAATTCGATGGCGGTTACACTTGCTTGCCAAGATACAGGGTCGGGTTTGATGTTAGGAACACTGATATTTGTTTTTTCAATGTCCATGAGTGGCATGGAAATTTAGAAGTAAAGGCAAAACAACCATATGAACGAATTTCAATAGTCAGCTATTATCGTGAAAATATGTTTCGGTGCGGTAATGCAGATGAAGAATTAAAGATTATCAAGGGTCGAAAAGACTTAACTGGTCTTAACGCGGAGCAATAATATGTGTGGAATAGTTGCCGCATTTGACCCAAATGGTGTCGACATGATTTTATTTAGAAAAATGTTGCTCCAAGCTATGATAAGAGGACAACACGCTACTGGTATAAGCTACTTTGAAGATGGCATTATCAAAACCATCAAAGAGCCTGTAAGAGCCAGCTTGTTTCAAATTCCTACAATCAAAACTGTAGCAATAATTGGACACTGTAGATATTCAACAAGTGATTTAGAGTATAATCAACCGATTGCAGGGGAAGATTATTCTATTGCCCATAATGGAGTAGTAACACAGCTACCACCGGAGGAATGGGAAGAGTTTTATGGGTTTGAGACCACAGGGCGCAATGACACTGAACTATTGTTATTAGCTTTTGAAAAAGATTTACACCCTATGGAGGCATTCCCGAACGCTTCTATTTCATGTGCGCTTTTAGTTAAAGAAGGTAATGGAGAAGAGCTAGGTTTCTTCCGAAATGGTCAAAGGCCACTGTGGTATGACTATGACGATGAAACAGGAGCTTGTTATGTTGCAAGTACTGAAGATATTTTTAACAGAAGCGGTAAATTCCATCACTTAATGCGATGCAAAGCGGGTGAACATCATCGTGTTACAATTAAAGCCGGTCACATGGCTTATACGATGGTTGAAGGCTTTGAGGACTTACAGCCATGAGGCTGACAGAAGAAGAGGAAATTTTAGACCTCATAAAAAACTCAAAAGATGGTCGAAACACTAAATTCCTTTCAGCATCACATAGTCTTTGGAAAAGATTTGGCAATTATGACAGGTATCCGCCTTTAGTTCATGATGATAACGGAATTAAGAGTGTTATATACGCGACTTTTTCTGTGAGAACTAGGTATGTGAATTTATATGAAATATGCACAGTTCAAGGCCAAGAGGGAAAGGGGTACGCCTCAAAAGCTTGGGATAGTTTCTTAGAACACTCTATACAGCATGATATGGGTAGGCTGAAAATGAGTTGCACTCCTAGTAGCGTTAGCTGGCACTATAGAAATGGCCTTGTTTTTTGGGCAGTAGACCCAACAGGTTCATTAAGGTCAGATCAGCCCATTTTTGCTACTAGAGAAGAACAATTAGAATTTAGAAAGAAAGCAATTGAAAACCCCATAGTGTGCTTACCTGATGTAAAAGTTATACAAAAATTAAAGGCTGAAGGTCTAGAAGATCATAGTTTCGGCGTAAAAAAAGCCTCGCAAGTAATGGGCGCAATAAAAGAGGTAAAATCAGCTTGGCTTCGGAAAGCTTTATTCAAACAAATATAGATTATCGTAAAAAAGATAATCGCAAAGAGGCATTCATTCAATGGTTTGCTTGGTCTTTAAGGTATAAAGATTGTGACCCCGCTTTGTGGATGATGAAATATATGTTTGACCGATATGAGTTTAACATAGAGCAAAGGCTATGGGTTTGTTGGTTATATGGAACTACTTATTATGCTCCGACTTCTTGGGTAATATGGAATGAATTTCCAGACTTTGAGCTTGTTGGTGAGAAGAGGCTTGAAGAATGGAACAATATAAACTATAAAAGACTTAGATATCAGACAGATACAAAGTATAATAAAGGTCATCTTCCAAAGCAATTTTCCTCTTATTACGAATGGGTTCATACTAATAATCCAGAAGGAACACAAAGAGCGAAGTTTAATAAAGTTATGCGCTCTACAAATGACCCGTTTAAAGCTATTTGGGGAGAGGTGAGCGGTTCTTTATATAAGTTTGGAAGATATTCCACTTGGTTTTACATGCAAGCATTAAAGCAATGCGCTGATATACAAACCGATCCCCCAGACCTTGTTCTCAGGGATGATAAGGGAAGTAAGAGCCACAGGACAGGCTTGTTATATGCTTTGGGTCTAGAGGAGCTTGCCGGACAAAAGCTGGATGATAGTCAAGTTCAAATGCTTGAGCTGGAAGCTGGTTCTATTCTAAGCGAAACAAACAGTAGATTTGGTACAAAAGGTGACTTTTACGATATGGAAACATGCCTTTGTTCTTTTAAGAAGATATTCCGTGAGCGTGACGGGCGCTATCTTGGATATTATCTAGATAGACAGGCAGAAGAAATTAGCAGAGTGCAGAATGATGGATGGACTGGTGTGAACTGGGATGTTTATTGGCAAGCTAGAAGAGAAACAATTCACCCTATGTTGGCGGCTTCAAGAAAAATAAAAAAAGATAAGTTTAGTGATTTCTTAAAAAAGGGTGATTTCATGAGGAGTATGTTCTGATGTTGAGATGTGTAGCTGTAGGGGGAGAACCCGCTACTGGTAAAACAACCATGATGAAAGAAGTTTATAATTCAATGAAGGTCACACATAATTTAAAAGGTGGTCTTTTGCGGGGTCATATTAATAACAATAGCTTAGTAAGCTTGATGGGTCTTTATAACTCTGGTGGGACTTTTTTAGGTACAGACAGACTATCAATGGCGGTTAATAAAGACTTTCAAAAATATGTGACACTTAGGAAGAGGCATATAATATTTGAAGGCGACAGGTTATTCACAAAAGATAATTTAAAGTTAATAGAACAGCATTATGATTTAAGGATTATTATTTTAAGTGCATCAAAACAGGTTTTGCATGAAAGGCATGTACTAAGGGGAGATACCCAAAGTGATGTATTTTTAAAGGGCAGAGCCACAAAAATACGCAACATTTCAGCAGAGTTTGGGACAAAGGTAGAGCATAGATCATTAACTGAAGCATCTCATTCTATACAAATGGCAAAAGAATTGCTACAATGGCTAGAAACAGGCGAATAAGAGAGGGCGGTCAGATGTCTCCACGCTCAGACAGTAAGTTAGATCAGGTTAAGACAGAAAAGCTCAGATTAGAGTTTGTCGAAGGCTACATTGATGATGGTGTTCGGGTATTCCCAACAATAGATGAATTAATCAAAAAACACGATTTACCTGTTAAGACTGCATACAAAAGATCAAAAGATGGAGATTGGCAAGGTCAAAGAAACCATTTCAAATCTCAATATGAAGCGCAAAGGTCTATCCAAAGGGCAAAACGCAAAGCTCAAAAGGCTGATAAGTTTGATGATACCGCAATGACTTTGTCGGAAAACATCTTTGCAAGGATTGGCAGGAAACTAACACAAGCGGCTCAACAAGATCGTGTAACAGGGGGGGATAGCCTCTCAACTCCAGAATTAAAGGACATAGCTGAAACTGTCCTAAAGGCACAAAAGGCTGGCAAGCTCGCTTTAGGTGAAGCCGCAGAAATTAGACAGGTAGTATCAGATGACAGCATCCCAACAAGCCTCACAAGAATTATTGACCAATTGGACGAACTTGCCCAGAAAAAGTCACAAAGGGCTAGCCACACTATACAGTGATTGGGTTGATACGGCGAGAGACGAACAAGTTACCCCTATGGGTGATTGGGCTGTTTGGCTTATTCTTGCTGGTCGTGGTTGGGGCAAGACTAGAACTGGTGGCGCTGATGCGGCTGTATATGCATTAAAGAACCCCAACACGCGAGTTGCAGTTGTTGTACCTACATTTGGAGATTTAAAGCGCGTAGCATTCGGCGGTGAGAGCGGGATACTTTCTTATTTACCTAAAGAATGTCTACTATCTGGGCGCGGTCAGGGTTATAACAATACCGCTCAAGAGATTAGGTTGTATAATGGCTCAATCATACAGGGCTTTGCGGCAACAGAACCAGATAGGCTTCGTGGTCCGCAATTTCACAGAGCATGGTGTGATGAGATAGCCGCTTGGCCTTATCCGGAAACATTTGATCAGCTGATGTTTGGATTGCGTTTAGGTGAAAATCCTCAATGCGTAATAACAACAACACCCAAGCCAACGCCTCTTATCAAGAATTTGCTCAAACGAACAGGAACTGTGATTACTCGCGGAAGCACTTTTGATAATGAAGAAAACTTAGCGGCTGGAGCTCTGGCACAGCTTAAAGAAAAATACGAAGGTACAAGGCTAGGTAGACAAGAGCTATATGCAGAGGTTCTTGAGGATATTGAGGGCGCTCTTTGGAACTGGAATATGATTGAAGCCTCTAGGCTTAAACCTGAAAATTTGCCAGACCTACAAAGAATTGTTGTTGCAGTAGACCCAGCGGTAACAAACACGGAAAGCAGTGACGAAACAGGGATTGTTGTAGCTGGCAGATGCTCCAATGGTAAGTTTTATGTACTAGAAGATAGAAGTTTACATGGAAGCCCCGACACTTGGGCGCGTGAGGCTGTTCATGCGTTTCATAAATATAATGCTGATAGACTTATAGCTGAAGTCAATAATGGTGGAGATTTGGTCGAAAGAGTGGTAAGAACAATAGATAGGCAAATACCTTACACTGCTGTAAGGGCGAGTAGAGGCAAGATTATACGGGCTGAACCAATCGCGGCGCTTTATGAGCAAGGCAAGGTTCATCATGTTGGAGAGTTTAAAGCATTGGAAGACCAGCTGACATCTTTTACACCCGAGGGTCGAAAGTCTCCTGATAGATTAGACGCTCTGGTTTGGGCATTAACGGATTTGACCCAACAAACAGGGCAACCAATATGGAGAATTAGCTAATGGCATTTTTAGATAATTTGCGGAAGGTTTTTTCGCCGCAATCATTTGAACAAAAAGAAGCACCAAAGGTATTTATGTCGGGTAACTCAATATACTCAGCCAATAGGCGCGATGATTTCAAAACATACGCGACCGAAGGGTATCAGCAAAACGCTATTGTGTATAAATGCGTAAATGAAATTGCTAATGGCGCGGCTTCAATACCATTTAAAGTTTTCCAAGGCGACATGGAGCTTGAAACACACCCTATTATTAGCCTTCTTAATAGACCTAACCCAACAGAAGCTGGAATTGAATACTTTCAATCACTTTATAGTTATCTTTTATTGTCTGGAAATAGTTATGCTCTTGCTAGTTCTGTAAATAATGTGCCCTCAGAGCTCTATATGTTGCGCCCTGACAGAATGAGGGTTGTTGCAAGCGATACTTCAGTTCCAAAGTCTTATGATTATTATTTAAATGGACAGAAAGTTCACTCATATCCAGCAGACCCAGTTACAGGTCAGTCAGAGATTAAACATTTCAAAATGTGGAACCCATTAGACGACTATCAGGGATTATCACCCCTTATGGCGGCGGCTATTGATTTAGACCAACACAACATGATTGCAAAGCACAACGTAGGCTTATTGATGAACGGGGCGCGTCCATCCGGCGCAATAGTGTTTAAACCAAGGGATGAGAACGGCAATAGTTTGATGCTTAGTGATACACAGCGCAAGCAAGTCAGTGATGACTTAGGCAGACACTTCTCTGGCGCAAAGAATGCTGGTCGTCCTATGTTACTAGAAGGCGATTTTGATTGGAAAGAAATGGCGTTATCTCCACGCGATATGGATTTCCTACAGCACAAGCATATGGCGGCAAAGGACATCGCGCTTTGTTTTGGCGTACCTTCTCAGCTGATCGGAATTCCTGACAGTCAGACTTATTCCAATGTTCAAGAGGCTAGACTTGCTCTATATGAGGAAACAATCATTCCCCTTGCAAAGCGAGTAGAAAGTGATCTTAATGAATGGCTATCCCCAAGTTACGGCGATAATATAAAAATCAAATATGACATTGATGCTATCCCAGCCATGACAGAGCGTCGCCGCCGTGTTTATGAAAATGTGACTTCGGCTGTTCGTGAAGGCATTATAAGCCGCAATGAAGCTAGAGAAAAGCTCGGTCTAGAGCCAATCAACGGCGGTGATGAAGTTTATATCGCGGCAAACCTATTCCCGTTAGGTGGGGCGGATGTTGCTACAGATGATGGTGCGGACGTTGAGGACGCAGGAAAAGACGCTTATGGCGAAACCAAGTTAGATTTTTATCCTGACGGGGAGGAAGTTCCACCTTCTTTGCCAGAAGCATATGCAATGGGAGACGATGAAAAGTATTGCGGTAATTGCATTCATAACATCGAAGGTTATTGCGATTTGTTTAATGCTGACATTCGCTCAGAGTATGTTTGCAAGAAATGGGCTGATGAAGGCGAGACAAAAGCAGAAAGTGACATTGAAACCATTCCGACAGCCTCAATGGGTCAAAATGCTCAACGCGGCTTAGACCTTCGCAAAGAATATGGCAGGGGTATGACACAGGTTGGAGTTGCAAGAGCAAACCAACTTATAAAAAAAGAGCGTCTTTCTCCAAGGACAGTCCGAAGAATGCATAGTTTCTTTAGCCGGCATGAGGTTGATAAGCAGGGTCAGGGCTTTAGTCGCGGTGAAGAGGGTTGGCCGAGTGCGGGGTTAATTGCTTGGCTAGGATGGGGCGGTGATGAAGGTCAGTCTTGGGCTAGAAAAAAGACAGCGCAACTAGACAAAGAAAGAGATAAATAATTATAGAATTAAAAAAGCCCCTGCAAAATCTAGTCTGCAAGGGCTTATTGATAAAGTATAATGTAACGGGATTAATGTGCACCCATATTTTCTAATTTCTCAAGCTCACCTTCAATCCAAATAATCCTATCTTGCTGAACCTCCTCTGCTTCATATAGTTTTTGTTTTTCAATTTGGATATTAGCTAATTTTGATTTAGCATCCGTAAGTGATGCCTCCATTGCAGTATGTAGTTTACCTATCATTTTAACCTCCAATGTACTTAGAAAGGTACTGAATAATCCAAGGTAAATAGATCACCGATATAATAAAAACCGAGATACCTATAAATTCACCTACAAATATTAGGATTTTTGTGGTATTATTATTTATGGAACGTGTTTCTTTAAGTTGCATGTTTTACTTCCTCCCTGACTTCCCCCCCAATTGTGCTGTAACACAAGGGGGGGCTTTTTTTATTAAACATATTGAACAATTTTACTAAGGTCTATGAAAAGGTCTTTGCCGTAGGGCGTAAAAAGTACACCCTTCTGCCATACCCAGTGTTCTACACATTGAGGAGTATGAAACGTTTCACCCTTAGTCATAATTAGAAGGGCTTCATTTCGGTTTTCTGCACCATGAATGATTAGTTGTTCAATTTCAGCTTTCACGCGCTTCAAATCACCCTCTTCCATTTTGCGGGTATTCCTGCAGTTTTCTTCAACAATCCTGCCTAGCTCATCCCAACGGGCTTGCTTTTCATCAGAGTTAAGCCCATTCCAGACTTCCATAAGAATGCCGGCTGGACGGAAGCCGTGAGCCTCCTTATAAAAATCTGAAAAAAGTGCATCATCATATAAATATTTCATAATATATCTCCTGTTATTTCATTATCGTAAAGTCGTGTGATACGGGGATACCAACCCCATCATAGAAATCATCATCTGACGAAAGATCAAAAAAGCCCTCTGCAATTTCTTCTTTAATATATTTAACAGCCGAAACAATTGATTCATCACCATAGCCTACACAATATAATCCTGAAGACATAAACCCCATACCTTTTGGAGCATAAAACGTGATGCTCCACCAATTGCCAATTCTATCAAATGGATAATTGTAAGAATTATAAGCTTCAATGATGACTCCGTGAGGCTCGCAAATTTCTTTAATTTTATCTAAAGTTTTCATAATATACCTCCTATCCGAACAATTGGTTCATGTTTGAAAACACTGCATTGTATGCATTAACTTCATTGAAATAGTACTCAAAAAACTCATCATCATCTTCAAAAGCTACAACAGCTACTTTACCGTTGAAGAAATCATTTTGACTTGCGTTGTATTCTTTCCAAGCACGTTGCATATAAAACATGCCTGTAAGAATATCGCCGTGGCCGTGAGATTTCATAATATTCCAACCCTCTTGGAAGGAAAATTCTTCTTGGTGAACTTTAGGTATTGTAAACATTTTGACCTCCATGTCGTTTTATAGGTACACTATTAGGTAATCATCTACCAAAGTAAAGCCTTAATTTACTAAAAAATGGAGTTAGACGAAAAAACTTTGAAGTGTTATAAAGAATAATGAGTTTTCCTGTATTCATAAAGGCTAGTCGCACAAGGGTTTCCATTGCAAAGGAAATCAGAGAAGTCAGTAGGCTTCGGCTTCAGTTTGAGCGCTCAATGCAGACGCGCCTAATGGCTGTGTTTAAAAAGGTAGGCAAAGCCGCTTCAGACGAATACCAGCAGTCAGGGGGCATTACAGTGGCTCTAAGGCCTCTTTCTGGCGACTTGGAGAAGATTTTTAGGGCGCATTACAGCGCTGTTGTTGAGAAATTCGCCGATAGAGTTTACGAAAATAGAAAGCTTGAAAGGTTTGGACAGCTTGTATTCCAGTTATATGAGCAAGAAGGTGCTAAAAAAATTGTTGGAATTAGCAATACAACAAGAAATATTATCCTAAGAGCTATTAAAGCGGGAGAAAAAGATGGTCTCGGGGTTCTTCCTGTCGCCAGATTGATACAAGAAAAGACATTCGGAGCAACGGGCAGAGCAAGAGCGGCCACAATAGCGCGCACTGAGACACATGCCGCCGCTTCATACGCTACTTACGAAGCTACTAAGGAATTATCCCTACCAGCCCAGCGCAAACAGTGGGTAAGTGTTGGAGATGCTAGGACAAGGCCATATCACGCCGCCGCAAACGGACAGGAAGTTGGAATAGATGAGCCATTTATAATAAGATATAAAGGCGCTGAAATTCGTATGAAGTATCCTCACGATGGCTCTGGAGGGGCGGCAAATAATATAAACTGTCGTTGTTTGGCTGTTTATTTTACTGACGAAGACGCTTTGTTTGACAGCTTTGGCGAAGAAAACATTCAAGTTCCTAAAGTTGATTTGAAGCCTAAGATTGATGTTACTAACATAATGAAAACTACCGGCTTTTCTAAAGCAGACCTAAATGAAGCTCTAAACAAATTCCTTACACCGCTTACTGCAAGGGTAATTTCCAAGTTAGGCAAACCATCAGAAATTATAGGTAAAGAAAAAGCTGGCGTTTACTATGCTGGAACAAAGCGAATGGAAAGCGGGTTAGAAAGACAAGTAATGGTGCATGAATACGGACACCATATAGACAATGAGCTTTATGAAAGTGGAAACAAGTTCTCAACTTATTGGTCAGAGAAGGGTTTATCGGCGGCTTGGGTGGCAGACAGAAAAGCTATGAAGGTTACTAGGCTTTCAGAGGAGGCCAGAAACAAAAGATTTAAAGAAATAAAGAGCGAGCTCTACAACATTACAATAGTTACATTCACAAGAAAAGATGGTTCAGAATATAGCTATGAAGATGGTAGGAAATTGGCCTTTGATGGCGCTGATGGACTTATGGATATAATTGATAGCTTCACGAATGGTAAATTCTATGCTTCTGGGGCTTTTGGTCACGGATATACATATTGGAAGAACAGAAAAGGAAGTGGGCAACAGGCAGAGGCATTTGCAAACTTGTTTGCCATTCAAAGCTCACCAAAGGCTGTAGAGTATGCAAAGAAAAACTTTCCGGCTTTGTGGAAAGCTTTTACTGATAAACTGGAGGAATTTGATGCTAACAATTGAAGACGTTTTAAAAGAATATAAAGAAAAGTTTGGAGTTGAACCCGTTCTTGGGAGAGGATTTGCGGCTGATCATATTGAGCTACTTATCGAAGCAATTGATAAAGAAACCCAATTAACAGAGTTGGATTATAGTGCTAAAGACCCGACAACATTAAGCTTATAACAATACCCCTAGACGTGAAACCGTATTATGTGTTAGTTTGTGGGTAATTTAATTGCGGTATTAAAAAGGACAATAAGATGTCAGACGCTCCACAAGTCGATATTGAAGATTATATCGCAGACACAGAAACTAAGTCCGAGACCATTGATGTAGCTTTTGAATATAAGGCTGAAGAAGAAGAAGGGACATTCTCTGGGTATGGTTCAATTTTTGGAAATAAAGATTTAGGAAATGATGTTGTCGTTGAAGGCGCATTCGCCAAATCAATTGGTAAGAAGGGCGCTAAAGCGGTAAAGCTACTCTATCAACACAGACAAGATGAGCCTATAGGCGTTTTTGATGAGATTATTGAAGACCAAAGAGGCCTCAAGGTCAAAGGTCGCCTTGCTATGGGAACACAACGTGGACGTGAAGTCTATGAACTAATGAAGATGGGTGCTCTTGATGGCCTTTCAATTGGCTATAGGGTTGACCCAAAAGGTACATACTATGATGAGAAGGCCAAACGCCGCTATCTCAAGACTGTAGACCTTATGGAAATTTCTGCTGTAACTTTCCCCATGAACCCACGCGCAAGGGTTCAGGCTGTAAAGGGAGCAGAACGCACAGTACGGGAATGGGAAGAACTACTGCGGGATGCAGGAAGCCTATCGCGCACTGAAGCAAAGGCGGCGGCTTCTGCCGTTACCAAGGCACTGGAACAGCGGGATGCTGTGAAAGAGGAAACGCCTAAAGTCCTTGAGGCTCTAATAAGCCTTACCAACATCCTTAAAACTTAAACGGAAAGGATCGTCCAAATGGAAGATCAAGTAAAAACAGCCGTAGAAGCGATGTCAGGTGCTTTTGAAGAATTTAAAAAAGTAAATGATGATCGTTTGGCTCAAATCGAAGCTAAAGGTTCTGCTGACCCATTGGTAGAAGAAAAGCTTGCTAAAATCGAAGGTGACTTAGATCGATTTGAAAATGTTAATCAGAAGCTAGTTCAACATCAAAAGCACGCTGAAGGTTTCGAAGCAAAATTAAACGAAATCGAAACTTTGCTAAAGCGTCCAGCAAATATGATGGAAGCTAAAGAAGTTGATTTATCCCTAAAAGCTTGGGATAGCTTCATGCGTCTAGGCCAAGAAAACATGGCTCCAGAAGAAGTTAAGGCACTAACAGTCGGCACAGCCGCTACTGCTGGTAACTTAGCACCAGCTGAGTACGTGGATGAGTTAATCAAAGTAATTACTGAGATTTCTCCTGTACGTTCTGTTGCGCGTGTTCGTCAAACTTCAAATAAAGAAATTGAAGTACCAAGCAAAACTGCAACATTTGCGGCGGCTTGGACTGCTGAAACTGGTACTCGCGCAGAGACAACCGGTTACACAACTTCTTTGAATACTATCGCAACACATGAATTATACGCGAAAGTGGATATTTCTGGTATGTTACTTGAAGATAGTGTGTTTGATCTTGAAGCTGAAATGAACCAAGAATTTGCTGAACAGTTTGCAAAAGCAGAAGGCGCGGCATTTATTTCTGGTAATGGTACAAATAAACCAACAGGTATTGCTGAAGGCAACACAGTAGCACACACAGCTACAGGTGCGGCAAGTGCGGCTATCTCTACAGATAACCTAATGGATTTAGTACATGCTTTAAAAACAGACTATGCAAGCAATGCTACATTCTTGCTTAATCGTGCTACTTTAGGGATTATCCGTAAATTGAAAGATACTGCTGGTCAGTACATCTTCCAAACCGGTTTCTCTGGTCAGTCTGGCTTGCCAAACACAATCTTAGGTTCACCATATCTTGAGTGTCCTGATGTTGCTAATGCGGCTTCCGGTGCAAAATCAGTATTCTTCGGTGACTTCCGTCGCGGATATATGATTGTTGATCGTGTAGCACTTTCAGTATTGCGTGACCCATACTCACAAGCATCAGTCGGCAATGTGCGTTATCTCGCTCGCCGCCGTGTTGGTGGTGAAGTTGTATTGGCAGAAGCAATGCGCGTTCTTAAGCACGCTACAGCATAATAATTGATGAGGGGGGTAATTCCCCCCTCTTCTTTAACTAATGGAGAGCCCAATGAAGATTACAATGACTAAATCATCAATTGGTATTACCAGAGAAGATGGTGCTGAGACAGCGACATACGAAAGCGGTAAAGAGTACAAGTCACAAGGTAAGTGGCAAGAAGAAATTTTTAAAGGCTTCATAGACATGGGAATGGCGCATGAGGTCGGTGGCAACGCACCAGTGCAGGAAACAAAAGCGGTGCGAGCTAGGACTGAAGATGGTAAGCTAAAAGCAGATGACCCTTCAACTCCTGATATTAATGAAGCATGGGTAGACGGAAAATCCCCAAAAAAGCCAAAGAAGGCTAAAGTTTACAATAAGAAAATAAATATCTAATTAAAACGGAGACGGGCGAATGAGTGGTTTGAAAATTATTGCTAATCCAGCTATAACGCCTGTTAGCAGAATAGAGGCGCGTCAACACTTACGTCTTGATGATGATGTTGATGATAGCCAAGTGCGAAGTTATATTCAGGCTGGTACTGATTGGGCTGAAAATTACACTAATCGTTTCTTTATCAGTCGCACATGCCAGATGATGCTGGATGGGGCGCGTGAGCTTGAAACGCCTCTTTGGGAGGGTATGCGTACCGGTCACTACAGTAGGCCTCTATCAAGCCATATTGAGCTTGCGGCAAATCCTGTTATTTCAGTTGAAAGCATTAACTATTACGCCGATGATGATACACAGACCCTTTGGGCGGCTTCAAATTACTATGTCGATACTTTTTCCGAGCCAGCTAGGATTGTTTTAAGAGATGGCGGTACATATCCAACTGACATGAGAGCCTTTAATGGCCTTGAGATAAACTTTACTGCGGGGTATGGGGTGAATGCAAGTAGTGTTCCTGAAGCAATCAGGATTGCAATTTTACAATATGTTACGTTTCTTTATGAACATCGTGGCGACTTTGAAGGAAGTGTTCTGCCGCAACCGCCATCTTCTTTGGCGGCATTACTTAACCCATATCGAATGTTAAGATTTGGTTCTACTCCATATAATTCAGTTATTATGTCTGGGATTTCATAATGTCAGTAGGTAGAATGCGTCACAGATTGCAACTACAGAACAAAACTGTAACTGCAGATGGAGGTGGTTCTGATGAGCTTACGTCATATAAGACTTTTGCAACTGTTTATGGCTCTATTGTAGCAAAATCTGGTGGTGAAAGGCTATTCGGTGAACAGCTTCAAGAGCCAATCACCCATATTATCACGTTAAGATTTCGCACTGATTTTACTTTTAAAAACCGCATTCTTTATAGTTATAAAAACAATGGTGTAGCTTCAACGCGAGCTTTCAACATTCAAAGAGTTGTGAATGCAGGAAGCCGAGACAGGTATCTTGAAGTTATGTGCATTGAGGGGGTCGCTACATGAGTGCAATTAAAACCAAAGTTGTAAGAAAAAACAAAACAGATAAAGCGCTCAAGCAGTACAAAACTCAAATTGAACAAATTATTGCGATTGGCGGTCAAATGGTTCGCAATGAAGCGGTAAAATCAATTCAACAAAACTCTGGTGGGGGTAAAGTATACACAAGAGGCGGAACTACACACGTTGCTTCTCCACCTAATTCTCCTCCAAATACAGACACAGGGTTTTTGGCTAGTAATGTTTTTTTATCTATAGATGCTGACAAGATGGGGTGTTCGGTTGAAAGTCGCGCTGATTATTCTGAACACCTAGAATTTGGAACAAGCAAAATGAAAGCACGTCCATTCCTTCAGCCCGCCCTTGAGGGAAACAAAAAGAAAATAAACAAACTTTTCAATAGATTGAAGGCTAATCTTTAATGGCATTACATTCTTGGGAACTGCAAAAATCAATATTTTCCACACTTAATGGAAATACAACAGGTATGGGCGGGGCAAATGTTCCTGTTTTTGATGATGTTCCTGAGGGAACTTTATATCCATATGTAGTTCTTGGCGAAGAAACAGCCGTAAATAATGGAACTAAAAATCTTGATGGGGTTGAGCATACTTTAACCATTCATGCTTGGTCACAATACAGGGGTAGACGCGAGATCAAAGAGATCATGCAAAGCGTCTATGAAAACCTGCATAATACTGCTATAAGTGTTACAGGTGCATCGTTAGTGAGTATTAGACAGGAGTTTAATACAACACTGGCGGAACAAGACGGAATAACACGGCATGGAGTAATGAGATTTCGCGCTGTAGTGTTTGATAACTAAGGAGTAAAAATCATGGCGGCTCAAAAAGGTTCAGCCCTACTATTAAAAATTGGCGCAGACGCTACTGCCGCCGCAAGTGCAGATACATATACAACAGTGGGCGGATTGCGCTCTACTGGTATCACATTAAATGATGAATCGGTTGATGTAACAACCAAAGACAGTTCAGGAGTTCGTGAGCTCTTGGCAAATGGTGGAGTGCAAACGTGTTCTATCTCTGGCTCTGGTGTATTTACGGACGCGGCTTCAGAAACAACATTGAAAAATGCTTTTGGCAATGCAAACTTTTCAAACTATCAAGTTGTTGTTCCTGATTTCGGAACATACGAAGGCAAATTCATGCTTTCATCACTTGAATACACTGGTGAATACAATGGTGAAGCAACATATTCTGTATCTTTAGAGAGTACTGGCGCATTCGCCTTCACAGCGGCTTAATAAGGAGTATCTAATGGCTTGGAATAATATTACTGTAAGCGTTGCAGATGATGAATTTCCTAGTCATTGTGACGGCGATTTATTTAGCATCCCTTTTTCCTCCGGTCTTAAAGTTGGCGACAGCTTTCGGGCTGGTGGGAAAGAACACAAGGTCACGTCAATAGACAATATAGCAGGGCGTGATGAAACAATATTAGTTAATACAATGGAGGTTGTAAAAAATGACAAACCCAAAAAGGGGCGAATGCCTAATAAATCTAGCGGGGACTGATTATAACACAAAGCTCAACTTAGACAGCATCATGAGAATTGAGCAGTCTTGTCAAAAGAGTTTTTTGAAAATTGCTCAAGACCTTTCAGAAGCCGAGTTCCAAACACAACACATTATCTTTATATTGCAAACGGCGATTAAAGGTGGCGGAAATGAAATAAAAGATAAAGCTATGAAGAATATAATTTGGGAAGCTGGAATTACAGAGGCAATACAAGCTGTTGGAATTATTCTAACAAGTTGCCTTGTTACTGAGGAAAATGAAGAGGGAAACGAAGAAGCGGTGGCGTAGCCTTAGATGTTTTGCCTTGGGATAATTGGATGCAATTGTGCTTAGGTAAAATGGGAATGACAGCAAGCGGGTTTTGGGACTTGAGCTTGTATGAATTAACCCAAGCAATCGAAGGATTTAACGAATTTCATTCTGGGGGAAACCCAAAGCCGCTCCACCGAGGCGAATTGGACGATATGATGGAAAGGTATCCTGACTAATGGCAAGTACAAATACTGTTGATACTCTCAACGTCAGGATTGATGCTGATCTAAAACCCCTTAAACGGGCGTTGCGGGGCACTCAAAGAAGCGTCCAACAAACTTCTAACAAAATGAAGAAGTCTTTTAGGGGCATAGGCGCAAGTGTCACTGCTCTTGGTAAGAAAATGGGTGGGCTTAAAGGTATCATTGGGGGGGCTGTTGTAGCCTCGCTTGGCGTTGCAATTGCCAAGATTGGTAAAACAGCCGCTACGTTCCAAGACCTTCAGCAAACACTTGATACTGTGTTCGGCGGGATGGAAGAGGGTCAAGCCGCTATGGACTTCATAACGAAGTTCGCTCAAACTACACCCTTTGATATTCAGACCCTATCCAAAGCCTTTATTCAGTTAAAGGGTGCAGGAATACAGCCAACAATGGAATTGCTGAATACATTTGGTGATGCGGCTTCTGCAACTACAAATAAAATTCAGGCATTTGAGACAATGGTTCGTATCGCTACAAGGGCGGTTGGCGGCGGCTTGGGTCTTGAAGAGCTTGAACAGCTTGTATCAGCCGGTATCCCTGTCTACCAAATTTTGCAAGATGAGCTTGGTGTAACCCGTGGTGAAATATCTGAATTGGGTCAATCTGCTGAAGGCGCTACAGAAATTATGGATGCCCTGCAGAGAGGCCTAAATAAAGAATTTGGCGGCGGTATGGCGCGTTCCGCAAATAACCTTTCAACAGCCTTTAGTAATATGAAGATAGCGGCGACTGATATATTGGTAGCCCTTGGCGAAGGTATAGGCGGAACAGGCCTTACGGGAGCTTTAACTTTCGCGTCAAACACGTTTGCTCAGTTATTTGTTATTGTTAAGCCATTAGCGCACGCACTTGGTAGTATTCTAGGAATAGCTTTAAGAGTAATATTAGCTCCGATAAGATTGGTTACAGAAGGTATTCTGTTACTAGCAAAAAGCATGGCAAGTCTTCTTCAATTCGCCGCCGATGCACTGCCTGAAAAGTTTGCGTCCATTAAGCAAGCGGCGGACAACCTTTCGGTTTCTATGGCAGAACTAGAAAAAAGAATGGCTGGAAGCTCCAAAGAGGCAAAAGCCGCTGGGGGAGCGAGTACTGAATTAAAAGCGGCGTTAGATGCACAAGCATTAGCGGCTAAAAAAGCTAGGGCAGAACTCGCTGGCTTCACTAAAGAAGAAATAGCGGCATTAGACCAAGCAAAACTCTTTGATGGTATGAATTTCAGTGGGGGCATTTCTGCAACTTCATTAGATTTAGTACCGGACGTTACAGCATTGCTCAAGGCTGTAGCTTCAACACAGCTATATCGTGATAAACTGCAAGCCTTGGAAGATGATAAGAATGCTAATGCTGAAGCTGACACGGCGAGATTAGAAAAATCCCTTACAGACTCACAAAAAATAAAAGACGCTATTGAAGAAATAGAACGCACAACAAAAGCAAAGTTTCAAGAAATTAGTTCAGCAATATCAGCCCCATTAGCTGATGCTCTTGTTGAAGGTAAAAGCGTACTTGCCGCACTATCGGATGTGTTTAAAGGGTTCGTCAAGACAATGCTTACCAAGGCAATTGAGCTTATGTTTGTGAACGCTATCTTAAATAGCATATTCGGTCTTACAGGAGGCTCTGCCCTTCCTACTATTCCAATTCCAGGACGTGCTAGTGGCGGCAGTGTAAGCGGTGGACAGCCTTATCTAGTAGGGGAACGTGGTCCAGAATTGTTTGTCCCTTCCGGTGCAGGAACTATTAAGAACAACAGCGACACTAGCAGTATGGGCGGAGGCAGGGGCACAATTATAAATCAAGTAATTAATGTAAGCGCAGGGGTTTCACAAACTGTACGGGATGAAATGAACAGCCTATTGCCGAGAATTAAACAAGAAACCATGATGAGTGTTGCCGATGCAAAAAGGCGTGGCGGTGCTTATGGAGCCGCAATGGGGTAAATAAATGACACTTATAACTATACCAACAAGTCCAGCCTTTGTAACTTCTGATTGGGGAATAACTCGCTCCGTAGCATTGTCTGAAAGCCCATTTACAGGGGCAACACAGGTTCATAAGTACGCAAAGGCCAAATGGTCAGCTACGCTTACTTTACCGCCTATGAAGCGGGATCAGGCGCGTCTATGGCAAGCTTTTTTTATGCAGTGTGAAGGTAGGGCAAATACCTTTCTTCTGGGAGACCCTGACGGAAAAGCAATTACAGGTGGCATTCCTCCGAGCTCTATAAGTGTAGCCGCCGCCGCCGCGATTGGGGATACATCTGTAAACCTTACACTTGGTTCAGGTAAAAAAATAAGCCAAGGAAGTTATTTGCAGTTTTCTACAGGCGCAAATTCAAGATTACATATGGTTGTTGATGATAACACAGGAAACGGAATTGTAACAATTCAGCCGCCTCTAAAGACTGCAATTACAACATCTACTGCGGTTGTTTTTGTTTCTCCTCAAGGTGTTTTCAGAATGGACAACAATGATATGCGATGGACAGCTGACCAACTAAGTAACTATGGCATTACTTTTACTTGTAGTGAGGCTTTATGAGCAGAGATATTCCATCCGCACTATTGACTGCTCTGACAGGTTCAGAGATTGAGCCATTTTATGCTTGCGAGTTTATGTTTGATACAAACACTGTAACAGACATTAATGGCAACGCATTCGAAGTATCTCCTATGCGTCTTTGGACGGGTGTGGGTAACAGAGTAATTGAAGTTCAAGGTGCAGATCAGACCTTTGTTGGCACTGGACAGCTATTAAGTATTGGCGGTTTGGATGAGGTGAATGATTTAGCCGCAAAATCTTTAGCAGTAAGTTTATCAGGTATATATTCGGAAACATTATCTATAGCATTGCAAGAGCCATATCAACGCCGCCCTTTTAATTTGTACTTTGGAGAAGAAAGCGTCAGTAATGTTGTTCAAGTATTCTCTGGAAAAATGAATAAAATGACTATTCAGGATAGCGGCGAGACCAGTACTATACAGATGTCAGTTGAAAGCAATTTGTTGGAACTTGAGAGATCAAGTGGATGGCGCTATACTCAAGAAAACCACAAATCAAGGTATTCAGGGGATAGTTTCTTCTCATACGTTCAAGCAATACAGGATCAAACAGTAACATGGGGCAGAGAGTAGCATTAAATTCATATATATCTAATTATCCTGATGATGAGTTCCGGTGGGGGTTGAATGATTGCTTTACCTTCACGAATGGAGCTTTTCATGCTATGTATGGCGCTGGATATGCTGATGATTGGATTGGACGCTACATGAATAAAAATTCACCTAAAAGCCGTAAATCAATGCTTAAAGAATTTACCCACACCACGTTATTTGATGGGCTGGCAAGCAAATTAAGAAGAACAGATCAACCAGTTTTCGGTAGCCTTGTAACTACAAGCAAATGTAAGCATTGGGTTACTGGGTGTTCACTCGGTATTTCTTTGGGCTCTAGGGCAGTTTTTTTATCAGAAAGTGGCTTATTAAAAGTAAATATTGAAGATGTAGAAAGTTCTTGGGTTTTGAAATGAAGAATAACACACCATTCAATGTATTAAGGCACATGAACCAGTGGGAGGTAGCCCCCAGAGAACCAGCAACAGTAGCCGCTGTAGGTAACTTTGTTCTTGGGGCTATAGGGATTACAGGAGCTTCTACTGCCACAGCAACTATTGTAGGCTATGTAACAATAGCGGTAGTTAGCTCTGCTTTAACAGCCGCCGCTGTCGTAGCTTCATTGCCAGACATGGATTTAAACCAAGGCGGAGCAAACAATTCAGGAACATTGCTTCAAAATGTTAAGAACCCGCTCTCAACTTCTAACTTTGTATATGGTGAAGTTCGCAAGGGCGGTACGGTTACTTTCTTAGAAGTAACAGGTGTCGGTAATAAAATACTACATCAAGTAATAGCGCTTGCACATCATGAAGTTGAGGAAATAGGCGACATATATTTTAATGATGAAATTGTCACTATGAGTAATGAAGATGTGACCAGCGACCCTTACAACGGGTTCGTAAAAGTTTACAAACATCTAGGAAACCAAACAAGCGCGTCTGACACATTCGCCAATTCAAGTGCTACCCTTGCTAACACCTTACAAGCAGAGACATCAGCAGGCAGTGATTTTATCGGCAAGGGTGTAGCTTATATTTATGCGCGCTACACTTACGATAAAGATGCTTATACTAATGGACTTCCAACTATTACTGCACAGGTAAAAGGAAAGAAGGTCGTAAAGACAGTAAACGGAGTGGCTCAGACTGCGACTTACAGTAATAACGCGGCTTGGTGCATTAAAGACTACTTACAGTCTAGTTATGGGCTTGGTGATGATGCAATCAATTATGCTACATTTGAAGCCGCCGCCGCTATATGTGACGACACAACAATACTTTCTGACGGAACACCTCAGTTTACAATGAATGGAATTGTAACAGGTACTGACAGCCATGGAAGCATCTTGGAAAAGATGATGACAACTTGTGGGGGTACTTTGTTTTGGGGCGCGGGTTCTTGGAGAATTTACGCCGGTGATTTCGTAGCTCCCACAAAGACATTAACATTAGACGATTTTAGAAGTGCTATAAGTTTAGATACAAAATCTTCTATGCGAGATAACTTTAACGCTATTAGGGGTACTTTTGTAGACGCGGGTAATGATTTTATAAGTGCGGATTATCCACAAATTAATTCCCAGACATTTCTTGATGAAGATAATGGTGTTGAAACAGTTTTAGACCTTAATCTTCCATTTACAACTAATGCGATAGCCGCTCAACGTATTGCCAAGCAGTTACTTTATAGAAGCCGTGAGCAATTAACTATGAGTGCAGATTTTGGAATGAATGCATTTGATGTTGAAGTTGGTGATTTTGTAAAAATAAGAAATGAGCGTTACGGATGGGCTACTGGCCAAGAAAAGATTTTTGAAGTTAGTGGGTGGAGACTACAACCTGACCCTAAAGGATTGGATTTGCGGGTAAATTTAACCCTTAGAGAAAGTAGTGAAGCCGCATTTGGGTTTTCGGAAGCTGATGAGATAGCAATAGTTCAAAATAACACTACCCTTTTAAAGTATTATGATGTGCCAAGCATCGGTGTGAGTGTTTCTCAAGAGTATCGTGAAGTTAATGAGAATGTTGTAAATGTTTTAGTCGTTACTGTCATCAGCTCTGCTATTGAGCGTGTAGAGAGTGTTATTTTAAAATACAAAAAGACTTCAGACACAGAATTTAAATCGGTTGGTCAGGCTATTTTGATTAATGAAGGTAATGACGCTGGTAGGTTTGAAATAGTTGGAATTAAAGCGCCTCAAATTTCTGAACAAGCTATAAATTATACTGTATCAGTCACACCAGTAAATGCCGTTGGATTTAGAGGAAGCGCTGTAACTACAACTTATAACCTTACAGCCGATACTGTACCACCTTCTGTACCGGCTTCGTTAAGCCATTTGTTGTCAGGTGGAACAATATTCTTTGAATGGCCGGCGGTTAGTGATTTAGATTTATCTCACTATAAATTATATTATTCATCAAATAGCAGTGCAAATTTTACTGATAGTTCTGTTTTGTTAAAAGTATCAAAAATTGCCAGACCAGCGACATCAATTACTTTTGCCGCCCTTGCTGGTAAATTCTTTATTACATCGGTAGACAAAACTGGAAATGAAAGCGCCACGGCAACAAGTACAGTCGTGCTTGCAAGTGAATTACCTCAACTTGGGATTGCAACTACACAATCTGAAGAAACTGCATTTAGTGGCGCAAAGTCCAATGTCACGGCTTCTGGTGGGTCATTAACATTGACCAGTTTCTCATCCTCTGGAGCAACTGGCACATATGACTTTGATCATAATGGAAACAGTTACATAGATGTTGGAACGTCAAGAACAGTTAGGCTTTCTTCGGCCATAGTAGTTGCCCGTAAGCATTCAGATGCTGTAGGAGGAGAGATTAATTGGGATGATATACCTCAAAACTGGGACACTTGGCCTAATAACTTTAGCACTTGGACAGATGAAGATGCTGAATTTCATGATTTCAATGTATTAATCCAAGCAAGGTCTTCGGCAACATCTTCTGGATTAAGTAGCGCAAGTTTTATAGATGCAAGCGGAGAAATTGTTGGTAGATTTATAGAATTTAGAGCGGTATTATCCAATTCAAATTCAAAGATTACACCTAATATAACAGCACTAAGTGCAACAGTGGAGTATTAATATGTCACAACATGATTTTGTAATTGCCAATCAAACCGCAAATTCAGCAAGGCTTGATATAAATTCCGGCCTACAGGCGTTAGCATCAAATAATAGTGGAGCTAGCGCACCTTCTACAACTTACGCTAATATGTGGTGGTATGAAACAGACACTAACCTTTTAAAAATACGCAATGAGAATGATAGTGGATGGATTAACGTAGCCTACGTTGATCAGACTAACAGCGTATACGCAGTATTAGATGATACCAAACTTGTTAATACATCTGGAGCCCAAACTGGACTGCTTGGTGGACAGCTACAAAGCGCTTGGAACGCTGGCACAGGAACAAC
>TARA_R110001606_G_scaffold89733_1_pt1 | contig 34095 bp, 43 predicted proteins | sample TARA_R110001606 | Tara Oceans TARA_R110001606 (sample SAMEA4398315) | marine metagenome | biome: Polar Biome; feature: [SRF] surface water layer (ENVO:00010504); material: water (ENVO:00002006), including particulate matter (ENVO:01000060) such as... | depth 5 m
CAAATCCTGTCAAGGTCTGACATTATGTGTCACCTCCGGACGCATACGTCCGCTTTCCACCGCCGTGCATCCGCTTGTATTGCTTTGGCTGCGCTTGAGAGCATCATCGCTCAAATCCTTCTAGGAGAAGGGTCGCTACGCCGTCCAAATCGCTTGTTTTGGTCACACCGAAATATCGCCCATCTAGCGATCTTGGGTGCGGATTGAGCAGGAAAACTTCGCTATCTTTCAGCGTGTGGCAGCCCTGCCAGACAGGCAGGGATCGGTCTGAAGTATCCTGCGCTGACGCCTCAGCCATAGGCGTTCCATTAATCGAGATCAGAGCGCCCTTACGGCAAATTTCATCACCCACCACACCAGCAACCCGTTTGATCATTGGCCAGTCCCGGCCAACAAAGCCACGGGCTTGCGCCCACTGCGCAGCATCGCTTCTGGCTGAGACGACGACCCATCTGCCAGGGGTGAATGGGGCGTCGCTCAGCCAGTAAATCCCGACTGGCGCACTTGCACTTCGGTTCCAGATCAGCCTCTCCTGCGGTTTCCATACGAAGGCTGAAAGACACGCCAGGGACACCGCTCCGCCAATCAATAACCAGCCTCGCTTCATGATTTTGGACGAACGCGATTTGATGTTGAAGAGTAGGCATGGCGCTGTGACCAACGGATCAAGCTCGCCCGCGTATAGAAAACACGCACGCCATGTTTGCGGTAAATCGGTCCTCGTCCAACACAGCGATAATGGTCGAGCGTTGATCTGGTCACGCGCAAAAAAGTAGCGGCTTCATTTGTCGTCAGGAGCGTGTGCTCATCCTCATCTGAAGGTGGTTTCATGGATGTATCGGTCATGTTTATTTCCTTTGTTTTGAGCGTGTTGCTCGCTGCAAAGGAAAGCGCCCGACTGCACAGGATCAAAGGGAGAAAATGAAACCTCTTCATTTTCTCCCTATAGATTAACCATTGGTTTTAAACGCAAAAACCGCCCCGAAGAGGATCTTCGGAGCGGCTTATTTTCGTGAGGATTGGATCTAGTCGCGCGGGTTCCAGAGGATAACATGCCGTCCTTTCTTGCCTTTCACGGGCGCGAGGTTCGCGTAAATCTTGCGCGGTCCGATCTGCGGGTCTGCGAGCGTGATCGAGACATATTCGCGCCCTGAAGCCTTGGCTTTTCGCATCCAGCCGCCGCCGATTTCCGCCGAAGTTTCACCGGCATAGATACGATAGTCCGGCTGTCCGTCCTCTGCTTTCTCACCGTTCTTTTCGATACGGATGGCGGCCGAGAGGTTCATCATTGCGAGGGCGCCTTCGAAGCCTGTTTTGGTTTCGCTGACATATCCGAGTGCGTTGGCCATGGTGTTCTCCTTTTCGTTTCCTTGGCTGTCTTGGAGACCTCTTGTCCCCGTCGACGCCGGACCGTCAGGGCGGGGCCGGACTGAATTGAACCTGTAGGGGCGCAACGCAGTGGAGCACCGGCCCAGCGCCGAATTTTGCCTCGCGATGAATGCGCGATAGCGCAGAGGAAAATTCTTCGAGGGGCCGGTTTCAAGGCAGGCTGGCCACGTCCAGGTCACACGGCATGAGACGAGGACACGGGGTTCAGAGCGCCTCATTCGGAAACGGATGACCCCAGACTGGTCGATATGTCGGATTAACCCAAGAGAAGTTTGATTGGCAAGAATTGGCCCTTTTGCGCCGCTGGAGATAGGCGGTTTGAGCGACTTAAATCGCCCAAAAACAGCCGCTCATACTGTAAGGACTCCGCGCAGGCGCGGAGTATGCCGAAACGTGCTATGACGGTGCCCAAAATGGGTATCTTGTCGACGAAGGCGAAATGAGCCGACGATCATGAACATAAGATCCGGCTCCGGGAGGACAGAAATGCGCGCATTTGTTTGCTCTTTTGCTGCTTTGCTAATTTCAGGTTGCGGGACGCCTGAGCCTTCCATCAACGATAAGCGATTAAAAGCGCAGAATCCGGAAAATTCGGAAGTAGTCGTCATTAATGCGCATTTCCATTCAGCGCGGTTGGGAATGGACGATGGCGCCTATTTGCAGACAGTGCTCGAAGAGATGGATGCGAACAACATCTCCAAATCGGTGCTGCACATCGCTGAACCGAGTGATTTAGAGGACTGGGTCGATGCCGCGCCAGAGCGGTTTCTTGCAGGTCCTGCTTTTCCTTGCTGGCGAAATGATTCCGGCGACCTGCAGACCTGCAACTGGAATGGGGAATCTTGGCCCGACATCGAATGGATGCGCGAGCGCTACAAATCGGGAAAGATACACGTCATGGGGGAGATGCTATTCGTATATGCTGGCATCGCCCCAACCGATCCACGTATGGCACCGTATTGGGAATTGGCTGCAGATATGGATATTCCCGTCGCGGTTCATATCAATCGTGGTCCCCCACCGGATAGCCCTTCCAGACCAACGGGGTGCTGCCCAAACTATGATGCTGACCTCTGCAATCCAGCCCTTTTGAGGCCAATCCTTGAAGAGTATCCCAACCTAAGAATATGGCTGCAACATGCAGGCTTTCCTGCGATGCCGATTTTTGACGATATCGACTACACTGAGGAAACGTTCTCACTACTGGCGGATTATCCCAATGTTTATGTTGATATGACGGCGCTTAACGCGGCTGCGCCTCCGCATGTGCACGCGTCCGCGGTACAAGAATTTATTGCCCGAGGGTTTGAAGACCGAATTATGATGGGCACTGATAACTGGGAAGCAGGTTCAATTCTCGAGCGGTATCGATCTTTCGACTTTCTCTCAACCGCGCAGCGTCGCGCCATTTTGCATGACAATGCCGCTCGCTTTTTTAAAACCAACTGAGTCCAAGCCCTCGGATATCGTGGAATCTTCAGACTGAATGGACCAAAAATGATACCGCTCGGAGCGTCCTAAATTCGCCCCAGAACGGCCGCTCGCTTGGTCATACTATATGGCAAGTTCTAGCCATTTCCTGTCATCTACTCCAGAACACATGGACTTCATCAAAGCCGGTTTGGAAGACCACGATCTCGCCATTCAGCGCCATGTCGCCTGCCAACGCTCCCCAGTCGATATAGTAGCGAAGGCTCTGCGACATCTGCGTTCCGATATCTTCATGCAGTTGCTCGGCAAAGTCGGCGGCGCTGAGATATTCGCCTGCATATTCGTCGAACGCCGCGCGGGCTTGGTCTAAGTCGCTGGCGAAGCATTCATAGAGTTTTGCGCCAAGCTCGCCATGCTCTTCAAGGAAGGTCGCAATCTCGCACACCGTGTCAAAGCCTGCATATTCAGGAATATTGCACCCGTAGAAATTATCGTAATCGTGAATCGCCCATTCTTCGGCGTCCGGCTCCGGTGATGCGGCCAGCATAGCGTTCACCTGCTCCCACACTTCGTGCGGGTCGGTGGCGTCGATCCACCGCCCATGCAGGCGGCCATTATTGTAGGCGGCTAGGCAAGCCACATAGATACGGGGCGTGTCTAAAATCATGGGTGCGGTGTCTGCGACAAGAGGTGCAATGCTCGCGTGTTGGTCAGTCATGTCTGTCTCCTTCCGCCGCCCTTGCGTTCTTTCCCCGGCAGGTGGGGGTGGGCGGCGAAAAGGTGCTCAGCCAGAGCGCATAAGGGCGCGGCGCAAGGGGCTGCTGAAGGTAGGACACCTAAAGACGTTCAAAGATGAAGAGGACCCGCCCCCTTGCGCGGCGACCGCGCTCTGGCAGACGCACCGTCCGCCCAGACCCGTCTGCTGGGAGAGATATTGAGGCGGAAGGAAGCAACAGACGGACGATCGCCGCATTGGGATGCGACCAAATCGGCAAAGACGCGATTTCGCGCTTGCCATATACGGCCGAAGCCGAAAAGGGTGATGGTAAATATCACTTTTTGTCAGGACGGGCAGATGAGCAATAAAGATCAGATTGACTATTGGAACGGTCCGGGCGGCGAGAAATGGGTCACTCATGCGGACAGGCTCGATGGGCTGTTAGCGCCATTTGCCGAGGCGGTGCTTGCTCAGGCGCAATTGCAATCTGGGAAAAGTGTGCTCGACATTGGATGCGGGGCGGGCGCCCTCTCGCTGAAGGCGGCAGGCCAAGTTGGTGAAATGCACGGAGTGCGCGGCGTCGATGTTTCACGCCCGCTCGTCGGTCTCGCATCGCAAAGAGCTGCCTTATCCGGAGCGCCCGCGAAGTTTGAGGTCGCCGATGCAAGCGCGTATCGCGCCCCGGATCCGATCGACGCTGTCATTTCCCGGTTCGGTGTCATGTTTTTCGAGGATCCGGTCTCCGCTTTCGCGAATATTCGGATCAGCGTACGGCCGGAGGGTCGGATCGTCTTTGCCTGCTGGCAGTCATTGGCGTTTAACGACTGGGCGCGCGCGCCGCTCGAAGCTGCTATGCCCCTACTACCTGCGCCGCCAACACCGCCGCCTGCAGGCGCGCCAGGCCCGTTTGCATTCGCTGACCGCGACTATGTCTCGTCCATATTGAGTGATTCTGGATGGCACGGGATCGCGGTTGCACCATGGCAAGACAATTTGCGCCTGCCCGGAAATTCGATCGCAGAGGCGGCGGGGTTCATGATGGAACTGGGCCCCGTTGCTCGCCTCGTCAAAGAGGCAGGCATCGACCTTGCCAAGGTTGAGATGGCTTTGCAGACCTCACTCGAGCCTCATCTACAAAAGGACGGGCACGTGTACATGCCCGCGGCAGCCTGGATCGTTTCTGCGACCGCCTCCTAAATCAAGATAATCTCTATCGAGAGAGCCGGCCAAGGGCTTCGCGATTCAGAACTTTCAAAACACCGCGATGCAACTCAACCCATGACTGCTTTTCCCAGTCTTTCAGCTTTCGGCTGACGACTTCCCGCGCGGTCCCCAACTCGTCAGCAATGGACTTGTGTGAGAGTGAGATCATGCCCGAATGGTCAGCGCGGCTCAAAAGAAACTCGGCCAGCTCCGCGCTCAAGTCTCTGGATGTGAGACGATCCACCAGCGCCGTCATTTCCGCAATCCGGCCGGCATAATCTGAGAGAAGGAAGCGCATCATGTCGGGAGAGGCTTGCAAAGCTTCTCGAAAGGCCGAGGACGGAATTGTGATCAGTTCCAGGTCGGTCTCAGCAACGCCTTCGGCATAATAAGGGCTCTCTGACAAAAGGCAGGAGGTTGTCAGGGCGCATGACTGTCCGGGCAGAAGCCGAAACAGCGTCATATCCCGCCCGGTTTTGGTCGAGAGCTGCACACGGGCCTCACCCGATGCGACGATAACAAAATTCTCGCAAACATCTCCTGACGCGAACAGCTTTGCGCCGGCAGGCGCTGCAGACACCGTCGCAGCGGATGCAAGAGCCTGGATAGCTTTTGTGTTTGAGCTCATCGAAAAGAGCTTTGAAAGATGTTCAATCACCAGGCTCATAAAGCCCAGCCAATGGCCGTTCTTGCGTCAAGGACAAGCGAAGTCGCCATAATGGCGCTCGCAGCCAAGAGCCAGACACGATAAATCAACCCGGTGTGACCCTGGAAATCGGCGATCCTGCGTGTCGCCGCGCTAGGCCTCCAGATCATCCACAAGACAGGCGTCCAGAAAATCAGGTGTACGCTCGTGCCGATCATTGTTCGGCTAAACGCGGGAAAAAACGCCTTGATCAGGATCAGGCCGAGAATGTTCACCAGCGTAGCGGCGAGGATCCAGCGCGCGCCAGCTTTCCAGGGCGCAAAGATTACGCTGCTCAGGAAGGCAATGGACATGACCCCCATCCAAATGCGAACGCCTTGAGAATAAGTCGCCGCTTCGGCTTGGTTGGCCGCCACTGCATCTCTGATTAGATCGAGCATATATATAGCCTCACCAAATCTAGAATTCGAGCGTTACAGCATCATCTTGATAGAGCGCATCAAAGATTGCCTGACCGTTCACAATTTCAACGCCGTCCATAAAATCATTCTGTTCCAGTTCGAGCCATACAGTACAGAGCTTGCATACGTTAACATCACCACCATTCTGCATAATTTCGATAATCATCTGCCGGGGTGTTTCACCGGTGGCTTCGAAGACGGGTTGATCTCCGCTTACTTGTGGGAACCCGACAGCGTCAGCGCCAAAAATTACGGTGACATCTGCGCCTTTCTTCGCGGCTGCTCGAGCGAGGTGCAGGCCCATGCCAGCTTGACGAATTTCGCCAGTCTTGACCATCACGACCAGCACTTCTCCCTGAAGCGTCTGCTCTTGGATTTGCGTCTGAGCCTGCGCTTCGGGCATTTGAGCGCAGGCTGTGAGAGGCATGAGCACCAGTAGTACTGACGCTAGAATTTTTCTCATGATTGTATCTTTCTTTATTGGGTGTCTCGCGAGCTACGGTACCTAGCTCTTGCAGGTTCGCAGCCCGAAGATGCGATAGAGCGGGCAAAACTTGATCATGCTTGTGCCGACCATAATGGCGCCGACCGCAATCAGCGCGATCCGTTCCCAGCCCCAACCGCCAGATGCTGCGATAGGTCCGACAAAGACCAGTGCGATGGCGGCAATGCCGATCAACAGGCGCAAAATTCGATCAATGGTTCCAACATTGGCTGACATGATTATCTCCTCAAAAGTGATGTCGTGTCCTCGCCTAGCATTCCATTGGCACCAGGCCATGTGACTCGGTCACACAAGCAATGGCTTATGCCGCTGTGCGTTCTTTCGACATTTGGTTGAACAGCTCAAAAAGGCCCATGCCTGCTGCCATGGACGCCATGAAGATGAAGATTGGCGGGCCGCCAAAGCTCAAGGCTGATATTGCAGGCCCCGGGCAGAGGCCCACGAGCCCCCATCCCGCTCCAAAGAGAATGGCTCCAGTGGCGAGACGGGCGTCGATTGACCGATTGCCCGGCACTTGGAACTCGGTCGCAAAGACGGGCCGTTCGGCGCGCCAGACGATGCGATAACCGATGGCGGTGACCAGTAATGCCGCACCCATGACAAAAGCGAGCGAGGGATCCCAATCTCCGAGAATATCCAGAAATGAGAGCACCTTCGCAGGGTTGACCATTTCCGAAAAAGTCAGTCCGAGGCCAAAGACCAAGCCAGCGATCAATGCAGATAGATTGCGGCCCATATCAGCCTCCCAAGACTATTTTTGCGACGGCAACCGTGATCATGCCAGCGGCCATGAACAAGCCGACGGACGCCAACGAGCGGGGGGATAGGCGTGACAGGCCGCAAACACCGTGACCGCTTGTGCAGCCCGAGCCGAGGCGGGTCCCGAACCCGACCAGGAGACCGCCAGCAATTATCAGACTCCAATTGTCCGTGATCTCAAATTTAGGCTGACTGCCCTGCACAAACGTCCATAGAACCGGCGCCGCGATTAGACCAACCACGAACAGGACGCGCCAGAATTTATCACCGCGTTCGGCAAAGACCGAACCCGAAAACACGCCACTGATCCCTGCGATTCGGCCATTCAGCGCCATCAGCATGACGGCTGAGAGTCCGATTAGGGCTCCGCCGATTGACGCGCTTATGGGGGTGAAGTTCTCCATGGGTCATACCTCAATTAATTGATTTACAATCTTGTATTGACATATCTGTAAACTGTAATTTATTAACGCGCAAGCCAGAGATATTCATTATGACCGAAATCGACACTCCACAGTCCTCACAGCCGCTCACCGCACGCATTGACGACATCGCGCCGGATTTCACGGCACGGACCACGCAAGGCGAAGTCAGCATGTCTGATTATCGCGGGCGCTGGCTGCTCTTCTTCTCGCACCCGGCGGATTTCACCCCGGTTTGCACCTCCGAATTCGTCGCACTGCAGAACGCGAAACCGCAATTCGATGAGCTAAACTGCGACATGCTCGGCCTATCCATTGATAGTCTCTACGCCCACATCGCGTGGGTGAAAGATATCGAGGCTCGGTTCGGCACTAAAATTACGTTCCCGATCATCGAAGACATTTCCATGGCCGTCAGCCGTGTCTACGGCATGATCCATGAGGGCTCGGCGACAACGGCGGCCGTCCGCTCTGTCTTCTTCATCGATCCGGAGGGTTATGTCCGGGCGCTGATACACTACCCGATGAATGTTGGACGCTCGGTTGAAGAGCTCCTGCGTGTGCTGAACGCCTTGCAGACCTCCGACGCCTGTCATCTTGCAACGCCTGAGGGCTGGCAGCCGGGCGATGAGGCGGTCTTGCCGCCACCGCTCGATCAAGCCGAGGCGGACAAACGGTCCGCCATGAATGGCGGCGCTTGGTATCTCACCCATACCGAGGCGAGCCAATGACGCCAATATCGAAAGATCTCGCACCGCTGGCAAACGAAGCGACTGAGCTTCTGAAAGCGCTCTCCCATCCTGAGCGTCTCATCATCTGCTGTCAGCTACGCGATACGGAAATGTCGGTCGGCGATATTGAAACAACCCTCGGCATCAAACAGCCGCGCCTATCGAGAGAGCTCTCGAAACTGCGCGACACCGGGCTCGTCACGACCCGCAAAGAATCGAAGCTGGTCTTTTACACATTGAGTGACACGCCGCGTGTTCGGAACATGGTCGACGCGATCTGCGCCGTCATGCTCGGTAAAAAAGCACCAAATTCGGCGGGCACGACCGCCTCCCCCAAACTCAAACCCAATCGTCCCGGCGGCTACGGCGTGTTCGCCCGCACCGGGACTTAATCACAACTATGGAGCCAGAGATGCATCATCCTGAAGTCACCGGGTTCTTCGACGAAGCCACTTTCACAATCAGCTATGTGGTCGCCGATCCGGATACGAAACACTGCGCCATCATCGACTCCTTGCTCGACTATGATCAGGCCTCAGGCCGCACAAAAACCAAGTCGGCTGATAAGCTGATCGCCTTTGTCAAAGACCAGGGGCTGACATGTGAGTGGATTATCGACACTCATGTTCATGCCGATCACCTCACGGCTGCACCTTACATTCGCCAGCAGATCGGTGGCAAAACGGCCATCGGCGAAGAAATCTCGGTCGTCCAGCGCGTCTTCGGCGACATTTTCAATGAAGGTCAAGCCTTCCATACGGATGGCAGCCAGTTTGATCATCTCTTCAAGCCAGATGAGACGTATAAGATTGGTAATATCCAAGCCCGCGCGATGCACACACCCGGGCATACTCCAGCCTGTATGAGCCATTTGGTCGGCGACGCTCTGTTTGTCGGTGACACGATCTTCATGCCCGACTTTGGGAGCGCGCGCTGCGACTTCCCAGGCGGCGATGCTGGGACCTTATTTGACTCTGTCCAAAAGCTCTTCGCATTGCCGGACGAGACGCGCATGTTTTTGTGCCACGACTACAAAGCGCCGGGCCGCGACCATTTCCAATGGGAGACGACAGTCGCGGAGCAAAAGGCGTCAAACATTCACGTCAAAGACGGCACGACCCGCGAAGCTTTCATCAAAATGCGCACCGAGCGTGATGCAACCCTCGCCATGCCGAAGCTGATCCTGCCTTCGGTCCAGATCAATATGCGCGCCGGTGACATGCCCCCACCAGAGGACAATGGCGTTCGGTACATGAAAGTGCCGATTAACGCGCTTTAGGAGGTGATTATGGAAGAGTTCAAACATATTTCACCGCTTCTATCGGTGGCGGGACAACTTGCCCCCAGTGATATGGCGCGCGCGAAAGCTGCCGGATTTGGAGCCATTGTCATCAACCGCCCGGACGGTGAAGCCGGAGGGCAACCAAGCCACACAGACATCGCCGCAGCCGCCGAAGCTGAAGGCCTGAAGGTTCATTATATTCCGATCGAACCGGGCAAGATCACTGAAGCTGACATCGCCGCGTTCGACGACATTCTGAACTCCGCGCCGCCCCCTGTGCTCGCATATTGCCGCACCGGCACCCGATCAACGACACTTTGGGCTCTGACCGAGGCTGGAAAAAGCTCAACCGCCGCAATTCTAAATGCGGCAAAAAAGGCAGGTTACGATCTGACTAATCTGAGAGACCGGCTCGAAGATCGCCGTCTTCAAACCCATAAAGCGCCCTCGGGAGGAGGCCATTCCATGAAACATCAAATCGTCATTGTTGGCGGAGGGTCTGCAGGTATTGCAACCGCCGCATCACTATTGAAGCGTCGCAAAGCCCTCGACATTGCTATCGTTGAGCCACGCGCGGAGCATTATTATCAGCCCGGTTGGACAATGGTTGGCGGCGGCATTTTTGACCGCAAGCAGACTGTGCGGCCGACATCCAGCGTTATGCCCAAAGGGGTAAAGTGGATCCAGGCGGCTGCTAGCGGTTTCGAGCCTGAGCAGAACGCTGTCCTGCTCGAAGACGGCACGCGTCTAGAGTATGACATGCTCGTCGCCGTGCCGGGCCTTAAGCTCGATTGGGATGGTATCCAAGGCCTGTCTGATACACTTGGGCGCAACGGGGTCACGTCTAATTACAGCTATGATCATGCGCCTTATACCTGGCAGCTGGTCGAGCAAATGAAAGAAGGCAAAGCGCTCTTCACACAGCCGCCTATGCCGATCAAATGCGCTGGCGCCCCTCAAAAGGCCATGTACCTTGCCAGCGACGCCTGGCGCCGGTCGGGCGATCTGAAGAATATCGATGTCTCCTTCCACAATGCGGGCGGTGTTCTGTTCGGGGTTAGCGAATATGTGCCGCCCCTAATGAAATATGTCGAACGTTATGGCATTGATCTTTGTTTCAAAGAAACGCTAGTCGCAGTCTATGGAGACACCAAAACGGCAGTGTTTGATGTTGTTGGAGAGGACGATCAAAAGACCCGGGTTACCCGCTCATTTGATATGCTTCACGTCACCCCGCCGCAGACGCCGCTGGATTTCGTGCGTGACAGCGACATCTCGAGTGAGACCGGCTGGATCGATGTCGATCAGGAAACTCTGCAGCATATGCGCTTTCCAAACGTGTTCTCGCTTGGAGACAGTGGATCGACGCCGAATGCAAAAACAGCCGCGGCGGTCCGCAAACAGGTGCCGATTGCAGCCGTCAATATTTTGCGCGTGCTTGATGGGGAAGTTCCACATGCCGTTTATAACGGTTACGGTTCTTGTCCGCTGACAGTTGAACGCGGAAAAATCGTGCTCGCAGAGTTTGGCTATGGCGGAAAGCTTCTGCCAACTTTGCCAAAATGGGTCGTCAACGGATCGAAGGCGACCAAGGCCGCCTGGTTCCTGAAATCGAACATGCTTCCAGGCATCTATTTCAATCAAATGCTGCGTGGCACGGAGTGGCTGGTCGCCCCAGAGATTGACAAGACGCGAAGCAAACGCGCCGCTTAAAAGAATTAGGCGAATCACCGCCTAATTGATCAACCCCGTTACCGCGTGCGTCCCCCCACCCAGCCGACGTAACGGGGTTGATTATACGTCTACCAGTTGCTCACCCAAGAAAGTTTTTGCCCATGTTTGGCCAGCTTGAAAAATACTTCCCGATCTTGAATTGGGGACGCAAATATCGCGGCGAAACTTTTGTGAACGACATGGTGGCTGCGGTGATTGTGACAATCATGCTGATCCCGCAATCGCTGGCCTATGCGCTTCTGGCAGGCTTGCCGCCGCAAATCGGGCTCTATGCGTCCATCCTACCTCTTATCGTCTACGCGATTTTTGGGTCGAGCCGGCAATTGGCGGTCGGTCCTGTAGCAATCCTATCGCTGATGACCGCGGCGGCGGCTGGCAAGATCGCGGCAACAGGCACAGCGCAATATATCGAAGCAGCGCTGATCCTTGCCTTCCTGTCTGGAATTATTCTTCTGGCAATGGGTTTTCTCCGGATGGGTTTTCTAGCCAACTTTCTGAGCCATCCGGTTGTTTCGGCCTTTATCACAGCGTCGGGCATCATCATCGCCGCATCGCAGATGAAACACATATTGGGGATTGATGCAGGCGGGCATAATCTCCTTGAGATTGTCACATCCATTTTTGAAAAACTTCCAGAAACCAATTTGCCGACGCTTTATATTGGGGCGGGTTCGCTGGTCTTTCTGTTTTGGGTGCGCGGACAGTTCAAGCCGCTTCTTAAAAAGCTCGGCCTGGGCGACAAGACCGCAACAATTATCGCCCGCGCTGGGCCTGTTTTCGCGGTGGTCGCGGGCATCTTGATCGTCGCGGGCCTCAACCTTGATGAAGCCGGTGTCAAAATTCTGCGTGAAGTGCCTCAGGATTTACCGGAACTCGGCATCCCGCGCTTCGATCAGGAAATCTGGATGCAGCTCATTGGATCGGCGGCCCTTATCAGTTTGATTGGGTTCGTGGAGTCAGTTTCTGTCGGGCAAACGCTCGCGGCGAAAAAGCGTGACCGAATAGATCCAAACCAGGAGCTGATCGGTCTTGGCGCAGCGAGCCTCTCAGCAGGCGTATCATCGGGTTATCCAGTGACGGGCGGTCTTGCACGGTCCGCAGTTAATTTTGATGCGGGCGCGGAAACCCCCGCAGCCGGCGCGTTTACGGCGATTGGTATCGGTCTCGCGACGCTATTCCTGACGCCATACCTTTTCTATCTGCCACAAGCTGTTCTTGCCGCAACAATTATCGTCGCGGTGCTATCGCTTGTAGATATTCCGGAAGTGATCAAGGTTTGGAAATATTCCAAATCAGATTTTGCGGCCATGGCGACGACAATCCTGGTCACTCTCACCCTGGGAGTTGAGCTCGGCGTAACGACGGGTGTCGTCTTATCGCTCTTGCTGCACCTCTATAATACCAGCCGCCCCCATTTTGCGCTAGTTGGGCAGGTGCCAGGTACATACCATTTCCGCAATGTAAATCGTCACGCGGTCGTGATCTCCGACAAAGTGCTAACTGTGCGCATTGATGAGAGTCTTTATTTCGCCAATGCGCGTTTTCTCGAAGACACGGTTTATTGCATGCTCTCAAACCGGCCAGACATGGAGCACCTTGTTCTAATGTGCCCGGCGGTAAATCATATTGACGCAAGCGGTCTTGAAAGCCTGGAAGCTATCAATCACCGCCTTAAAGATGCTGGCATCACACTTCACCTTTCAGAGGTGAAAGGGCCTGTAACCGATCGTCTCAAGCGCACGCACTTCATCGATGAGTTGACCGGTCATATCTATCTTTCTCAGCACGCTGCCATGATGGACCTTGATGCAGACTGCGTGGCATCAGCCTTTGAAGACAACGTCGAGACGACCGAACCTGGCTCTGATCCGTGCCCATCATTGCGCTATGCCGGTCTCGAACGCATTGGTTGAGTTGCATGGCTCTAAAATACATCGTCTTAATGTCGTTATGCCGACGGCTCCCTCAATTCAGCCGTCGCCTGATTAGCCATCAACCGCTCGATCAAGACCGGGCCGTCCGCGATCATGTCAGCGAGCGTGACCTTGTCGAGTTCGGCAAAAAAGGCCTTCAGCCCTGCGCGAAACAGAACGCTCAACTTGCAGACCCCGATCAGGGGGCAGGTATTGCTCTCGGGGTTGAAGCACTCGACCAGTTCAAGATCGCCTTCAGTTTGGCAGACCACTTCGCCGATCACAATGTCTTCTGGTGCGCGCCCGAGCCGAACGCCGCCGCTGCGGCCGCGAACATTTTCCAGATAGCCAAGCTGGCCAAGCTGGCGCGCCGCCTTAAGCAGATGCGCGCGCGAAATGCCGTAAGCATCGGACACATCTTCCATACGGACCAGTTGGCCGGGATGCAGCGCGCAGAACATCAAAGTGCGCAACGCATAATTTGTATAGGCGGTCAGTCTCAAGCAGCGCTCCCTGATCAATTCTGTCACATGCGACATAAAGTGTTATCGAAAATAGCACTTATATGTTTAAGTAGTCTTTCAAATGACACTTTACGTGCCGCCCGTCAATTTAAGAGAGGTAAAGCCTCATGTTAGAAGCTCTCGACGCTGTCCTCCTTGCGCGTATCCAGTTCGCCTTCACGGTGAGTTTTCACATCATCTTTCCAGCCTTTTCGATTGGCCTTGCCTCCTATCTTATGGTGCTGGAAGGCCTGTGGCTGAAAACCGACAATCCTGTCTATTTGCGCCTGTTCAAATACTGGCGGAAGATATTTGCTGTCGCGTTCGGTATGGGCGTTGTCTCCGGCATCGTCATGTCCTACCAGTTCGGCACCAATTGGAGTGTCTTCTCTGACAAAGCGGGACCGGTGATTGGGCCACTTATGGCTTACGAAGTTCTGACCGCCTTTTTCCTCGAAGCCGGTTTTCTGGGTGTCATGCTGTTCGGTATGGGCCGGGTGTCCAAAAAGCTCCACTTCCTGGCTACGGTCATGGTAGCTTTTGGAACGCTCCTATCCGCAACCTGGATCCTTTCGGTGAATAGTTGGATGCAGACCCCGGCGGGGCTCTCCATCAACGAGGTTGGCCAGTTCGTGCCTGAAAACTGGTGGGCGATCGTTTTCAACCCATCCTTCCCTTATCGCCTCGTGCATATGGTGCTCGCCGCTTATCTGACGACCGCACTTGTCGTCGGCGCCGTCGGCGCGCTGCACCTCTTGCGCAACAAGACCAATCTCGAAGCACGCAAGATGTTCTCCATGGCGATGTGGATGCTGGCCATCGTCGCGCCATTGCAAGTGGTCGCTGGCGACTTTCACGGCGTGAACACTTACGAGCACCAGCCTGTGAAAGTTATGGCCATGGAAGGCCATTATGACAGCCACCCTGACGGCGCGCCGCTCTATCTTTTCGGCATTCCAAATGAAGAGGAACAACGCCTCGACTATGCGATCGGCATACCGAAGCTCTCGTCTCTTATCATCAAGCACGATCTCAATGCTCCGATGAAGGGCCTCGACACCGTGCCGGATGAGTTGCAGCCGCCGGTACAGATCGTCTTCTGGAGCTTCCGCATCATGGTCGGTCTCGGCATGCTGATGATGCTCGTCGGGTTTATCAGCCTTTTCTTGCGCTGGCGCAAAAGCCTATATGATACGCCGCTCTTCCATCGCCTTGGCATGCTGATGGGGCCGACGGGATTTGTCGCCGTGCTTGCAGGTTGGATTACGACCGAAGTCGGTCGCCAGCCCTACACCGTCTACGGCCATCTTATGACCACCGATTCTATCGCCCCGGTGGAAGCCCCTGCAGTCGCGGCCTCGCTGATTGCCTTCATTGTCGTCTACTTCGCCCTGTTTGGCGCCGGGACGTACTACATCCTCAAGATGATGAACAAGCTGCCGGGTGACGTTGCGCCGCTTCCAGAAACCCCAACCCGAACAGCTGGCACAACCCAGCTCGCCGCCAAGCGCCCTGACGCGCTTCCAGCAGAATAGGAGGCGTCTCAATGTTTGATCTCCCTACGATTTGGGCCGGGCTGCTTGCCCTCGCCATCTTCATTTATGTCATCCTTGATGGCTTCGATCTCGGGATTGGGATTGTCTTTCCTTTCCTCAAGAATGATGCCGACCGTGACGTTGCCATGAACTCTGTCGCGCCGATCTGGGATGGCAATGAGACCTGGCTTGTCCTCGGCGGCGGCGGCCTGTTTGCAGCCTTCCCGCTCGCCTATGCTGTGGTGATGCCAGCGCTCTATGCGCCGTTCATCATCATGATCCTGGCTTTGGTCTTTCGCGGCGTCGCTTTTGAGTATCGCTGGCGTGACAAGGCCCATGAGAAGATTTGGGACCGGTCTTTCTTTTTCGGATCACTGATCGCGGCGTTCTGCCAGGGCATTGTGTTGGGCGCCTTCGTTCAGGGTATCGAAGTTGATGGCCGCGCCTATGGCGGCGGCTGGTGGGATTGGCTGACGCCCTTCACCATGACGTGCGGGATCGCCTTGGTGGCAGGGTATGCCTTGCTGGGCACGACCTGGTTGGTGTTGAAGACTGAAGGCACTTTGCGCGATAGCGCTTATCGCTTTGCCATACGCAGCGGGCTTGCGACGCTCGCCTTTGTCGGCATTGTCAGTCTCTGGACGCCGTTCCTCTCACCTGAAATTGCCGAGCGCTGGTTCACCTTCCCGCAGCTTCTCTTTGTCTTGCCGGTGCCGACGTTCACCGCGATCCTTGCTGCAACGCTTGGCTGGAGCCTGATCAAACGAAAGGACGCCATCGCCTTTCCAACGACAATTGGCCTGTTCGCGCTCTGCTTTGCAGGGCTTGGCATCGGCATCACGCCCTACATTGTGCCGCGCGCGATTACGATCCAGGAAGCGGCCGCACCTGATTCCAGCCTGCTCTTCATGTTGGTAGGCGCCGTTATCCTGCTCCCTCTCATTCTCGCCTATACCGCTTATTCCTACTGGGTGTTTCGCGGAAAAGTCGATCCAGATGCGGGGTATCACTGATGCGGGAAGAAGATCGCGGTCATGTCGAAAAGACAGGCCTGAAAGAGATTGGTTGGTTCGTCGGGCTTTGGGCGCTGGGGGTTGCAGCAATCCTCATCGTCGGCGGCATTATCAAGCTGGTAATTTAGGAGGTGCGTGCTTTGCCCCAAAGTCAGATCCGTAGCGCCCTTGGGTCTCTAAATGCCCGTAAGAAGGAGCTGTTCTGGGTCTGGATCGCCTATCAGACCGTCAAAGGTCTGCTCACAACCTCGCTCATCTGGGTTCCCTTATTTTTGATGTGGCGTGGATAGAAACACCAAACCCACGCTGCACAGGACAACCCATAGAAATAATCGATCGCTCGTCACACAATTATCAATTATAAAAGTGTGATTTTATATACTACTTAAACCCGAACGCTCGCGTTCCTCCCAACCGGACATCGTCCACAACCTCAATTAAGGAGCATATCATGTCTCTCAGAATCGGCGACACCGCCCCAAACTTCACGATCCCGACCACCAAAGGTGAGATCACATTCCACGACTGGATCGGCGACAGTTGGGTCTTCTTCTTCAGTCACCCCGCAGACTTCACGCCGGTCTGCACGACAGAAATGGGCCGTACGGCGCAGCTGTCCCAGGAATTCATCAACCACAACACAAAACCACTCGGTCTCTCCACTGATACGGTCGAAGAGCACATCAAATGGATCGATGATGTGAATGACACACAAGACACCGATCTGGCTTTCCCGATTGTTGCCGACGCTGATCACAAGGTGGCTCAGCTCTACGACATGATCCACCCAGGTGAGAGTGAAACGGCTGCGGTTCGTTCGGTTTTCATTATTGATCCGAACAAGCGTATCCGCCTGACCATGACCTATCCAATGAGTGTCGGACGCAACTTTGATGAAATCCTGCGCGTGATCGATGCACTTCAAACCGGCGACAAGTATAAGATCGCAACACCCGCTGACTGGCTGCCGGGCGGGAAAGTCATCATCCCACCATCGGTCACAAATGAACAGGCCCGCACACAATTCCCGCAAGGTTGGGATGAGGTGCGTCCATATCTGCGGTTCACTGAAGTTAAATAACAAAGCCCGGCTTGCGCTGGGTCTTTGATGGCCCAACGCAAGCCCCACGGAGGCACCTCATGTCTGTATCTGTTCCCCTGAAAGCCTCGCTGCGTCGGCGCTGCGGTGTCTGCAGCGAAGGTAGACTGTTCAATGGTTTCCTGAAACTCAAATCCAGCTGCGATCATTGCGGTCAGGATTTCACCGTGGCCGATACCGCCGATGGCCCGGCCTTCTTTGTCGGCTTCTTTATCATGATCGTCCTGGCACCATTTTACTTCATCCTGCCGATCGCAGATATCTCAATACCGGCAAAAGTCTTTGGCTATCTTATCGTGCTGGCGGCAACCGCTGGTCTTGGATACTGGCTCCTGCCACTTGCAAAATCTGTTCTGTTCAATCTCCAGATTTACCACCGCGCAGAACAGGCGGAGTTTGAAGATGCAATGTGACTCGGTCACTGTCCAACATCAAAGAGCCGCCCCATAAGGCGCGTCATCATGATGTTCCGTCTCATTCTGTTTTACGCGGCCCTTTCGATACCCGGTCTCCTGGGTAAGGCGATGGCGGACCCTGCAAAGCTCGACCTGATCGCAAGCGATCTGGAAGCCTCCTTTCCAGAGATCGGACATCTCTCCGCGGCGCATTTTGCGGATATGGTTGAGCAAGATGACGGCATTATTTTAGTCGATGTGCGCCGCGAGGCGGAGTATGCGGTCAGCCGCATTAAAGGCGCGGTGCGTATCAGTCCGCGCGCGTCTGCCAGACAAGTCTCAGAAGCTATAGGCCCAAATGCGGCAAACAAGAGCGTGATCTTTTATTGCTCTGTGGGCGTACGGTCTTCGAGGCTAGCGGACAAATCCAAGGACGCGCTGCAGGCAATTGGCGCGCGCGAGATTTACAATTTGAGCGGCGGGATCTTTGCGTGGCACAATGACAGCCGTCCACTGGTCGATGAAAGCGGCGCGACCGATCTGGTGCACCCCTATGATCGCAACTGGGGCAAGCTGCTGGCGCGTCAGGGCTCCGTCGCCATGAAACCGGAACACCGCCATGGCCAATGAGCCAGTTACGCTTTTCGGACTGTCTGAGCCGGTTTTCAGGATGGGTGTCTTTTTGGCGGCATTCTTTCTGTTCTCGGCGCTGGAAGCATTGGCGCCGCGCCGACCGCGACTGCAATCACGGCTGAAACGCTGGACGACAAATACCGCGATGCTGGTCATTGCCACCGGACTGGTACGTGCGCTCGTGCTGATCGCCCCATTATTGGCGATGACGGCAGCTGCGGGCCTCGCTGGTCAGCTTGGCTGGGGGCTATTCAACTTAACGGGCCTGCCGATTTGGCTCGAAATCTGTCTTGCTATCATGTTTCTCGATCTTGCGATTTGGCTACAGCATCTGATCAGCCATAAGGTGCCCTTCATCTGGCGGTTTCACAGAGTGCACCATGCCGACCGCGATCTGGACGCCTCCAGCGCCTTGCGCTTCCACCCCATCGAAATTGCCGGGTCTGCCGCATACAAATTGGGGGTCGTCTTTCTTCTAGGTCCAAGCGCCCTCGCAGCGGTTCTGTTCGAAGTTCTGCTAAACGCCAGCGCCATGTTCAATCATGCCAACCTGGCTATGCCGCGCGGGCTGGATCGCATACTGCGCAGCGTACTAGTGACGCCGGATATGCACCGCGTCCACCATTCCATCCATCGCCGTGAGCATGACAGCAATTATGGGTTCTGCTTGTCCATCTGGGATCGGATGTTTAGGACCTACAGGGCGCAGCCTGAAGGCGGCCATCAGGGCATGACGATTGGCCTGGCAGAACACCAAACTTCCAAAACCCAAGCGCTCAGCTGGAGCCTGAAACTGCCCATCCAACAGTAAGCGTGGTTTAGATCCAGCGCCGGACCCGACCGCAATAAGCCTTATATTCGGAACCGAATTTCTCCGAAAGCGCCGCTTCTTCGGGCTTGATCTGGAACAGAGTGAGATAGAGCACGAACACGGGCGGCAAAATCAGCGTTGCTGGATTGGCAAGCCAAAGAGCCCAGCCGATCAGCAGGATCAGCATGCCGAGATACATCGGGTTTCGTGACACGTGGTAGAGACCGCTCACCACAAGGGTGCTGGCTTTTTCAGGCTTCAAAGGCGTCACGGTTGTACGCGCGCGCAAGAAAGCCAACACTGAAACCGCCTCGATGAGCACGCCCACAGCCATGACAGCGAGCGCGCACCAGCGCAGCAGCGAGGCTTCAATCGTCAGGTCGGGAAGCATCCGGGCAAGCCCCCACATGCCTGCCCCTGTGAGCAGTCCTATGAGTGGCGGCGGAATAACGAGTTTCACGTCCGTACCGCCTTAGAAGGGGTTCAGCGTATAGCCGTCTTGCTGCAGCAGCGCATGGGAGGTCATTGCTGACAGCGAAAGGGTTACGCCCGGCAAAAGATCGTCTGCAGCAATATCGCGGTAGGCCGCTGTCTGTCCGCAGAGCTCAATCGTCACCCCGGCCTCGATCAAGGCTGCAATCAGGCGAGCATTGGCATTCTCATCGCCGCGCACAAGATCAAGGGCGGCTGGGCCATGTACGATAATTGCGATGTCGATATTCTCAACTGGAACGCCCGACGCCGCGTGCATGTTGAGGAACCGCGCCGCACTTTCCAGGCGGCGATTGACTGTTCCGGGCTCGGCTGCATCTGCCACATCGAAGGCCACTTTGAACTGCGCCTCAGCATCCAATGGGGCTCCTGTAACAGTCGCCACAGGCCCAAATTCATCGATGACCGGTCCGGTCTTGAAATCGCCCGGGCCTGCCACGGTGTGTCCTGCGGCCATAACTGAGACCACCGCCATCATGATTGTCTTTTTCAAAGCGTTTTGTCCTCATCTACATATAGCTCACTGAAACCCTATTGGGGTCTCTTTGATGTTTAATCAGGGTTCGCCATTTTCGAACAGTCCACAATACATCAGTTTAAACAGTCTGGCGTTCTGCCATGAGGCTTGCACTGAAAACCAAAGGGCTCAGGCCGCGCGGCGATCTCCGCCGAGATGCGCGCCGAGGAGTTCGACCAGATAGCCGCCATCGCGCAGCGTTTCGGCTTTCGCGATCACATAGCGCAAATGCGCGCGCAGTGATCCACCATCATCGCCCCATTCAGAAGCGACAAGGTCTTGGCCATAGATGATAATTGCAATCTCACGTTGGGTGAGACCCGCCGCCAAGCCGTCCAGCGCAATTAGCCCGTTGCGTAGTATCTGAGTCGTCTTCGTCCAAAGGGGCTCAGAGAGATCAGGCCCTTCGCCATAGAGCTTGAAGGCTTCCTTCTGCTTTTCAAGCTTCTTCTCATAGGCGTCCATATCCGAAATCTGAAGCTTCATGCGAACCGGTTCGAGGCCCAGCAAGGATTGGCCGGTGCAGCGCACCTGAACCACACAGCTATTGCCGCGCAGGAGAAGGTATTCACGGGCCGAGCGGTCAGTGACGTGTGTGATTTCACAATGCGGGACTGTGCTATCCCAGATCGTGCATGTCTCGCCTGGTCTGCGCGGTGTGCAATTCACTTCGACTTGATGTGGGAAGACATAATGGCTCCAGACCACATCGGCTTCAAAGCCGTTGAGCTTTGGATCGGGCATGAAAACCAGGCCCCACCGCTCAGCCAGAGTTTGAGTCGTGCGAGGTCTCAGCAATCTGATACGTGTATTCTCGCAAGGCGCCTTCATTTCTGAAACCCCGTCCTGCGCAAGCGTGCGGGCATCCTCCAATAATTCGGTGTTTCGCCGTGCAAATTCCCAAGCCCAACGATCCATCGACAGGCGCGACAGATAATCATACCGCTCTGTTTCGGCGGTTGCCCCCAGTGTAAACGTCTTCATAATTCAGCCTCCATAAAGGAAGAGGAAGCAAAACTCGCGCCAAACACGATTGTGCCGATATGAAATTCTCGAATAAAGCGAAAATTTTATCTTTCTAATCAAGTTTTGACTCATAAGTAAAAGCCGGGCTTTTGGCGCATTTTGCTCAACTGAACCCAAACTTATCTTGCAGGCGTTTGTTCGGCCTTGCGCCGTGTTGCAGAGATTGGCTTACGCGCCAACTGATATGGGAGTTGGGGATCTGACAGACTGAAAGGGTCAAGAAAGGCCCTTAACGCATGTCGTCCACCTCGCCCGCTTCAGAAACAGACGCCCGTCGCAGCACAATGCTGCGCACAGCGTTCTGCCCTGTGGTTCGCGAGGCGCTTGATGCTCCTGACACAATTGAAATCATGGCCAACCCTGACGGCTCTGTCTGGATTGAAAAGGCGGGCATTGGTCTCACCGTATCCGACCACACACTTCCCCCATCCGACCGCGAGCGCGTTATTCTCCTGGTCGCCTCCGGAGTGAACGAGCCCGCAAACCGCGCCTCCCCCATCGTTTCTGCTGAACTCCCCGGCAGCGGCGAGCGGTTTGAAGGGCTTCTCCCACCTGTCTCAATCGCGCCCTGCTTTTCGATCCGTAAGCCTGCAACGACGCCGTTTGAACTCGGCGACTATGTCGACCAGAGCGCACTGGCGCCAGCGCTCGCCGAAGCGTTGAAAGACGCCATCAGGAGCCATGCCAATATTCTCATCGCGGGCGGGACATCATCGGGCAAGACGACGTTCACCAACGCCCTACTCGCAGACCTCTCCTTAAATGAGGACCGCATTGTGATCCTCGAAGATACAAGAGAGCTCAAATGCGCAGCGCCGAATGTCGTTCAGCTCAGAACCCATCGCGGTAACACAACTCTACAGGACCTTGTCCGCTCAACCCTTCGCTTGCGCCCTGATCGCATCATTGTTGGCGAAGTGCGCGGGGCGGAAGCGCTCGATCTGCTCAAGGCCTGGAACACAGGCCATCCCGGCGGAATTACGACACTGCATGCGAACTCCGCAAATGGCGCACTTCAAAGACTTGAGCAACTCACACTCGAAGCGACACCGCGCGCGCCCTTCGATCTGATCGCGGAAGCGATTGATGTTGTCGTCTTCATGAGCCGCGCAGGCGGCCAGCGCCGCGTTGAAGAGGCGCTGCGCATCACTGGCTTCAATGGTGAGGGCTACGAAACCGCGCCGCTCATCTCCCGCTCTCTATCCCTTGTTCAACACGGAGAACATTCATGATCGTCTACACTCATCTTCAGACCGTGCGTCGCACGGCGCAGGTCGCCGGTGCACTGGCCATCGGATTGGCTATTGCAGGGCCTGCTCATGCCGCAGGTTCCGGCATGCCGTGGGAGGGCCCGCTCGATCAGATTTTGACTTCGATTGAAGGTCCCGTCGCTCGGATTGTCGCCGTGATCATTATCACGCTCACCGGCCTGACGCTGGCTTTTGGTGAGACTAGTGGCGGCATGCGCAAACTGATCCAGATCGTGTTTGGGCTCTCCATCGCGTTCGCGGCCACCTCTTTCTTCCTGACCTTCTTCTCCTTCGGCGGCGGAGCGCTGATCTAATGGCCGAGGGCTATGAAATCCCTCTGCATCGCTCGCTGACCGAGCCGATCCTGATGGCGGGCGCACCGCGAACGGCAGCCATTGCCATCGGGACACTCGCCGCGGCGGTCGGCCTCGGCCTGCAGCTCTGGATTTTTGGCCTCCTCCTCTGGGTGCTTGGCCATTCAGCGGCTGTCGTTATGGCGCGAAGCGATCCGGATTTCATGGCCGTCGCAGGCCGAAGCACGCGGCACAAGGAGCATCTGACATGTTAAACCTGAAAGAATATTCCGACACACCAACGCTTCTGGCCGACTATCTGCCATGGGCCTGCATGGTCGCGCCGGGTGTGGTGCTCAACAAGGATGGCTCGTTTCAGACCACATTCAAATACAGAGGTCCCGACCTCGAAAGCAGCACTGAAGAAGAACTCGTTTCTGTCATGGCGCGAGTCAATAATGTCCTGCGCCGGTTCGGCGCCGGCTGGGCGCTCTTCTTCGAGGCCCAGCGCCATGAGGTGCATGACTATCCTGACACAGAGTTTCCGGGCGCGCTGTCCTGGCTTGTCGATCAGGAACGCGCGCTCCAAGCCGAAGAAGCCGGAACCCGGTTTGAAAGTTCCTATTATCTGACGCTCCTCTGGCTACCGCCTGCCGATGCCACAGGCCGGGCTGAGAAGGCGCTGATTCAGCGCGCCGAAACTGAAGACGCCGCGACCTGGCGGCATAGGCTGGAGACCTTCCAGCAGCACGCTGACAGGGTGTTCGATCTCCTTGCGACCTGCCTCGCCGAGATCGCAAAGCTCTCAGACGATGAGACACTGACCTATCTCCACTCGACGATTTCGACCAAACGCCACCCGGTCGTCGCACCCGAACTGCCCGTCTTCCTGGACGCCATACTCGCTGATGAACCCTTCGCGGGCGGGCTCGAGCCGATGATCGGCGAGGCACATCTCAGAACCCTGACCATTCTCGGCTTTCCCGCATCCACCTTGCCCGGTATTCTCGATGAGCTGAATCGACAGGGCTTCGCCTATCGCTGGGCGACACGGTTCATCAGTATGGACAAGGCGGAAGCCGAGAAGGTGCTTGGAAAGAAACGCCGGCACTGGTTTGCCAAGCGCAAATCGATCGGCGCGGTGCTTCGCGAGACCATGTTCAATGAACAGGCCGCCTTGGTTGACAATGACGCCGACAACAAGGCGGGCGACGCCGATGCCGCGCTGCAGGAACTAGGCTCTGACCTCGTCTCCTATGGCTATGTCACAACCACGATCACAGTTGCTGATCCTGACCAGCGCACCGCCGATGAGCATATCCGTATCGCCGAGCGTATTGTGAATGGCCGCGGCTTCACCGCAATCAAGGAAACCCTGAACGCGGTCGATGCCTGGTTAGGCTCCTTGCCGGGTCATCCATACGCCAATGTCCGCCAACCCATCCTCCATACGCTGAACCTGGCCCATATGGTTCCGCTCTCTGCGGTCTGGGCGGGGGAAGACACCAATCGCCACTTGCAAGCGCCCGCACTCATTCAGGCGCAAACCGATGGCACAACGCCGTTCCGGCTCAATCTCCACATTGGCGATGTCGGTCACACGCTCGTGGTCGGTCCGACGGGCGCCGGAAAGTCCGTTCTCCTCTCGCTGCTCGCCTTGCAATGGAAGCGCTACACAGACGCCCAGGTCTTCATCTTCGATAAGGGGCGCTCGGCCCGCGCCGCCACACTCGCCATAGGCGGCGCGCATATTGATCTCGGCAGCAGCAATGCCCCAAGCCTCCAGCCCTTGAAGGACATCGACACCGAGACAGGCGCAAGCTTTGCCGCCGACTGGCTGGCCGGGCTTTGCACAAATGAAGGCTTGAGCCTAACACCAGACCTCAAGGCAAAGCTCTGGGAAGCGATCCAGTCTCTCAGCACTGCGCCTGAAACCGAACGCACGCTGACGGGCCTGACGCTCATGCTGCAGGACGAGACGCTCAAATCAGCGCTGCATCCGTTCACCCTCGAAGGCCCGCATGGCCGTCTGCTCGATGCCGATCATGAAAGCCTCATGCTGGCCGATACAGTCTGCTTCGAGATGGAAGAACTGATGCACGCCAAAGGTGCGGTCGCGCCTGTGATCACTTACCTGTTCCACCGGCTCGAAGCCCGGTTCGACGGCAAGCCCACGCTACTCATTCTCGACGAGGCCTGGCTGTTCCTTGATGATCCGATGTTCGCCGCGCGCATCCGCGAATGGCTCAAGACATTGCGCAAGAAGAACGTGTCGGGCGTATTTGCCACGCAAAGCCTTGCCGACATTGCCAACTCAAGCATTGCGCCAGCCCTCGTCGAATCTTGCCCCACACGAATCTTCCTACCGAACGAGCGCGCTCAGGAACCGCAATCCAAGGAAACCTATCAGCGCTTCGGCCTTAATGCCCGTCAGATCGAACTGATCAGCCGCGCCACGCCCAAACGGGACTATTACTATCAGTCACCGCTGGGCGCGCGTGTGTTCGATCTCGGCCTCGGCCCCATCGCTTTATCCGTTTGCGGCGCATCAACGCCGGAAGACCAGGCCACGCTCGACCGCGTGCTCGCGGAGACGACAAGCGATGACTTCGCTGAATGCTGGCTTCACGAAAAGGGCTTGCCCTGGGCGGCTGAGCTGCTCAGCCGCTGGCCCGGCCATGCGCCCGATGTGTCCGAACCCTTCCCACCTTCGCACGCCATTGCTGCCGAATAGGAGCCACACTCATGAAACGTCTTCTTCTGTCCGCCGCACTTTGCGCACTCCCTATGACCGCACTCACGGCGCCACCCGCCGCCGCGCAATTGTTTGGCGGAGGTATCGTCTACGATCCGGCAAACCACACTCAGAATATTCTGACGGCGGTTCGGTCCCTCCAGCAGATCAATCAACAAATTCAGCAGCTAACCAATGAGATCGAGATGTTGGAGAATATGGCGCGTGATCTCGAGAGCCTACCCGACTCGATTGCCGATGACATTCTGCGTCGGATGCGCCGCATCGATGATCTCATGCGCGAAGCCCAAGGCATTGGCTATGGGGTCGAAGAGATCGAACGCGAATATGAAGAAATCTATCCAGAAGAATATGGTGAGACACCGCCTGAGCATCGCGTACTTGTCGAAGAGGCCCGCACGCGCTGGAAACAGTCCCGCACAGCCTATCGCGAAAGCCTGCAGGTTACGGCTGAGGTCGTCTCCACGGCGCGCGCGGATAGTGAAAGCCTCGACCGCCTGATCGGCTCAAGCCAATCGGCCGTGGGTAATCTGCAAGCGGTTCAGGCCGGCAATCAGATCGAAGCGCTGCAGACCGAGCAGCTCATGCAGATGGAAGCCATGATGGCGTCGCACTACCGCGCTGAAGCGCTGGAGCGCGCCCGCCAGCTCGCCGAAGCCGAACGTGGCCGCGCCCGGACACGCAGCTTCCTTGGAGGCAACAGCGACTAATGGACGTGATCGACACCTTCCTCGCGACCTTTATTCGCTACATCGACAGTGGGTTCGGCCTGCTGGCGGGAGATGTTGCTTATCTCACGACCACGCTGATCGCGATCGATATCACGCTCGCAGGCCTGTTCTGGGCGCTGAGCCAAAACAATGACGTGATCGCCAGCCTGCTCAAGAAAGTCCTCTATGTCGGCTTCTTTGCCTTTATCATTGGCAATTTCGCGCTCCTTGCCGGGATCGTGTTCGATAGTTTTGCAGAGCTCGGCATAAAAGCAGGTGGCGGCACGATGACCGCGGCTGATCTCTTGCGCCCGGGCTTTATTGCGGGTGTTGGCTTCGATGCGGCTCAGCCGCTGCTCGAAGAGATATCGGATATGCTCGGGCCAATCTCCTTTTTCCATAACTTCATCATGATCATTGTCATGTTTATCTCCTGGGCAATCATCATGGTAGCCTTCTTCGTACTGGCCGTGCAGCTCTTCATTACGATCCTGGAATTCAAGCTGACCACACTGGCAGGCTTTATACTCGTCCCATTCGCCCTCTGGAATAAAACCTCCTTCTTGGCCGAGCGTGTGCTCGGCAATGTTATCACATCGGGCATCAAGCTCATGGTGCTGGCAGTGATCATTGGGATTGGCTCAACGCTCTTTTCCTCAGTCACCGACGCATTCCGGACAGGCGACGATGTCACGCTCGCGCAAGTTATGGGCACAGTGCTCGCGGCTATCGTCTTCTTCTGGATGGGCATTTTTGCGCCCGGCATTGCAAGCGGACTGATTACAGGCGCGCCGCAATTGGGCGCAGGCTCGGCCGCTGGCGCGGCGGCCGGTGTAGCGGCAGGCACATATTTCGCTGGCGCCGGTGGCCGTGCTGCCATCGGAACAGTAGCGACCGGCGCGTCTAGCGCTGTGAAAGCTGGCGCGTCAATGGCCGGCGCCGCGCGCACGTCTTACACGCTTGGCTCGGTTGCCTCCGGTGCATCTGGCGTCGGCGCTGTCGCAGCCGGTGTCGCGGGCATGGCGCGCGCTGGCGGAGACGCCATTCGCACAGCCGCGAGCCGCCCGGCTCAGTCCCTCAAAGCCGCCTACCGCCGTGGCAGTCAGGGCGCATGGCGCACGACTGGCGGCTCGGGTGGGACGGAAGCATCCGCACCTTCTTCAAATTCAAGCCCTGGTTGGGCGCGCCGAATGCAGGCCCGCCAAAATGCGAGCCAGGCCGGTCAGATGGCTGCCCACAGCTTGCGCGATGGCGATCGCGGCTCGTCTGGCGCTGCGCCGCAACTCAATGACAAGGACACCTAAGCTATGGTCTTCAAACGATCTTCGACAAGCTATGGGCGGGCCCCATTTCCTGAAACGCCATACCAAAAGGCTGGACAGGTCTGGGACGAGCGTATCGGCTCCGCCCGCGTTCAGGCGAAGAACTGGCGGCTCATGGCCATCGGCTGTCTCGGGCTTTGCTTCGTCACCTCCGGCGCGCTCGTCTGGCGGAGCATGCAATCGACCGTTACACCCTATGTCGTTGAAGTCGACGAAACAGGAGCGGCTCGCGCCGTTACCCCTGCGACCGAGCGCTACACGGCTAATGATGCTCAGATTGCGCATCATCTTGCTGGTTTCATCCAGCATGTCAGAGGGCTGTCAATCGATCCGGTGGTTGTTCGGGAGAACTGGCTCAAAGCCTATAATTTTGTCACCGACCGCGCTGCCACAACGCTTAATCAGTACGCGCAGGACAATGATCCCTTCGCCGATGTGGGCCGCAAGTCCCGGACCGTGGATGTCGTCAGTGTTGTTCGTGTCTCAGATGACAGCTTCCAGGCCCGCTGGATTGAAAAGACCTATGAGAACGGCGCGCTTGTCCAAGCCCAAAGGTTCACCGGCAATTTCACCATCATCACCCAGCCGCCGACGGATGCAGAGACCCTGCGCGCCAATCCGCTCGGCCTTTATGTCCATGCCCTCAATTGGGGACAGGACCTCGTCACAGGAGATCCCCAATGATCCGCTTGCTTCTAGCCACATCTGCTCTCGCGCTCACAACCGCTTGCGCAACGACAAACACCAGCCTCCCGTCCATTGATGAAAACGCGTTCAAGGCGGCCATCGCTGTCACCGAACAAGACCAGCGCCCGGTTGAAATCGTAGAGACCGCCATCCCGCTTCCGCTCCCTGGCCAGATGATGCCGGTGGGTGCCGGCATTGCCACCAATCCCGATGGTAGCGTCACGCGCACCTATACGAGGAGCGTCTCAAGATCTTCAGTTTCTCCGACCGAAGCCATCCAGCAGGGTCGTTCAAGTGCCCTGATCGAGCCTTCGGTCGATGGTTATGTGAACGCGATCCAGGTCTATCCCTATACTGAAGGCGCGCTTTACCGTCTTTATGCCAGCCCCGGCCAGGTCAGCGATGTCGCGCTTCAACCCGGTGAGACGCTCGTGTCGGTGTCAGCGGGCGATACGGTGCGCTGGGTCGTTGGTGACACGACCTCCGGCTCAGGCAATACCTCCCGTGCCCATGTTCTGGTCAAACCCATTAGTGCGGGCATTCGCACAAATCTAATGATCGCCACGGACCGGCGAACCTATCATCTGGAACTGGAAAGCACGGACGGTGGCTACATGGCGGCTTTGTCCTGGCGCTATCCGCGCGATGAACTTGCAGAGCTAACCAGTCGTAATACCCGCGCCATGACACGCAAGGCGAGCTCCATCGAGCGCGGCCTCACCCTTGAAGGTTTGAACTTTGATTACCGCCTCTCCGGCCATAATCCTGATTGGAAGCCGGTTCGCGTGTTCGATGATGGACGCCAGGTTTTTATCCAGATGCCTGAAGACATCGCGACAACTGATATGCCGCCCCTCTTCGTCCTCGGCGAGGATGGCGACGCTGAGCTAGTCAACTATCGCGTCCGCAGCAACTATTATGTGGTGGATCGGCTTTTCCGTGCGGCAGAACTGCGTCTCGGTGAGAAGAACCAAACGGTTGTTCGGATCAGCAAAGGCGAGCGCCGCACAGGCCTTGCCGCCATCTTCGGGGGCTAAGGCGATGTCAGAGCCGATCCCCTTTGATGAACATGCCGAACGGTTGAAGATCAGGTCCAACCCGAAGCCGGTGACGCGTATCAACCGCAAGGTTCTTATGGTGGGTGCTGGACTTGGCGTGCTCGCCTTATTCGCGGCCATAAGCATTGCGCTGAAACCGCCAAAAGCGGCTGACCCGGCCGACCGGCGCGAACTCTACAACACAACGAACACCAGAAAGCCAGAAGCGCTTTCGGCATTGCCTGCGGGGTATAGTGAGATTGGCCCCGTCTCTGAGCGTGTTGCCCGCCTCGGCCCACCCATGGCAGGTGATCTCGGCGCAACGATGCTACAAACCGAACGCAGCTACGGCATCGAGCCAGAATACGTGCGCTCTTTTGAAGACGACTTCCGGCCCAACCCCGTTGATGAGGCGGCCCGCGCCGCAAGACTGCGCGAAGCGGCGATGGCAGAAGAAGCCGCAAAGGCGCCGGTCTTTTTCCAGCTTCAGTCCAAAACCAGCGGTCAATCGGCGCCGGAACTCAACCCTGCCTATCGCGACCCGGCGCTAGACCTCGGTTCAGAACTCCTCGCGCTTGCTGCCTTGCCTCAAGGCGCGCCGTCCGCCTTTGGTCAGACACCTGACAGTAATCTCCAAGGTCGCAAACTGGCCTTCGCAGGTGAAGGCGGGGGTAGCGACATCTACAATCCGCACCCAGTCGAAGACCCAGCCTCGCCCTATCAGGTGATGGCAGGCACCCTCATTGCGGCTAGCCTTGTCACCGGCATCAACTCCGATCTACCCGGCACCATCGTCGCGCAGGTGACCCAGCCGGTCTATGACACGGTGACGGGGCAATATCTCCTCATCCCGCAAGGCTCACGCCTGATCGGGCGATATCAGTCTGAAGTCTCATTCGGGCAGAACCGCGCGCTCGTGACCTGGGACCGGATCATTTTCCCTGACGGGTCGTCGATTGTGATTTCCGCGCCAGGTGCCGATGCGCAGGGCTTTGCCGGACTGTCCGACCGTACTGACCACCATTGGGACCGCGTGTTCGTCGCGGCAGGCCTGGCGACCATTCTTGGCATCGGCGCTGAACTCGGAAGCGATAGCGACGGAGACATCGAACGCGCCATCCGGCGTGGGACCACTGACACACTGAATCAAGCTGGCCAGCGCGTCGTCGACCGCAACCTGAGCATCCAGCCGACAATCAAGGTCCGTCCCGGCTGGCCCGTCCGCGTGGTCGTGACCCGCGACCTTATTCTCAGACCTCACCCACAAGGAGCTAACAGATGACCCTTCGCCTCGGGCAATTACCGGATCGCACACCGGTCCGCATGAGCCTCTCGGTTGATCCCGAACTCGCCAACGCACTCACTGACTATACCGAAATCTACCGCCAGACCTATGGCGTGGAGGAAAAGCCCGAAGCGCTGATCCCGGCCATGCTCGAAAGCTTTCTCGGCGGAGACGCCGGGTTCAAACGGGCGCGCCGCGCCCTTCACGCCAAAACAGGAGATTAGACCCATGGCACAGATTGGAAGTTTTACCGCAAAGGATGGCAGCTACACTGGCACCATCCGAACCATGACCATCAATGTGAAAGCGCAGCTTGTTCCGAACAAGGAAAAAGCCAGCGAGGGCGCACCGGACTTCCGGCTCTATGCTGGCGGCGCCGAACTTGGCGCGGCCTGGCGCGAAGAAAGCAAGAATGGCGAAACGCCCTATCTCTCGGTGAAGCTGGATGATCCGAGCTTTGCCAGCCCCATGCGCGCCGCCTTCTTCGAGAATGAAGCAGAGGGCACAGGCGTCATGGTCTGGAACCGGGCAAAAGCCAACTGACCAATCGCCCATGTCATCACCCAGCTATTCAGAAGAAGATATCGAACGGGCCATGGGCACCGTCGCCTGGATCATTGATCTCTATGGCGATGCCTACTGGCCTATCTTCGAAAGACTGGAAGATGAACTACGCACTAGACAGAACCGCCACGCGAAGCTGCGAAAGTATGCGCAAAGCAAGCGCAACAAGTTGGTCTCGGGCAGACGTCGGACCAATTGATCCCAATTGCATCATGGGCTACGCGGCAGGAATTTCCTAAAACCGGACATAAGGAGCTGCGTTTCGATCCTGCGTTAGGATATGATCAGAAGCTCAGTCCCATTCGCCTTTGATCGGCTCGAAGCCTTCCCAAATTTGAGACAAAAGCCTGTCTTCCGGTTGGTCCGAATGCTCAAACTCTGAGAGCACTGTCCCGCGTATCTCGCTGCAGCGAATGATTTCACCCAGGGCAAAGCGAAACGGAACGACCCTCTCATAAGTTTCTAGTCTAGACAGCACGATAATGATCGCGGCTCGTTGGCGCCGCTCCTCTTCAGTGCCGGAATCCGATGGTTTTATTGCCTTACCTAAATCAATCGCAGTCACCTCAACGAACTTGTTGTTGCTCCAAACGAATTCGGGGCTTGTAACCGTTGCGTAGAGAGCGCGAGCTCTTCGAGCTGAGAGTGGAATAACTCGCTCCGTTTTTGAGGGCGGAAATGAATCGAGACCAACGCAGACCAACTCTACCTGCTTCCGAACACCATCTACCAGGCAATTCTCAATCTGAGAGCCAGCAATCGCTTCTTGGCGTCCGACCACTCTAATTCCGTCAAGAAGTTGAGAATCGCTCTCCGGCTTCCAAACTAGCGCATCGGCTACTGCGAGCACGCTCGACACTGCCACGGTCTTGTTGCCGACGCGGATAATGTAGTCGCGAATGGAATCTACTTCCGCAATGTCTCCCTCATACACCGCGATACTTTCATCAAAAAACTCGGGATACTCCGCCGTCCCGACAACTTTGAAGCCTGCAGCCGTTAACTGCTGATGGGATTTCAAACCCCAGCCCGCGTGATTTAGTCCGTCACCTGAATCCACAATCGCCTGTGCCTGGTTTGGGATTAGGTGGTTTACCTTTGCCCACGCAAACATCAGCGCCATCGCGAACGGGAAATTGATCGCTCCGATTATTAAAGACCACCCCAGAATCCACTCTAAACCCTCCAACCGAGAGACCGATAAAAAGATCGGTTGGGCCGCTACGAGAATTGCGTTGAACCAAGCCGTGAAAAGTTGATGACCTCGCCACTTATAAAACTCCGGCTCCAGCCCCGCGGCTTTTATGGTTTCGAGGTTGTACGACATGTGGCTTGTTTAGCGGACAGACCTACATGGTGAAATGGGTAATCGGTTCCTGAAAGCGAATGACTTCTTTTGCTCGCTTTTCAGAATCTATGACCGCCCGCTGTTGAGAGAGTTTCGTACTCTGTGCTTATTACTGCGCTCTACGACAAAAGGACGTTTGGGTGAGCCGCGAAGCTTAATCGATGTATTTCCCAAATATGGGTTCGGTCAGATAGGTCGAAAGCGCAAGTGAGAGCGTAACTACAACAACGATCACCAATCCATCTTGACCCAATGAAACAATCTGAAAGCCAACCAACAGCACTGCGAGTGAGCCTAACAGGAATATCGGACCAGAATAGAAGCAATGGCGTCTATGACAACGGCGAGCGTTGAGGGCGCAGGCGGCCCCCATCCAAAACAGGGCGCCGCTCAGTATCGCCACCGTCACAGCAAACGGAACGGCGGTTCCGAAAAAGTTTGATGCGATCAGGATCAATACTGGCAGCCCCCACGAAACTAAGAATGGCAGCGGCTGGGAGGCGTGATCGTTGTTGCGTTGGTCAGCCACCGCAGCAGTCCCCGACCTGGATAGGCGGACAAGCGACGTCGCCGAACGAGCAATATACGCAGCAGTCGCCCGGATTAGGCTTCAAGACGGTGCCGCATCCTTTGCAATCATAGAAAAACTGACACGCATTGGTCGGCATCGTGTCCTTTGATTGATGGCCGCATTCCGGACAGGTCAGCGTAGAATCGGCGATGAAGTCGCCAGTTACATCAAGTTCAGCCATTCCAATATTTCCCTCTCATAAGACGGCAGCACGTACGCAACGCCCGCCAATGCGAAACCGATCACAAGCAACACGATAACGCGCATGCTTGGTCGGCCATTTCGAAATGCGAAGAACGCGGCAGCTGCCAACAGAGCTAGCGTCACCCACTGAAACAGAGCCTGATTGCGCGCGAAGAAGCCCAGCTTTGCAACCAGTGTGGTGCTCACTCCAAGGTTCACCAGGATTATCGGTAGAACGCAGCAAGACGCGCCAACAAAGGCAAAGAAGCTTGCGACGACTCCACCGCTCGCGAACCACCCGCCGGGCTTTTGACCGTCATTTTTGGTTTCTAATTCATCCGACATGTGAACATGATAAAACCTGTAGTGACTATAGGTGCAAGCATGTCTGACATCACGATTGGGCGATTGAGCGCGGCAACCGGCGTGAAGGTCGAAACCATTCGATATTACGAGAAGGTAGGGATTATGCCCGACCCTCCTCGAACAGCAGGAAAGCAGCGAATTTACAATCCGTCGCAATTAGCTAGATTGAATTTCATAAAGCGGAGTCGCGATTTAGGGTTCGGATTACCCGCAGTCAGATCCATGTTGGGGCTGAACGATGAAGCCCCCTCCTGCGCGGAAGTGCACGCGCTGACCACCGCGCATCTATCAGAAGTGCGTAAGAAAATTGTCGATCTAAAGCGGCTTGAGCGAACGTTGAGCGAGATCACGAAAGAGTGCGCTCGAGGGGACGCTCCCGATTGCCCAATAATAGACGCCCTCTCATCTTAGAACACAGGATCGGACGCGATCGAGCAGATCGCTTATGTCTCCTTATGCTGTAACCGTCCGGTCTCCCCGCCCTTGTGGTGAACGCCTCGATGCTG
>TARA_R110001606_G_scaffold7117_4_pt1 | contig 34009 bp, 16 predicted proteins | sample TARA_R110001606 | Tara Oceans TARA_R110001606 (sample SAMEA4398315) | marine metagenome | biome: Polar Biome; feature: [SRF] surface water layer (ENVO:00010504); material: water (ENVO:00002006), including particulate matter (ENVO:01000060) such as... | depth 5 m
GCACTACTGATATTAGAGGTGGCGTACTAACACTTGGTTCGGACGGCGAACTTCATGTCAGAGGTACTACTGTTCATATAGATGACAATGTGAACATGGCGAATGGTGATGCGGCTACAGCCCATGCAGATGGTGATATTGCAACTTCTGAACCATCTAAGGGTGCGACATCAGTAGAAGCACCAGAACCAGTTGCTGTAGGTACATCAACAGCACCAAAAGACTTAGATTCCATGGGTACTAGCGGAATTGTGTCGCAAGATGAAGAAGCTGAAGTTTCTACATATGGTGTTAGAGTAGTAGGGGAAGTTACACAGCCACAGCCAACTCCAAAAATAACAGAAGAAGAAAAAGAGAAGGCACTAGCAAAACAAGATGGTACTCAACCTGATAATGGTGAAGCAGAAGTAGATGAGGACGAATGGACTATCGAAGACCACAAAGCCGCATTCGGACCTCCAGACGCCAACGATCTTGTGTTTGATGATGTGTATAACGGTAAACACCAACATGGTGATATAGTCCAATGGGATGGCAGAGATGCACGAGTTGAGGATGATCCAGATGGTGGTTTTTTAATCGTTTTCGTGTGATTGATAGTGTATAAATAAAGTAATAGAGTCTAGGGAAATGCAGGAATGGAAAAGCAGTTAACCAATCGTGATTGGTGTCTCAGCCCAGAAGAAGAAAAGGTATTCAAACCTACCACACAAGCTGTGGCTAATGCTAATGGCGAGTACGCTTTAGCACAGGTTGAGGTATTGCAACAATCATTTATGGATAATATGGTTGCCGATCCAGAATCTAACCCTGTAGTCATAGCTGTTAAAAAATATGGCGATGCTTTTGATACGAACTTAAACCTAATAAACAAGTTCATTAACACTTCATCTTTCGTTGCTGAAAACCTTCCTAATTATGAAATTCTTAATACTAGAATTACAAACGGTGCGATAACACAATTTGAGTTTGCTCAGTTTATTGATGAGTTTAATTATTCCCCTATTTCTGCAAACTATTCTGCAAATCAAGACCCACCCAAGTTTTTGAAAAACCTTGATGACTTTTACAGAGGAAGTTTTTCTAAATCTGTGATGGGTGGTTTCTGTTCAGTTTTGCCAAATGTCTTTGGCGCGATAGGTGGGTTCTTTATTATTCTTGGACAGGTAGAAGGTCTTATTGGTGACGCTCTTAGTTTTATAGCCAAGATCAGAAACATCGAAGACCCAATCAAAGCTTTGTTCGAAGCCATTAAAGTCAAGGCATTAATCGAAGCAATTAAGAAAAAGATAACTAAAACTGTTATGGGCGCTATTGAAAAAATTCAAGGTGCAATTGAAAACTTTAATATGGCTGATGTTATGGGCAAAGTAGAAAATTTCGTCCAAAATAAAATCATTGACAAGGTAACAACAGTCAAAGATCAAATCATGAGAGCGTTTAGTCCAGAAAATTTAAAGAAAATAAAATCTAAAATTACAGGAATGATTGATTACGCTGTTGGTCTATTTGACAACCCATCATTAGAAGAGATTATGTTTTTAATGATGCGTATCTGTGGTTTTGCTTCTGGCGTAGAAGCCATTCTTGGTGGTCTTAAAGCGCCTCTTGATAATATCAAGGGTGAATATGAACAAACTCTCAATATCCTAAAAGGGAAATCAGCACTAGCGACTTCTAGTGTTGTTCGTTCTGGTGCTATTAGATTTACCCCAGAAGAAAGAGCGGCAAAAATAGCAGAACAAAAGAAAATTTGGCAATCATACAATTCTGAAATCGCAACGACATCTTTACCTGACATTGATTTGGAATCAAGAGCAACACAACCAGCACCTATGCCGACTGATGGGACTATATCAGAATTGGGTGAGTTGCCAACTTGGACACAAATTAAACTTGGACGCCATCCTGTATTTGTACCATATGGTGGGTGGACTTGGAAGACTTGGCCTAACAAAACAGAACCTATTCTTGGTTCTTTGGGTTGGACTCAAACTCTCGTGCATACAAAAATTCTTATTTTGAGATTGAACAAAAGAATGAATGAACTTCATTCGGGGTTTGGTTCTTTTAGACTAGCAAGCTTATACCGAAATGAAGAATATCAGAGATTCCTAAGATCAGAAGGTGGTAAACCCGCATCGAAATCTCAACACTTATTGGGGAAAGCAGTCGATATCAAAGTTAATGGTTGGACTCAGCAAATGCGAACTGACTTGGTTAATGAGGGTAGGAAGCTTGGTTTCACTAGTTTTGGTTGGTATAAAGGTAATCAATTCATTCACTTAGATTGGCGAGCTAAAAATATAGCCACATGGGGGCGAAGATGGTAGTAGCATTAGTAACACAAAGAAGCAAGAAGATATCAATATATTCTGATTTTAAGAAAGACCTTGAAATTAGTCCTCTATCATTGGATTTGACTGTGTTTAAAGACGAAGATTCTATTAAGGAATCTATAACGAATATATTACTCACTGATCGTGGTGAGAGATTAATGCAACCAAATATTGGTGGCAATATTAGAGCTATGCTATTTGAAAACATTACACCAGGCGTTTTAACTTTGATAGAAGACCAAGTAAGAACAACACTTGATCTACATGAGCCAAGGGCAGAGATAATCGATGTGACCGTAACTTCAATTGATGAAGATAATGTTGTCAGAATTCGAATACAATTTTACATTTTAAATAATCAACAGCCAATATCTGTTGATGTATTTTTAGAGAGGACCAGATAAATGGTTAAGCTAAACATTTCAGAGCTAGATTTTGAAGCAGTAAAATCGCAGTTCAAAGAGTATCTGCAAAGCCAGACACAATTCAAAGACTATAACTTTGATGGATCAAACATGTCTGTGTTACTTGATGTGCTATCTTACAACACATTTCAAAATAACTTCTATTCTAACATGGCGATCAATGAAATGTTCCTTGACTCTGCTGTGTTAAGAAACTCCATCGTTTCTCATGCAAAAGAATTGAACTATCTTCCAAGATCAAGACGTTCTGCCAAAGCTGTTGTCACTGTTACATTTACAGACTCAACTACAACTGGGCAATCAATTACTATTCCACAATACACCCCATTCACTTCGATCTATAACGGTGAGAACTTTGAGTTTGTTACTAACGAAGCCTATGTTGCAAAGAAGACTGCACCTAGCACATTCGTTGCTGAGGGCGTGGAAATCTTTGAAGGTCAGATGTTAGCAAGTTTCGAGCGTGAAGGTTTCTTTGTTGATGTGGATGGCATTTTGCGTGTTGTACTATCCAACGAAAACGCAGATACTGAATCCATTGCGGTATTCGTTGATGCTGAAGCTACAGAAAATGAAAACGTATTCTTACGTAAAAACGACATCTTTGGTGTTGGGCCAACAGACAAGGTATTCTATATTGAACCATATTACGATGGTCGTTATACAATTTATTTTGGAAACAATGTTTTTGGCTTCCAACCAGAAGAGTTCGAAGACATTAGAGTACGTTATAGAATTACATCAGGCACTGAAGGTAATGGTGCGACATTATTCTCAATGGCTACTAACTTTGGTAGTGCGGCGGTAACAACAACACAAATAGCTGCTGGTGGTGCTGAGAGAGAAAGTATTGAAAGTATCAGATACTTTGCTCCTAAGAGTTTACAAATACAAGAACGTGCGGTCACCACGTCAGACTATGAAATTCTTTTGAAAACACAATATCCAGAAATTCAAGCGGTTGCGGCATACGGCGGTGAAGACCTTGAGCCACCACAATTTGGTAAGGTTGCCATTTCGGTATACCTTGGTCAGGGACAAGAGAGTTTGTCCAACACTCTTTCTAACACATACATTGAGTATTTGAAAGAGAGAAGCCCACTTGCAATCGAACCTATTTTTGTAGCAACTAAATTCATGTATGGTTGTGCAATTGTTGATCTGTATTATAACCCTAAGTTAACACGCAAATCTACTGCTGATATCGAAACATTAGCAAGAAATGCTATTGTGGCGTACAACACCCAATATCTTGATGACTTTAATACGAAGCTTAGAGTTTCGGCATTGTCATCGGCTATCGATGCGGTAGACATTTCAGTGGTAAGTAATGAAATTTCAGTAATGCCTTACATTGAGTTTTCTCCAGCACTTAACGTTGCACTAAACCCATCGTTTAAATTTGTTGCTAAACTCATCAAGCCATATCCATTCGATGAGGATAGAGGGTTTGCTACATACAAACCAGCAATCAAAAGTGGTGTGTTCTCTTACAACGGACAAAATGTTTATCTTCAAGATGATGGTGTTGGTAATATCCAAATCATTACTAGTGACGTTGCTAACCCCAAAGTTGTTAAGCCTTCGATTGGGACAGTAAATTACGATACTGGCGAAGTTAACCTAGTTGGGTTCATTGCAGATAGTTATAGTGGGGCTGGTATTAAAATTATGGCGAGTACATCTAAGAATGATATTACTGCACCAAATGGCAGAATATTTACTTTGAAAGATATAGACGTAACAATTAACCTTATTGAGTCAAAATAATGTCAGACATCGAAAAGAAAATAGCATTTAAGATACCTCAACAGTTCCCTGCGATATATCGTGAACAAAATGCTGAGTTGGTTCAACTTGTTCAAGACTATTACAAGTTCTTAGAAACCACACCTAATCAGGGTGTTTACAATTCAAGACGCATGTTTGAATATAGAGATATCACAACTACTCTTGACAGCATGATCATTTTCTTTCAAAAGAAGTATTTGGCTGACCTGCCTTTGCTTGAAGATGCAAGCGTAAGGCTAGTAGTTAAAAACATCCTAGACCTTTACAGACGTAAAGGTTCAGAGAGTGGCATCATTCTATTCTTTAGAATGTTCTATGGTGAAGATGTAGAGATTAACAACCCAGCAAAATTTGTTTTGAAAGCATCTGACTCTAAGTGGCAGACTGGTACGTATCTTCAGATGGTTCCTAATAGTGGAGTTTTCTACGCAAGAGATGGAATAAAGTATTATCAATATAGTGATCTACTAGCTAAAAACATCCAAGGTACAACGTCAGGCGCTAAGGCGGCGGTTGACAAGATCAACTTCATACTTTTGAACGGAACACTAACACCAATTCTTTATCTCACTAACGTAAGGGGTAGTTTTGCTAAGTATGATGATGTCATGGCTAGGATTGATGGGCAAGATGTTTCGTTTGGTGTTATAAATGGTTCTGCATCAGATGTGACCATTGATTTGGATTATGGCGGCACAACAGGAAATGCTATAGGCGACGAATTTAAAATTCAAAGTGAGTATGGTAATGGTGGTGAAGTTGTTGTAACAGAAACTGAAGCTAAGTTTACAGGTATTGTTGAATACACATTGACAGACGGTGGATTTGGGTATACAATACAAAATACCAAACTAGAAGTTACAGATCAAGTTATTGTCTTAAGTAACGAAAATCTTGAATTTACTAATCTCGAAAGACTTACTGATACTAGTGGAAACATAGGTACGGTACTTGGGCAGAACGCATCAGCCGTTGGTATAAAGATGGATGTTGGGGATGAGTTTGTTATTAACAGAGCCATTACTACAATGGACAGAACGCCAAATGTTGCCATAACTGGTATTTTTAGAGTATCTACTAAGAACAATAGTTCACCTGGTGCTTTGTATCCAGAAACTGCTGTAGATACTGACGTTAAGGTTGAAAGCCTTTCTAATATTGAAACTGTGAACCTAATTACTGATTTAATCTCACCGTTCTTGAGTGTGCCATTAAATTCAGCAGATTACAATACCATCCCACCAGCAACAACTCTTATGAGTGGTAGTGCTTCGCCAGTAACATTAGCGACACCACTAGACCAAGCATTCAATCTTTCGCCATTTGAAATTGGTACTATCGATGCGTTCGAGAATGTAAATCCTGGTGATAACTATACCAACGATGTATTCACACTAGTACGTGATCCAGTTATGATTGCGTTCGACAGATACGAACAAATTCTAATCCTGCCAGTTCTTAGTGCTTCATTCTCTGTTGGGGATGCACTCACACAGGCTTCATCAGGAGTTAATGGGGTTATCACAGGAATTGACACAGACAGGTCTTTCATTAAGGTCAGACCTTATGCTTATTATGGTTTTGAAACATCATCTATTACCCACAAGGGTACTAGCTATGACGTTACAGCATCTGAAAGAGATTATACATCTGAGACATTTGGTGCTAATGCTGACATGAGATCAAGAACTCAATTCGCTACAGGTAGAATTTCAGCAGTTAAGATTACTAACTCTGGATTTGGTCACTTGGATGGCGAAATTGTTTACATTGTAGATGATGATGGCGTCAAGCATGCAAAGGGTACACTTAGGGCTGACTCTCAAGGCATCACAGCAGGTTTCTGGGGTAGTGAAACCTCACAGATTAATGGTTACAAACCAGACGGAAGTTACTATGACTCTCGCAATAAGATACATGACAGTGATTTATATCAAGAATTCTCATACGAAATCTTGTCTACTGTTGATCTTGGTGTGTATGAAGAAACTCTTAAGAAGAACGTTCACCTTGCTGGTACGAGACTTTTTGGTAGGTTTGTCTATAAGAATAAGGTAGAAGTTGGTTTAGGACATAGGTTCTACGCTTCCAAGAAAGAAGACCAAATTATTGGCGGTCCTGAGATCGTCGGACCTAATCAACCAAGCGTACAAATTAAATACACATCAGATAGAAATACTATTTCTGTAGATACGATCAACCTCAAAGCTGACGTAGTATAAACAGATAAATAAGTAGAAAGACTTTAGGAGCAAACATGGCTAAGCAAATTGTAAATACAGGACTTGCGGATAATGACGGTACTGGTGATCCGTTAAGAAACGCTTTCAACAAAGTAAATGAGAACTTTACCGAGTTGTACAACGCCGAATCGTTTTCTGGCAGTTATGCTGACTTGTCTAATAAGCCAACAAGCATTACAGCCTTTGGTATTACGGATGGTTCTAACAATCAAATTTTGGCTACTGACGGAAGTGGTAATTTCTCTTTCGTTAATCAGGTTGGTGCGGTTTCAATCCAAGATAGTACAGTCACAGGTTCGTTTACATACGGACAGGTAAACAGTCTTAACCAAGTAATCCCCTTTGTCATAAACGATACAATTTCTGAGACACTACAGGATGTCATCCCACCATCTAACGTTGTCAACAGTGAAATTATTGGGGTTGTGTATACCAAAATATTGGACAGATATACGAGTGGCGGTAAAATTCTTCTGACTCTAGTAGCTAACCAATCGAACGGGAACGATGTATACAGAACGATGGAAGTTTTGTTCAGCCGTGTAGAAGGTGGAACATATGATGTCATGGAAATGGGCGTAGGTTCTGAAGATATATTCAATAGTGTAGAAGTTGCAGAGACAGTTAATAGTGGTGTAATAACATTTACTGTTACAGTCAAGGCTCCAAACTCAGGCATACCTAATAACACTTTCGTGAGATGTATAGGCCAAATTACCTATACAAGTGTTCCAATATTCGTAACAGCGTCAGGATACTAAGATGGCAAAACCAATGAACATTAATAACTATAATAACGACAAAATCATTGTCAACGCAACGGCAAACTCTGTTATCTTGACACACAGCGGCGTGAGTAAAATGGAAACGACTGCCGCTGGGGTAAACATCTTAGGTGCAATTTATGTCAACGGATCAGAATTTACTGGTGGTGGTGGTGGCGGCGGTTCAAGCCTACAAACAAGAATTAACAAAGTCGGTGTATCGGCTTCATTAACTGATGGTGCATCAGGCAATGTTGACATCGTAGGATTTAAAGGATACGCACTACTATCGATTACAACAGACAAAGCGGCTTGGGTAAGAATTTATTCAAACGGTGCGACTAGAACTGCTGACGCAAGCAGACTTGAAGTGACAGACCCAACGCCAGATGCTGGTGTTATTGCAGAGGTAATCACAACAGGAGCAGAAACTGTTTTGATGTCACCATCTTCAATGGGCTTTAACATGGAAGCAACTCCGACAACTAATATTCCATGCGCAGTTACCAATAAATCTGGATCAACAGGAACAGTTTCGGTTACTCTAAGCGTACTTCAATTGGAGGCATAATATGTTGCAAGAGTACATCGTTACCTTACATAATAAAGATGACCTTGATCAGTTTTACGATGACATAGAAACCACAGAAAGTTCAGTACACATCCATGATGTTGCAGTTCACTTTCCAAGTCGTGCGGTTGAGGTTTCTAACCGAAGACTGATCAGTCGTAACACACATTATATGCTAACTCATGAAGAAGCACAAGAGTTGAAGAACGACCCTAGAGTATGGGACGTCGAACTTGCTGAGATGATCGAACTTACCACAAAGCCAACTGGTTGGAAAATGGAAAATAAGAAATTTTCTAAAGATTGGTTCACAGATGCGACAGATCACAATTGGGGTTTGTTAAGACATAGTGAAGATGCCAATAGAGCCAATTGGGGTTCTAATGGAACTAACACTTACGTGAGTGACTTGACGGTTACTTCATCAGGTGAGAATGTCGATGTTGTTATTGTTGATGGTCACATCGATCCTGCACATCCAGAATTCAAACCAAGGGAAACCGCACACTATAAAGGCAACCTAGTAAACGACAATACTAATAGTGCATTGTTCGATAGATCAGTTACTGTTAATGGTTTGAAGATTGTTATTTCTGGTGCTGCTGGTGGACAAATTGCTGTTCCAGACGAATGGGCTAGAAAGACAGCAAGAGTAGTTGATCTATTGATTGACCCAGATGGATCAAACGTTAACTTAGCACATCAAAAGAATTTGATTTCAACTCTTAAGGGTGAAGTAGGTACTGTACATGCAGGACTTCCATCAGTACAACGTGTTGCCTATGGTGGTGGTGGACAGTACGAACCAAACTTCTTAACAGACGAAGGTATCTCTTCATATGTTGGTTACCAAGCATTTTTGGATAGTCACGTTCATAACGATATGGTTTGGTATAGAAACGTAAGTGGACCTATTCCACCAGTACAAGATAGAGACATCGAAGAAATAATCGAACACCTTATGCACACAATACATCTAATGGGTGTAATGGGCGCAGTTACTGGTTCTGAGACAGCTATGAATTGGATGGCAACTAATAATGCTAGTTGGAAAACCACAGCATTACATCTTGCAATGAAAGAAGCTATTGATGGTTCTTTCTTCGATCCGTCTGGTTACGCAAGTGATTGGGCAACCGTTCCAGATGCGGCTGAAGTCGCATATAAAGAGTACCTATATCTTCTTAATTGGGGTATGTGGGAAATGTCAGAATTTTGGGATGGTGGAAGCCTATCACCAGAATGGTCTGACTCTATGAGAACGGCATCTGGAATTCAAACGAATAACCCACTAGGTTATGCGCTATTCAATACATACATCGATCCAGTATTGACGAAACCAAACTTCGCTACACTAAGAACGATATTCCAAAACAATGATGGTGGAGTTTCTGGCTACACTGAATCAAGTCGTGTAAATCAATTCAATTGGTTCTCCTTGACAAATGCCGTGACAGGTGGTGGCAATGGAACATACACATATGACCGCTCTGGTTCTTACACAAATTCAATAGATGAAGATGACAACAACCATGGTACACATTGTGCTGGTACGGTAGCAGGGAACACACAGGGGTGGGCTAGGGACGCGACAATCTATAATATCAGTCCATATGGCTCAAATCCTAATAGCCTCTCATCGTCGCTTATGTGGGACTACATACGTGCTTGGCATAACACCAAGCCAATCAATCCAAAGACTGGACGTAGAAACCCTACTATCACAAATAACAGCTATGGTTCAAGTTTAACAACTAACTATAGTGGAAGCTATACAACTGGTAAGGTGACAAGAGTAAATTATCGTGGAGTTGACTTCAACCCAGGAAGAGACTTGACAACACAAGAGTTGCGTGATCGTGGTTTTTATGCTCCAAATCTTCAAATGGATATCCCCAATTACTTTACCTCTCGTAATGCTGATATGCAAGACGCTATTGATGATGGCATTATCATCGTGGCATCTGCTGGCAACGATAGTTGGAAAACTGTTAATGCATCTGATCAAGATTACAACAACACATATAACATGGTTTACAATGGCTATGACTACTCGTGGAACTTACACAGGGGTACAGGATCAGGTGCTGGCTATGCACCAATCGTTAACGTGGGCGCAACTTCAAACGACCTAAACGAAGATAAAGCCAACTTTAGTAACTGTGGAAACCAAGTAGATATTTTTGCCGCTGGTGAAGGTATCCAAAGTAGCTTGCTTTCTGGTGGTATTGATGACCCTAGAGATGACAATTACGAACTAGGTAAGTACCAAGGAACAAGTATGTCAGGACCTCAAGTGGCTGGTGTATTGGCGATCCTTGCTGAAAGTTGGCCTAACATGACACAAGCTGAGGCGCATGCATGGGTGATAGATAACGCAAACAGTGATCAAATGGCTGACACTGAAGCAGATGATCCAATGGATAGAGATAGTCTACAGGGCGCTCCGAATAAATACTTGAGATGGATTAACCAAAGAGCGATTACTGGAACAACTTTTCCACAGAAAAACTTCAGAAATAGACCAACTTCTGGAAAAACACACCCACGACCTCGTATTCGTAGAAGAGGTTGATGCAATTGCTTATAAATATTAGAAAAGAACAGGTACAGGTGATATGACTGAGGTATTGACAAGTAAATTAAAAAGTGATACAACTAGAATGTTCTACTCAGACATTCAGAGTAATGACTTTTACGTATTCGTATCTTCTGTAACGCAGGGTACGAACCGCATCTCTGCGTCTAACTCACAAGGCAGTAAAACTCAATTTTTGGAGAACACAGTTTTCGGGAAGAAAGTTCTTGGGACAGATACCAAGTTTATGATCAAGTACCATCCGTGGCAGAAAGATCAAACTTATATTCAGTATGATGATCAAATAGATATGACTGATAAGAAGTTCTACGCAGTTGTCGGACCTACAAACAATGATACTGGTGATTATCGCGTATTCAAATGTCTTTTCAACAATAATGATTCGACATCTACAGCACCACCAAACTGGAACCCATATACTGAGGGACAGGTATACAGAACAGCAGACAAATATGTTTGGAAGTTTATGTATGCAATTACCCCAGCAGAATTTGAAGCATACAACGCAGTTGGTTTCATTCCTCTTGCGGCTGATGTAATAATCGACCCAGACCCAAATGCTGATGCTAACAATGTTGTTTATGGCTCAGAAATAAGTGACATTTTTGTTGAAAATCCTGTTGATAATGCAGGATACCCATCTGTCAGTGGTTTCCTCATGGCGGCTCCTGGCAATGATGGTACTCTGACAGTAAGAGCTACAGGCATAAATCAAATTACAAACTACTATGTGGGAATGTCAATTTACATTACTAACCCAAATGGCGGTCCGTCAAACCTTTATGTTATCAGTTCTTATGAATTCCAAGTTGGCGTTCAATACGGCAAGATTAAAGTAATCGGAAACCCTCTTGGAGATGGCGTGTTGAATGGCTCTACATTTACAGTAGTGCCAACATGTGTAGTTCAAGGTGATGGTACTGGCGCGAGTGCGCTTCCAAATGTTATTGAAGGTAACATATCTTCTTTGTTAATTCTAAACTCAGGCTCTGGTTATACAAATGTAACAGCATCGATTATCGATCCTCTATTTGATTTTGACCCAGAAGACCCAATTTCTATTGACGTAAGAGCCGCCCTAAGACCAGTCCTTTCACCAAAAGGTGGTCATGGATGGAATATGATTGATGAGATGCATTGCCGCCACATTCTACTTTATGGTTACATCACAGAAGCCAACAATAATGATATTGGTGCAACAAATACCTACTCGCATCTTGGCATTGTTAAAAATCCAGAGTTCTTAAGTGCATCAGCAAACAGCGCGAATACACCTACGGTCTTTGACAATAGAATTGCAGTTACTACTAACCAGTTCAGCTTTGCAACTGTTGACACCGTGTTGACACAAACAGATGTTAACAACACAACCACATTTACAGGCAAAGTGCATGAAGTAGACGAAACTTCAAATACCGTATACATTGCTAGTTATATGGGACCATATCCGAATGCCGCAAATAACGACAATTCTTTTGACTATACAAACAACTTGATCAATCCGCAGGGACAACGAATTACCATAAATAGTCCAAAGGCTGACAACACAGTCGAGTCTGATTACGTTCAGCGTAGCGGAACAGTTTACTTTATGGAAGATTTTGTCCCTCTTGCAAGAACTTCGACTTCGAGAGAAGAATACAAATTAGTATTAGAATTTTAAGGAACCTTACACATGCCCATTAATACAAATTTAAATATTGCTCCATACTTTGATGATTTTGGTTTGGAAAAGCAGTTCTACAAAATTCTCTTCAAGCCAGCATATGCCGTACAGGCAAGGGAACTGACACAATTGCAGACTATTCTGCAAAACCAAGTCGAGCAATTTGGTGATAACATCTACCAAGAAGGTAGTATTATCAAGGGCTGTAACTTTACAAACCTAAACGGTTTACAATTTGTTAAGCTATCAGATAAAACTGGATTTGACCCAGAACTATTCATGCCAATTACAGCAGATGAAATTATTTCTGGTGTAACAAAGTCTATTGACACAAAGTATGAAGTTGAGGGTGCGATCACTGGTCTTAAGGCTTCTATTATTATTACAGATAGAGGTTTCGAAACACGTCCACCAAACCTAAACACTTTGTATATCAACTATTTGAACTCAAACGAAACAAGCAATTATAAGACATTCATTGGTGGTGAAGAACTTACAATCAACCGTTACAAATACGATGGTTCAACACTTATTTCTTCTGATCTTAGTGTTGCAACAATCAACGTAACACAGCTACCATCACCAACAGGTAAATCCTTTGGTATTCAAGCGGCGGCTGGTGTTGTTTTCCAAAAGGGTCACTTCCTATTCGCAGATGAGCAAACACTTGTTGTTTCTAAGTACGACAACCAACCAGATGCAATTTCAGTTGGTTACGAAGTAGCAGAGTCTCTAATCTCTTCACTTCAAGATAACAGCCTTTATGACAATGCCAACGGAAGCACAAACGAAAATGCTCCAGGTGCTGACAGACTTAAGATGGTTCCTACATTGGTTGCCAAAACAACAGCGGTTGCTGACGTAGATGCAAACTTCTTTACGCTAATTCGTTATGAAAACGGTTCTGCTGTGACATTGAGAGATGTTTCTCAATTCAACTCAATTGCAGAAGAACTAGCGAAACGTACCTACGAAGAAAGCGGAGACTATATTGTTGAAAACTTTAAAGTGACAACAGAACGCCGTGGCGTAGACCTAAAAGCATTGGTTGGAAAAGGTTCAGCATACATTAAAGGTTATAGAGTAGAAAATCGTGGTAACCTAGATATTACTATTGATCCAGTTGTATCAACAAATATTCAACAAAACCAATCTACATCTCTCAATTACGGTGGGTATGTTGATATTACCTCAGTAAATGGTACTATGGCTACTGATTACAGCGCAGTCCAACTACAACTTGCTAACGGCACACAAATTGGTAGTGCATTCGTAAAGAACTTCACACCAACTAAACTATATTTGTTTGGTGCTAGTATCACAGATGTAACTAAAACTTTCGCTGATGTTGAACGTATTGTCTCGACTAGTGGATCGGTTTCTATTGCGGCTGGCTCTAAAATCAAAGACGCTAAAAATGCTCCTATGGTGTTTAATACTGGCGCAAGAAGCTTAAAAGAAATTACAGATGTTAATATTCCTGTACGTACACAAAGTAGTGTTTCGGTTACGGCTAATACAATCACTATCAACGCTAATCCAGGCGATGACTTTGCAGTAGACAATAGTGACATTGTTGTGGTAGATGCGTCTAATACACTAATTGCAGTGAACAGTTATTCAACATCTATCAACAATTCAATTCTTACTATTAATTTGGCGGCAGGTTCAGACCCAGCAGCAGACATTTATTACAACAAAAGAGTTGTCAATACGTCACCATACAACAAATTATCAGTAAATCCATACATCAAAGTTGCTTGGAGTAATAGCGAAACAAGATACAGCTTGGGCTTCCCTGATGTTTATGCAATCGACAGTGTTGTAGATAGCAGTGGTAATGACTTTACAGACACCTTCCGTTTGGTAACGAACGCACAGGACAATTTCTATGGCATTTCTTACATGGAAGTTATTGCTGGAAGAACCAAACCTACAAGTGGTACACTCACAGTTAAATTAAAAGTTTTCAAAATAAACAATGCAACAGGTATCAACTTCTTTGCAGTAAACAGCTATCCTATCGATGATGTTACGACTATACTTCCATCTGGCAAGATCAGATCATCTGATGTCCCAGCATATATCTCTACATCTGGTACTGTTTACCGTCTAAGAGAATGTATTGACTTTAGACCATATGCTGACTTAGGTGCGGGTGCAAGCTATACGGCATTGACTGCTGGTGCGGCTTCTGTAGTAACGGCGGCTGTTGGTGCAGTACAACCATCATTTGCAGGTTCTGACTATGTTATTCCGATGGTGAATGGAAATGTCACATCTGACATAGAACACTATCTGTCCAGAATTGATGCGATTACGCTAGATTCTTATGGTAAGTCTGCCATCATTAAGGGCGAAGAAGATGAGTTGCCAGTACCACCTAAAGTTGGTGCTGATCAACTTGTGATCTCTCAGATTACTATCCCAGGATATCCTATGTTGTCGGCACAAGAAGGTGCTGATCAAAACAAGAATTACTATGCTGTTAGCACTAAAGCTAGAGGCGTTACGAATTACACTATGCGTGATATCGCCAAGCTAGAGAAAAAACTTGATGCGATGGAATATTACATCAGTTTGAACCAATTAGAGCAAGCAACTCAAAACTTAAATGTTACTGATGAAAACGGCTTGACAAGATTTAAAAATGGCTTTATAGTTGACCCATTCAACGACACAAGCATTGCTGATCTGTCTAATCCAGATTATCAAGCGGCTGTTCATTCAGACACAAAAAGTCTTAGCCCAGCGCTTAATACATTCCCATTGGATTTGAAATACAAAAGTGGCACAACCGCAACAATATTCCCATCAACAGCAGATGCGGAAATTGCAACACTAAGCAGAAATGCACATACAAAGCTATTGGGTCAACCATACGCAACCAACTTTAGAAACTGTGTGTCCAACTTCTGGAAATACGATGGTGTTGGCTCATTGTCACCAAGCCATGATATGGCTCAAGATACAGTGACAAACCCAGTTACTCTTGATATCGACCTAGCAACACCATTCCGCGACTTTGTTGACAATCTACAACAATTCGTCCCAATGACAGTACAGAATGTCGTTGGATCAACTAGTACAAGAACATTTCTTGGTGGCAGACAATGGAGTATTGGAGGGACAGCTACAACTTCTACAAGTGAATTGAATGTTAATGAAGCAAACTCACAACAATCAGTTGGCGACTTTGTTTCTAACTTTGAATTCCAACCTTACATGCGTAGTCGTGAGATTAGAGTGTTTGCGGCAGGGCTTCGTCCTAATACACAACATTACTTCTTCTTTGATGGAGTAGATGTAAACGAATTTGTACGTCCAGGCACAACGGCTAACACAAGCAGAGCGGTTAGACGTGCAGGTATTAAAGGCGCGGCTGTTACCACAGATTCTAATGGTAAAATTCGTGCAGTATTTGAATTGCCAGATGGAACATTCTTTGTCGGTGATAGAGTTCTAACAGTAGTTGACGTCAATCAATATGCAAGTATTGAATCAGCATCCACTTCTATAATTGATTTGCAGTATCATGCATACAACATCTCAGTTGAAAAGAGTGCATTGACAGCATCCACAAGAGTTCCAGATACTGATGTCGGTACTGAAATTACCACAAGAACACTTCCAGCAAGAACAGTAACAATTGATCCTCTGGCACAGACATTCTTTATCAAAAAGGGTATGGGTCGTGGTTCGAACAGTGTGTTTATTTCTAAGATTGATCTGTTCTTTAAACGTAAGAGTGATATTAATGGTGTTACCGTTATGTTGCGCGAAGTAATTAACGGATATCCAGCATCACAAGTATTACCTTTCTCTAAGGTACACCTCAACTCAAGCCAAATTAATGCAACTGATGATGCATCCACAGTAACAACTGTTGACTTTGATGCTCCAATTAGAATGGATGTTGAAAAAGAATATTCAGTGGTGATCATGCCAGATGCAAACGATCCAAACTACCTAGTCTTCACATCTAAAGTTGGTGGTGTAGACTTGACACCTGGTGCAACCCAAGGACAAGCAGTTGTTCAAGACTGGGGTGATGGGGTTCTATTCTCATCTACAAACAACAGGGCATGGAAATCATACCAAGACGAAGACTTGAAATTCACTCTTTATCGTCACGATTTCAACGCATCTACAGGTTCTGTAACAATGACTAATGATGACCATGAGTTCTTAACTCTAAGTGATTGGGATGGTAGGTTTGCCTCTGGTGAAGAAGTTTATGAAGAAAAAGCCTTGACAGGTTCTACTTCTGCCACTGTATCTATGCCTATCAATGGAACCACCATTACAGGTACATCACTTAATGACAGTTTTGCTGCTGGTGATAAAATCTTGGTAACAAATGCTGGTGGTTCGAGAAGTGAAATCTTTGAAGTTGTAAGTGTTGACACTCCTACAACGATCACGACAGAACGTCCTGTTGACTTTACAGTTGGCTCTGGGACGTGTAAGTCTATCGTTGTTGGTAAAATCGTACATTACAACAGACTTGAGCGTTCGCAAATGTACCTCGCAGGTTCTACAGCGACAGCTAGTAAGAAATTCACAGCGAGTGGGACTATCGTAGGATTTGATAGTGGTACAACAGGTACAATTGGAACCATTGATAATATCAATCTAAGCTATGTACAGCCACTAATCATGAAGGCGAATGACTCGATCACCACTACGAAACTAAGTGGTACGTTTACAGACCCAGCAGATACTTTGACATCATATGACATGCCAATGAAGTTTGGTGGGAATAACACATTCGGACGCAAGGGTGTAGTTATCTTCAGTAAATCAAATGATACTGCTAGAGCCAAACCGTTCGACGTTACCGTGACAATGGCTAATAGCGCCAATTCTACATCTTCACCGATTGTTGATTTGGAAACGTCTTCGTTGTTGGCTTATCAATACAAAGCGACTAACGATGCGGCTACTACTTCTAAATATATTTCAAAAACAATTGAACTTAATGAAGACTTAGACGCTGAAGACATCGAAGTGTTTTTGACAGGTTATCGTCCAAGTGGATCAGACATCAAAGTTTATATTAGACCACAGAATGTATACGATAGCGCATCTTTCAATACAATCCCTTGGATCGAACTTGAAGTTGCAGAAGGTATCAATTTGTTCTCTTCAGACACGAACGTAAACGATTATCGTGAATTCAAGTATATACTGCCAGAAGCTAATAAAGATGGTACTGGCGCACTAGAGTATACTAGCACTTCTGGTACTTTTATGGGATATAGAAAATTTGCCATAAGAATTGATATGCTTACTCCTGATATCAGCAAATCTCCAACTGTAAGAGATTACAGAGCATTGGCGTTGACATAATGACTTCTTTTATCAGACATCACCAAACCAAAGCGGTACTCAATACTGATGTTGCCGCTTTGAATAAATATAAACAAGAAAAAGCGCTTCACACAAAAGTGTCGAAGTTAAGTAATGAAGTAAATTCAATCAGAGAACTGCTAGTGCAAGTTTGTGATAGATTAGATCGGATAGAGAAGTAATATGGCAAAATCAAGCATACAAAACATTACAACGACACAGACCTTTCAGAATTGGTTTGATAAAACTAATGAAATGGTCGATCTCTTTCGCAACCAAACAGTAACTGCTACAGCACTTGGTGATGTTACTATTGGTGATGCTTTTATCCAAGGTGACTTTACGGCTAATAACCTATTCGCAGATACAGAATTTAGATCAGATGTCATTGGGTCTTTTACAAATGGTGGTGCTGTTAGTTTCAGTTCACCCATAACTGTAACTAATCCAGCCGCACAACAAGTTGCTACTTTCACGTATCCTGATGGCGCACAGACAAGATATACTGATGGAACACTTTCATGGGATATTGGTTTTGACACTTCTGAAGACGCAAATTTTATCATCGATACTGGAACAGGCGATCCTAAATTTAAGGTATCATCTGCTGGATCAATAAACAGTTTTAATATGTTCCTATCTGAAGGACTAACAGCAAACACTATTACCGCAACCACGATAACTGGCGACATATCAGCAAACACTATTACCGCAACCACGATAACATCGTCAACGTTTATTGGTAATTTAACTGGTGACGTATATGCACCAGGTGGAACTACAAAGGTATTTGAAAACGGTAACGGTGCTGGAATTCCAGCAACATTCACAGGTAACGTAAACGGTACTGTAAGTTCACTTACAAATCACACTACAAACAATCTGACTGAAGGTAGCAATAGACTATATTTCACAACGGCAAGAGCGAGAGCATCTTTTTCAGCAGGCACAGGTGTTAATATTTCTGATGGAGCTATTGCTATTGGTCAGGACGTTGCAATCACATCTAGCCCTACATTTGCTGATATCACAGCGGAGGATGGTAATTTCTCAGGAACAGTAGATGCTGATAAGTTTACTGGTGATGGATCAGAGTTAACAGGTATTGTTCAGTTACTAAAAGGTTTCATTACCTTTAATGGTTCCACTGGTGCTGTAATAGCATCATCTGGCCTAACTCTATCAAAGAGTGGGACTGGTAATTATGCAATTAATATTTCTGCTGGTATTAGACCACCAAATTCCGCTTATGGTGTTGTTATTGGTAACGTGGATGATGGGAGAACAAGTGTGAATGCCCAACGCGCACCTGATTCACAGACAACAAACTATAACGCATTTGTGTCAACACGGTCTTCGACATCTTTTACTATCAGAGCTTCCAAAAACTATAGTACATATGTTGGCATCCCATCAGATGATAACATTGGTCAAACAGTTCTAGGTATCCAAGCAGTTGACCCCACATTGATAACGGCGCTACTCGTATACTAATAAAGGAAATATATTATGAAAACTATTTTTTACAACCACCCTATTGGGACAAAGAAGGTGTGTTTAACCGTATCTGACAAAAGTGTGAAAGAATTGAAAGAGGAAGGGATTATACCTCACAAAGCTGTAAGTGTTTCTTATGATTTAATTGATGCAAATTCCTCTGAAGAACTACGTACTTTAACTTCGTTCCCAGATCGTTGTGAGTTTGACAACATGAAAAAACCTACTAAGGTTGTTGTTGTTTTGGAATTAATACACAGCTTTGTGCTTACTGAAATTAAAGAAGCACGTAATATCTGCTTGGCAGACTTAGATAAAGTTCAAGTTCGTTATATGGCTATGGGTAACGCAGACAAGGTAGCGTCGATTGAAGCAGACAAACAAATACTGAGGGATTTACCTGATACATTAGATTTTAGTAAGGCAACAACTTATTCTGAATCAATGTTGATTGGCAACATCCCAGCTTTAACTGAAAATTATAAAGTTAAGTATGCATGAGTATACGGTTTGATTTGGATAAAGGTGTTCTATCTGAGATTAATGTAATTCTCAATAAGCACATGAAAGAAATTTTACTCAACACCAGACTGATTGGTGCTAAGAGAGTTGACAATTGGAAAAGTTTTCTCAACAAAGAATCTATTCCAGATTTTGATGATGGTACACATAGAGATCAGAATATGGTTAGCTTTGCAAGCTTGGGGGTTTCTCAGAAAATCCAACCCATATTACAAAGATACTTTAAGGATAATGTGGTGAGAACCAGTGGGTTCTTCCATTATCCAGATACGGGATTTATGGGTTGGCATACCAACAGCGACAATCCGTGTCAACGCCTCTACATCACTTGGACACCAGAAGGAAACAAGTCTTTCTTTCGTTATCTTAAAGGCGATGAAGTAATTACAGATTATGACGATGCTGACTTCACAGTACGCATGTTTGATGTCACAGCACAAGAACCATATATGTGGCATTGTGTTGGATCAGAGACTGATAGGATAAGTATGGGCTTTGCAATAAAGTGAGGCACTGGTTAGTAGATGAATGGTCGATTGATGGTCTTACTGCTTACATTGAGTGTGGGGAAATTTACGATTGGGCTAAATATAAGAAGATGAAAGCAGAAAGGGTTTTAATTTCTGATATAGGGCATGTGCCGTATGGAGATATAGACCAAGAAGGAAATAGATATAAAAATGCAGACATAACTTTACCATGTTTAGTCGTTGAGGGGATGGAAAATCCACATAATAAGCCATATCGTATGATCGATGGGCGACACCGACTTTTGAAATCTGCAAACAATAATATTATGGAAATTGTAGCTTACGTGTTAGACCGTAGCCAAGCAGTAAAGTTTATCACATACATTTAAGAAATGTGAGTGATGGCACGGCTTGGTGTTATAAATAAAAGAAATAAGAAAAAGATAAAGGTATCGCATAATGTCGTTGATTTCAGAACTAGGTCCGATAACAGGTGCTAACACCAGATCAGAAGATTTGTTTGTTGTAGTAAACTTGATACAGGGCGATGATGGTACAAAAAACATCACACGCAAAGAACTCGTTCAAGCGTTACAATATGAAATATTCAATAGAATTACCATCACTGGTGGTGTTATCTCCAATGTAACAATGTCTAACTCTACACTTAATAGTGTTGAGATCAACAGTTCTACATTTGATAACGGTATTATTAATGCATCCACACTGAACAACTCAACCATTGAAACAGCTACTGCTAACAACATTACACAGACTGACTCTGTAATTACCAATTCCGAGTTTAATGACGGTACTGGTAATAATGTTATTCTCACAAATTCTACCATTGACAACTCAGATATACTTAATAGCTCTGGCAATAATATGACCATTGAGCAATCTAGTTTCTCTTATGGTACTGGCAACAACAATATCTTTATTCAATCTCAGATTGATGATTCCACATTCGCAAACGTTGCTATTGAGCAAGGTACTGCAAACGGCTTGATCCTTACAAACATTACTATTGATGAAATCGTCCTTGAAGACGCATTGATGTCAAACTCTGTTATCATAACAACTGACTTCTCTAATGGTACAATTACAGATACAGTTATCTCTGGTAACACAGTAGTCTTTGACACTGCGATTTCTAACTCTACAATCATTAATACAGACCTAGATGATGTTGACATTACTAACTCACGTTTCTCTAATGGTCAAATTTGGGATACTCTTATTAGTAACTCATCTATTATCGATACCACTGCAAACAACATGGTAATGACAAGTTCTATTATCAATGACAGTTCTGCAAATAACATGGCTATTCTAAACTCAGATTTCTCTGATGGAACTGGCAACAATAACATCTTTACTAATACTACAATTAGTGGTACAATTCAAGATTCTGTTATCGCCAACTCAGAATTCCAAGGTACAATGGATGGCGTGGTTGCACAAAATCTTACGATCACAAGTTCATCTGCTGAAGGATTAGATCAATCCAAATCCACATTCGATGGCGGTGCTATCACAGATTCAACAGTCGCTAACTCAACCATCACAGGTTCTGAACTAGTTGACTTCGACATGAACTTGACTAAGGCATTTGAACCTAAACTAGACGAAGACAGCTACTTTGCTCTTAAAAATGTTCAGACTGGCGAAACTGAAAAGATGACTTATCGTCAGCTTTACAACGAAGTTTCTAAGAACACAGAAAAAGCACTTAAGGTTCACGTTGCATCAGATGGTGATGACAGATACCCAGGAACTATCCTACAGCCTGTGAGATCACTTAAGAGAGCCGCTGAACTAGCATTAGAAAAAGCTGGTGGGTACTACGACAGAAACGACATCGACAATGCAGTACACATCTCCGTTGGCCCAGGCGCATATTACGTTGAAGAGCCTATTGCACTTCCAGATGATTGCTCATTGACTTCTACAGCAGGTCAGTACGCTACTGTTATCAGGAAATCTCCAGGATACGAAAGAACAAATGGTATCTTGGTTGGTTCTGGTTGTTATGTCCAAGGTTTCGGTTACATGAACTTTGAGGTTGATAACTTCGATTATCCAGAAGGTGGTTTCGCTATTGCTTACCGCCCAGGTGCGTTGCTAAGACGTTCACCATATATTCGTGACTCCTCACAGCTTTCTAACTTTAACCGTCTTGATGTTGAACCAACATTGAACCCATTCAACTCTAAGGGTGGCATTCTCGACCTTGGACAAGAATTCTATTTGGTTGCAGGTCATTCAGCACAGTCACAGTTTGAAATCGATGACGAAGTAACATTCTCATCTGGTGCTACTGGTTTTGTATCATACATCACAGACATTGACTCAGCAAGACAAATCTACGTTCGTAACCTTAAAGGCAATGTAGAAGTTGGAGATATTCTTTACGCCCAACGTGGCGGTACTGGTACTATCGAAAGCATCGGCATTGACGATTTCCCTAACAGGGCAGTTGGTCGTGGTGGTGGTTGTTTGCTTGCAGACAGAGCATTGCTAGACACAGACTCACTTTACACATACGTTCTTTGTTTTGGTTTCACGCCTCGTACACAAAACGGTACAGGTTATGTTGCTAAAAACGGTGCTGGTGTTAACGGTATTGGTTCCTTGTCAATCTTTACACGCCAAGCGTTCTTTGCGCTTAATGGTGGTCAGATGACTTTGAACAACTCTGGTACACAGTTTGGTGACATCTCAATGAGAGCAAAAGGGTCTACTACAATTATTAGACCAGCAGAAGGTGATGATAACCTATTCTTCGCTAACACTGCATTCTCTGAATTGATCATGTCTAAGAAAGACGATATTCTTGACAATATGGTAGACTTCCTAACAGCTAACACAACTACAGGTTTTGAAGGTGGTGCTGGGCTAGGATACCAAGGTTACAATGCAGACAAATGTTTCCGTGACACAGGAATTATCATTGACAATACAGGATTTGATATTGCTACAGGTAGTAACTATTGGGGCCGTTTAAGTGGTATCTCGTATAGCTCTCCTATCTCACAGGTAGTTAAAGCTGAACAACTTACTGAAACAGTAGGTTCTATTCAGCATCTTAAAGAGGGTATCCTTGACATCTTTGCAAACGCATCTTCTGGTGTAACAACTCGTGTCAACGCATCTATTAACGAGACTATCAACATTCTTGAGAATGGTGAAGAAGCCGCTAATCCAATTATCTGGACAGATTATAACGATGACGCAAACAAATCAAAAGAAAATGCTCGTATTCTAATTCAAGACAACAAAGACCTTATCATTGATGGTATGGTTGATTGGATCGACAACAACGATGAATTCTTTGCATATGACAGTGGCAAGTGCGCTCGTGATATTGAAGAATACATCTTGCCAGCAGTTAAGTGGGATGCTATCCTAGATACAAACTACAACTCTGTGACAGCGGGACAAGCTTACTACTTCAAGCAAGCTTCTGCTGTAATCGGAAATCAAAGAAATGAAACAGTTGCGTCATTCGAAAGATTACGCAAAACAACTGACGATCTAGTACAAGCCAACTCTGCGCTAGGTGCATCAAGAGCATATACTAAGTTCAATACAATTGTTGATATTCTTGGAAATAACGGTCAAAAGTTCACACCTACTGGTGCTTCTTACATTCCTGGTACTGGCGTATTTACAATCACTATGGTTGGGCATGGCTTGACTGCTGGCACAATGGTTACTCTTTCAGATGAATCATTCGCGTTTACTTGTGTAGCAGATGGCAACAAAGTTGCATCCTCTTACCCAAGACCAACTGACCCAGCATACAGATCAGCAATTCCTGTCCTTAGCGTAACATTAGATACGATCACAGTAAATATCGGAGCATCTGGTTATACTGGCGCTCACACTTTTGTAAGTAATACACGCAATGCAGTGACTGTTGTTGGTGAAGCAATTACATTCAGCAACGATGCAAGTATCCCACTGAACCAAAGAAACGCACGTATTCAGTTGCAAGCCAACAAAACATTCATCCAAGATTACATGATGGATTGGGCAGACAGTAACTTCTACATGTACGACAGTATTAAATGTCAACGTGACACAAACGAGTACATCATTCCAGCTATCCAACGTGATATGCTAACTGGTTCAAATTTCATGACAGTTGCTGCTGGTAAAGCTTATCGTGGTAAAACAGGCGATTTCTTAATTGAAAATCAGCTACCACAAACACTAGGTGCGTTCGAAAACTTAAAAGTTGATACAGCGGCTATCCTTTCAGATGCGGCTTCAATTAAACGTTCCAATGACTCATTCGATGAGTTCATGGGCATCATGCAAACTGAAGGTAAGCAATATTCACCTACAGATGCATCATATGATCCTGTGACAGGTGTGTTTACTGCAACTATCGCAAACCACTCTTTCGAAGTTGGTGATCAAGTTATTCTTGCAAAAGAAGGCTTCACATTCTCTTGCGAATTTAGTGGTGTTGTTGGCTTTGCTGATTACCCAAGAGTAACAGACCCAGCATACAGAACACCACAAACAATTACTGCTAAGACAGCCACTACAATCACAATGAATGTTGGTGACGGTGGAACATATACAGGCGTACATACATTTATTAGAGCGAAGGCAGGTTCTGTACAAGAAGTTGCAGTTCTTAATGGTACATTCACGCCATCAACATCTACATATGACCCAGTAACTGGTATCACAGAAATCACTATCGGCGCACATGAATTTGTGATCGGTGATAAGATCATGATTGAAGAGGGTGGCATTACATTCTCTTGCACATTCAATGGTACACCAGGCGAAGCGGCTTATCCAAGAGCAACAGACCCAGCGTTCAACAAAGCATTGACAATTTCCTCAGTAACTGCTACAAGCATTACAGTTAATGTTGGAGACGGTGGAACATACACTGGCGCTCACACTTTCGTAAGTGCATTACCAAACTGCATCAAAACAGCTACTATGTACAATGGTCTAGTAACACCAACAGATGTTGCTTATAACCCAACAAGTGGTGACATGACATTGACAATTGGTTTGCACAGCCTTCCAGAAGGTAAGTGGATTACAATTGCCCCTAAGTCCATCACATTGTCTTGTGCAAACACAGCCGCTGGAACAACAGTAGAAATCAGCCATCCAAGAGAAGGTGAGCCTTGCTTCAAGTCTCCTGTAAGAATTACAGGCGTAACTGGATCAACAATCACTGTAAATGTTGGCAATGCTGGTGGTTATTCAGCGGCACACACATTTGTAAGTGCAGATGCTGATTGTATCGACACTAACGGTCTTTATTGGACTGACCCAGCTAAGAAGCCAGAAATTGTTTCAGTAACAAGTGCAACATACAATCCTAATGACGGTGCGTTTGTTGTAACAGCTACTGCACACGATCTTGCTACTGGCGATCACGTACAACTTAAGCCTCATAGCTTCAAGTTCTCTTGTAACAATGGCGGTGTTGCGGAAGCTACTTATCCAAGAATTGGTGATCCAGCATACGATCTACCATTGGAAATCACAGTAACTGATGCAGATACATTCTCTATTAATGTTGGTGACGGTGGAACATATACAGGCGTACACACATTCATTAGTGCTGAAGCTGACTGTCTTGTTAAAGTCACTGCGACTACACAAGGTGAATATGCGGCACGTCAACTAGCGGCTAACAAAACATTCATCCAGAATGATCTTGACGCATGGTTGAGAAACGAATACTTTGTTTACAATAAAGAACTATGCCAACGTGACACTGGATTTATCGCAAGTGCGGTAGCAAGAGACATTTTAACTGGTTCAAACGTCAATGCTGTAAACTCAGGTATGGCATATCGTATTGGTCTAGCATCTGCTGACTCATTAATTGCTAACGAATTAACTGAAACAGTCGCGGCGTTTACTTGGCTAAAAGGTCAAGTTGCTGGTGACATTTCTAACGCAACTTCAATCACTCGCTCAAATGCGGCGTTTGACGAAATCATCGACATCATGAATAATGGTTTGGGCAATGCTGACACTCTCAGCTTTGGTTCAACTTATGTGTCTGATGAAGCATATGAAGCAAGAGCAACACTACAAGCCAACAAAGCATTCATCCAAGATGAAGTTACAGCATGGCTTGCGGCGAACCACCCTAACCATAACTATGACGTTGCTAAATGCGAACGTGATGTTGGTTCTTTTGTTGATACTATCTCATGGGATATTCAGCACGGTTCAAATGCCTCAACGGCTCTTAACTCAAGACTTTATTTCAATGCGGCTGTAGGTGTTCTTCCCGAAGATCAAAGAACACCATCAGCAGAATCATTTGAATTTATTGGTAAGATTGCTGGTCAAATCGTAAGAAACGAAGTTGTTACACCACTACAAGTGGTTACAACTCAAGTAAGAGAAAATACTACATCATACACCCCAACAGATGTTGCTTATGCACACATGTCTGGTGTTATGGAAGTTACAATCGGTACTCACTCTTATGTTGTTGGCGACAGAGTTACTATTGCAGAAAATGGCATCACACTTAGCTGTCCAAGCAATGGTGGCGGTAACTTGGCACACCCAAGACCATCTGATCCAATCTACAACAAGCCAGTAACTATTGATGCAATTACATCAACTACTATCACTTTGCAAGTTGGCGTTGCTAATGTTGACGCGGTACATACTTTTGTAAGTGCCACACCTAACGCAATCCAAACTGCAATGAACCAACCTGTTTACACACCTACAGATGCATCATACGATCCAGTTGGCGGTGAATTTACAGTAACAGTCGGTACGCACAGATTGGTTGTTGGAGATTACATCATTGTTGACCAAGAAGGTATTACATTCTCTTGCCTAGACGATACTGATACAGTTATCAATATCTCACACCCAAGAACAACTGATCCTTGGTTCAACACACCAATGGAAATCTTAGAAGTAACAGCTACTACAATCACTATGAACGCAGGTAATGCAAATGGTTATGCTAGACCACACACATTTGTGAGTGCTACAGCAAATTCATTCAGAAAAGCTTCTATCCCATCAGTATCTGGTAAGGTACAAGAACTTTGGAGCATAGTATCAGACGTTATTCGTTCGAATGACATCACTACATTGCCAGCTATTGTTGAGCCAAGTTACACAGATAATGCGGCTATCAATGCAGACTACCAAACAATTCGTGGTACAATACCAAAGTATCAGCAAGAAATTACAGACTTCCTAAGAGAAGAATATAATGCTCTTGGTTACGATACAGCACTATGCTACCGTGACACAGGCTATGTAATTGATGCAGTCGCAGAAGACTTGAAGTACGGTGGTAATGCTGGTACAATCAATGCGGCTTCCTACTATTGGGATGCGGCTCTTAATATCTTGCCATACGATCAGCGTATGCCTACAAGATTGGCATATCTACACCTTGCTGATGTTGTCGAAGATATTATCACAGAAGAAGTTGTTCTTCCAGTATTTGGTGCGTCATTCACACCAACTAATGCTACATATGACCCAACAACTGGTGTCTTTGTTGCAACAATTGGAGCGCATACATTAACTTCTGATGATCACATCTGGTTCGCACCATCTGGAATTACATTCTCATGTGATACAGGTAGTGGTCCACAAAATGATGCGGTTCCACAAGCAGGTCATCCATTCTTTAACAAAGCATGTCCAATTACTTCTGTAACTGGAACTACCATCACATTGCAAGTTGGTGTGGCAGGGTCTTATACAGGCGCACACACTTTCGTAAGCGCACTAGCAGATGCTATTAAAGAAGTCAAGGGAAATATCCTACCACAAAATCTCTCAAATGTTGCAGGTAATGCGACGATAGCGGCTGCTGGTAAAGCACTTGTTACTATCGTAGCTGACTTGGTTGACGATGAGCCAGAGATTGAAGGTCTACTAGGTTCTAAAGACGATGTTCTTAAGAAGCGTAAAGAATTGCCAGTAGTATCTGGTAATCCTATTATGTCTCCATCAAGAACATTTGCTAGAGAAGCACTACAAAGAAATAGAACATTCATCCAAGACGAAGTTGTTGCTTTCGTTGAGGACGAATTCTACACATTCGATGAAGCCAAATGCGCAAGAGATGCAGGGTTTATTATTGATGCTGTAAGAAGAGATGTTCAAACAGGTTCCACATACAATTCAAAGTATGCTGGTAAGGCATATCGTAACGGTATGGCTGGCGCTCAAGAAGTAATTGAGGAACAGCTTGCTGAAACGATAGAAGGAATTCGCTATATACAAAAAGACATCGAAGCAAAGCTAAGCGGTGTAGCACTTACTAGAGCAACGGGTTCCTTCACTAATATCATCAACGTGATGACAAATGACTTCACGGCTGATGGCACTAACTATAACTACGGTATCGGTCAATTCGAAGCCTTCGCTAAGAATGCGGCTAACGGTATGAATGTTAACAGAGCTTTCTTACAGGCTGAAGCTACAGCTTGGGTAAATGTTAACTATCCATCATTAGTGTATACAGAAGCTAAATGTCAAAGAGACACAGGCTTCATGGTTGATGCTGTAACTTACGACATTCAACATAACACAAACACAGCTATGATTGATGTTGCTAAGATTTATTTTGAAAACGGACTTTCAGCGTTGTCAACAGCACAAAGAGCGCCAACCGTAGCACTATACACACACTTGGCTACAGTAACAAGAGCATTGCTTCTTAAACAGCCAGTTACAGCTACTACAGGTAACGCAGTTGTGCAAAGCGCAGTATTCGGTAACGTTAGCGCTCTTACAGCGACAGCGGCACAAGAGCTATGGTCAGTTGTATCAGACTTGATTGTTGATAACTCTCTAATCAACCTTCCAACAGCAATTGAAGTAGTTGATGGTGTGGGCGAAAACTATGATTACAACACTGAAGCTACTTTGATTGGCGATGCGAAAGCAACACTTGCTTCATCTATCACTACTTACCTTAAGACTAGGTTCTCTTATCTTGAGTATAGCAGAGAAAGATGTCATCGTGATGCAGGTCACATGGTTGACGCAATCAGCCACGATGTTCAATACGGTGGTAACAGCGCAATCTGGAACAATTCTCAAATTCACTTTAAAGATGGCGTAAATGTATTGCCTATCCAACAAAGAGAATCTTCAAAAAGAGCATTCACACACATGGCACAAGTTGTTCATGATGTGATCCGTCAAATCGAAGTTCCATTGAGAATAGGTAGAAAGTACACACCAAGCACAGTAACTTACGATGCTCTTAATGGAGCTATGGTTATCACTCTTAGTGGTGGACATGACTTTAAAGTTGGAGATCACGTTGTGTTCCCAACCAACTCCTTCACATTCTCTTGCTTAGATGCAAGTGGTGCGGCGGTTGAAATCAGCCACCCAAGAACTACTGATCCATTACACAATAGCCCAGTAAGAATTAATGCAATTTCTGGTACAACTATTACTGTAAATGCTGGATCAGGTGGTACAGGAGCGCAGAAGGCACATACATTCGTAAGTGCAACTAAAGGCGCAGTACAAGAAGTTATTGGTGCAACTATCAGACAAGACAAGACTTCTCTTGTAGCTAGACGCTACATTGCTAAAGAAGCTAAAGACTTGTGCCTAGTAGTAGCAAACGTTGTTGCTCAAACTAACCCAACTATCTTGCCAGTTCTTGTCGAACCAAACTGTGAGTGGATGGCTGGATCAGCAATTGAAGCTTCTATCGGTACTATTAACGATAACAAAGCAACTCTTGCAACTAACTTGATTAGCTTTATTTCGAGAACATATAATGGTCTAAGCTATCCTAAGCAGAAATGTCGTAGAGATGTTGGCGGTATCGTTGATGCTCTATCACATGACGTTCAGTATGGTACAAACTATGGTACGTTGTTAAATGCCAACTTGTATTTTGACAATGCTACAAGTGTCCTACCATTCGACCAAAGAAGTCAAACTGCTGATTTCTTCTACGAAATGGGTCAGTTGGTTGAGAAGGTTGTGCAAGAAACTGCAAGCGGTCAAGATGTTGCTGGAACCCCAGCGACTGCAACTGAAGGTACTACAGTTCAAAACCTAGTAAGAATTATCGAAATGGCAATTCGTCGCAATGGCTTGGACGGTGTTCCTGATATTCAAGAGCCAGATACTTCTTGGGTAGATGCTTCTCTAGTTTGGATGGGCAATGAAATTGATGATAATCTTGACAATCTAAGTGATGACATCACAACATGGATTAACAAAGAATTCAACGTTCTTGATTACAACAAAGCTAAGTGTCGCAGAGACAGTGTTTACATCTTGGATGCATTCAGCTATGACCTTAACTACGGTGGTAACTCAGCTTCCAGATGGAATGCAGATTTCTACTTCTGGAACAACGAACTAAGAGTACCAGAAGATCAGCGTGTTGCAACTGCTAAAGCATACCGTAAGATTGGTGAGCTTGCTAAACTGGCAGTTCAAGGTAATCTACCAGGTCAGGTCATTAGACAGGGCGTTGGTGGTGATGCTGAAGCAAATCAAGCATACGATCTAGGTTTGATCTTCTACAATGCACTATTCAACAACTCTGTGTTAGACCTCGGACCTCTTACTGAGCCTAACTATGTTATTGGAACAGATAAAGAATATAGCTTTGCTAAGGACATTCTTGCTAATAATAGAACATTCTTGCAACGTGAAACTCAACGTTTCATTACTTCAGAGTACAAATTCATTGACCTACCTAAGACTTATCGTGACGGTGGAAACTTGCTACAGATTATTGCAAATGACTTTGCCTTTATCGATCCAGCAAACGGTGTTCAAGGTACTGACAGAGCAATGAGATCATTTGCGGCGGCGTTGTTTAATATCAACCAACAGCACGTGTTCCCAGTGTTTAACGCACCAAGAGCATTTACTGATTGGAGAAAACTACGCTTTAAAGGCACAGTTGCTTCCGTACCAGCTAGAGATGCGTTGACAGGCATGAAGCGTTGGGATGCATACATTATTCCAACAACTGGTGCTGGCAATCCAGACAACAATAACTATCTTGGAACGATCTATCATTGGAACGGTACTGCATGGATTACTGTTGGTGCTAATAACTCCGATCTGCTTTATTCTTTCTATAAGGCTTGGGAACAAATGAAAACTTATATAAATACTAATATCGCTCCAGATCAAGCACACAGGAACATGGTGACAGAATTGCTAGACAACGTACTTACAAAAAGTGTATTGACACCAGACTTCCTAGTCTTTGGTTCGCTAGTTGAATCGATTGCTCACCAGTTTAACGGTGCATCGGCAGGTGTTAACAGAAACGCACTTCCGTTGAACTTTAGAAACATCGGCGCGGCTATCGGTGCTACCGCTTCTGTCCTCTCAGAGGATGGTGGTAGAATTAGATGGTCTGGATCAGACGAATTAAACAACCAGTATTTCGCAAGAGGGTTGAAAATTAACGGTAGAACAGGTCGTATTGAAGGACGTCCATTCACATCGTCAGTTAGAAAACTCGCTCGAAGGGCTTCAAATTCAAGGGCATCTCTATAATGGCTATATATACACTCGCAACAACACAAGCGCCTGATGCTAAACCAGTCGCTAAGTCTTTCACATTATCTACCAACTGGCAGACAATGATTGAAGTACCAAATTATGAAGTCCCAGAGCTAGTCTTTGGGGGTTCAACTACTATTGAACCAGGCGTTGGTGAAGTTATTTCACCTCTGATCTTGTGTAATATCACAGCGGCTACAGTAACGTGTGATGTGAGAACACATAGAGAAGATGTTAACGCTGAATTCTATCTAATAAGAAACTTACAAATCCCAGCATATGATACTATCCCATTACCGCTTAACGGTCAATTCTTTAAGTCAGGTGATCTGCTAGAATTAAAATGTTCAGACAACTTAGCAGTACATGCAACTCTATCATTTACACTAGGTCAAGCTGAAGAGGATGATGTATAATGCCGTTTAAATCTATAAGTGGAAGTAGGATAATTGGTCAGGGTCAGCCACAAGCAGTCCCTATCCAACTTGATCCAGCCCCATACACAGGTGCTATAGCTTATGGTAGCGATGGTAACATTTACGTATCAAACGGCTCAGCATGGGCTGATGTTGGTTCTGGTGCTACAGGCGCACAGGGTACACAAGGTGTGCAAGGCGTTCAAGGTGTGCAAGGCACATATGGGCCAGGATTTGACGTAATTGGATCAGTTCCAGACGTTGATAGTGGTGGCGATCCTCAAGCAACTCTTAATACTGCATTTGCATCTGCTACTACAGGGCAAGCGGCTATTGATGAGGCTGACGATGAGCTTTGGGTCTATGATGGAGCTAACTGGGTTAATGTTGGTTCTTTCAGAGGTGTCCAAGGTTTTGATGGTGATCAGGGCGTCCAAGGCGTACAGGGTACAATCGGTCAAGAAGGTATCCAAGGTTCTCGTGGTTTCCGTGGTAATCAGGGCGTACAGGGCTACCAAGGTACAACTGGTATCCAAGGGGTGCAAGGCATCCAAGGAATCCAAGGTACACAAGGAACTCAGGGTGTTCAAGGCGTACAGGGTGTTCAAGGCATCCAAGGACTTCAAGGAGATCAAGGCGTTCAAGGTGTACAAGGACCTCAAGCGTTTCAAGGTATACAAGGTGACTATGGTTTCCAAGGTTTCTCAGGCGATGACTCTGGGATGGTTGTTCAATATAATGTAGGACACACATTTGTAGAACCAAGCGTACCTACTACTGGCTTTATGGTACTTAACTCACCAACAGCGGATACAGGCGCAATAACTGGCGCAACTAAAATTTGGATTGCTGATAGTGATACATTTAATGTTGATTTGACAGCTTACTTTAACGCAATAGGTTCATCTAGCTCTACCAATAAAGGTTATATGAAATTCACATTACGTGATAACCCTAGTAAGTATGCGATATTCTCAATACAGGATGTTACTGGTATCATCAATGCCTTTGATTTAGATGTTACTTATCTAAGTGGTAATGGTCTAAAAGAAGATTTCGTTGCTGAAGACCCAAGTAACCCAGGAACATATATTTCATTACCATGTATCGTAGCATTTGATATATCAGGTGACAGAGGTTTCCAAGGCATTCAAGGTACACAGGGCATCCAAGGCACAACTGGTATTCAAGGTGATATCGGTTTCCAAGGTGTACAAGGTGCGCAGTCGATCCAAGGTACACAAGGTATCCAAGGTACACAAGGAATTTTAGGCTTTCAAGGTACTCAAGGTGTGCAAGGCTTGCAAGGTTTGCAAGGCACTCAATCAGTACAAGGTCTACAAGGAACACAGGGTCTACAAGGTGGAACTGGTGTTCAAGGTGTTCAAGGCATTCAGTCGGTTCAAGGTATTCAAGGCGTACAAGGTGGTTCTGGTTTACAAGGTGTCCAAGGTATTCAAGGAGATCAAGGTACACAAGGCGTTCAAGGCGCTGTTGGACATTACGGTGGTTTAACTCACGAGTGGAACTTCGTAAGTAATATTACAGCATCTACTGATCCAGGCACAAGCGGTTGGAAACTTAACACAAACAATATTGCAACTGCAACAATCTTAACACTTGACGATGTTCCTTTAAATAACTTCACTAACGATATTGATGAAACCTTTGATTGGTTAGCCGCAATTCCAAATGGCTCTGGCTCTAAAGGTTTAATCATTGTTGAATCGTTTGACGATGGCGTTGGCCCAGGTGGTCATCATCAAATTGTATATGAATTCACAGACTTTACATGGGATGGCGCAGG